>Ga0180438_10010166_pt1 | contig 11578 bp, 10 predicted proteins | sample SS_ome_12_FD_132455 | JGI IMG/M metagenome (GOLD analysis project Ga0180438, IMG submission 132455) | Hypersaline lake sediment archaeal communities from the Salton Sea, California, USA - SS_3_D_2 metaG | ecosystem: Environmental > Aquatic > Non-marine Saline and Alkaline > Hypersaline >...
CATTGCGAGCGCAGCGCGGCAATCTCATAGGAAAAAATGATTACAAATTTCTTTTTATTGCTTCATTGTGTTCGTAGTGACAATTCATTGTACGAGATTGCCACGTCACTACGTTCCTCGCAATGACAGGAAGGGAGAAAATTGATTAACAAAAAATCAGCCAATGTTCCGTTTAAAAAACACGAAGTCGACAGATATGAACGGAGAAGATACCGGGGGATTGACCAGAGGCTTGTTCATGGGAGGGAGATGCGGATCCTGCGGAGAATTCTCCACAGAATAGGGCCGAGCTCTCTTCCGGTTCTCGATATTCCCTCTGGATATGGGCGATTCTCCAAACTCCTTAATGAGAGAGGATTCTCTCTCATCAGCAGCGACTTGTCATTCCATATGGTGAAGCGGGCTGTAGAAAAGCACGAAGACCCGGCCGTAATCCTGGGCGTTGTCGCAGATGCCAAGAAGGGACTGCCTTTTAAGCAAGATGTCTTTTTCCTTCTCCTTTCCATGCGGTTTTTCCATCATGTCCATGAGAAAGACGAGCGCGAAGTCATTCTTAAAAAGTTTTTTCGTGTCACTTCAAACTGGGTGATCCTCTCCTATTATCAGAGGAATCTCCTTCATATTCTCCAGAGGAAACTGCGACGGCGAGTCATGAGAAAGAAGACGAGGATAAAGATGGTGTCGCGCAGAGAGTTTTACGAGGAGATTCGAGGAGCTGGATTAAAAGTCGTTAAGGTTTTCCCTGTTTTCAGGGGTATGCACGCGCATCATATTGCACTTCTGAGGAAGATATAGAGGTCGCGTCTTAACATTTAATATTCCGGGAAAACAGTGGGAAAAGAAGTGCCGCATCTTGACATTCAACATCACAGCTAGATGGATGGCGTCTAATCATTTAACATTCCAGACCTAGGGATGGTAAGGATTTGGGAGTCGCGTCTTAACATTCAACACTTTAGAATGATGGATTGCATCCTAACTTATAACTTTTAAGAAAATAAATAGAGATTTTGAGGGCCACAACATAACATCGCACGTATCGGAAAAGAGGGAGGGTTTGAAAAAATAGAGGACCGTGAAAAAATGGGGACTATCCCCAATTTTCTATCAAAACCTCAGCTTGAAACCAGCCTTTAGGCTGACTCCGGAAAAATCAATAATAGCCCGCCGCGGGTCAGATATGAGTATGTCCTCAACAGGTTCTCTAGTTCTGATGAAAAGAAGGGGATACGGTTCATCCGCATTCCCCTTGGCTTTGTAAAAATAGAGAGTTCCGCTTGTATTGTTCTCATTCAAGTCGGAGTCTCTGGAGCTGTCGTTCCCCTTAAATCCTGAAATTTTAGCGATACGGCCCGTGGCTTCCACTGTAAAACTCATCCATGGTGTCATCTCGAGATCAATCCCGATGGCTCCGAGAATCCCCGAGCCCTGAGTCTTGGCTGTCCCCTCCGATACCTGCCAGGCTGTATCAACTTCGTAGCGGTAATAATATTGGCATTTAGCAAAGTAATACTCGATTCCGGTTTTGATGTAAAAAGAACGAACCGGATAGTAGGAGATGAAAAGCCTTATGGGGGTAGCCTGGATTTTTGGATAGGTGCGGATTTCTATAGCCGGGCTTTCCTGGAGCTCGAGTATGCTTTCCCGTTTTCCGCGGTAGAAATCGACACCGAGTCCAAGATAGAAATTGGAGCCTATCGGGATGGAGAACTCACCTCCGTAAAGATAACTCAGGTGGACGGGTTTGGCATCGAATTCCTCTTCGATGGAGTGGTAATCTCTGTAAAAATCAACAAAGCCCTGTGCTCCATTGTTCAGGTCTCCGCCGACAACATAATTTCCTCCGCCCAGGAACCAGAGCTCGAGCCGTGACTCAAAAGGCGGACGCTCAGGCAGAGTTTCGGGAATCGGCTGGATTTGAGGCTCTTCCTCTTTTTTTTCCGGTTCTGTAACTTCTTCTTTTTTGACTGGCGTTTCGACTTTCACTGGCGGAGGCCGCTCAGTCACGATGACCGTACTTTCGTGGACATATCCTAAGGCTTCCTGTTCCTCTTCGATCTGGATTTTGACCAGATACCATTCGCCTTCTTTTCCTATGGATTCTAGGCTCGTACCCTGGGCAACCTGATGAATGATCACGCTTCCGATATCAGGCTGAAGCCTCACATTGGCCATCTCAGAGACGACTCTGAGCTTGGTGATGGCCTCTTGCGCGTTGACATCAGGAAGGAGAAGGAGGGAAAAGGCAACCAGGAGGCCGAAAAATTTGTTTATCTTAACCTTCATCCGCTATATTCGAAATGATAAATTCAATTTGCTTCTTATAAATAAAAGGGACAGGCCCTTTTTTTCATTCTATACTATCCTCTCTCTCATGGCGAGTGAAAAAAAGGGGCCCGTCCCTTTTTTTGAATTATAGAGAAGGGAAAACTGAGTGTCAATTCCAACTTCTCACGTCATATATGTAGACCCACTTGCTTAACATTGGATAAAAATGGTAATATTAGAGAACTTTTGAGGAGTAAGCCATGAGAAAAGAATCGAATGCCATAAAACACATGAGCCTTGCTCTCCTGTTTATCTTCCTGGTTTGTTCAGTGAGCTTGTTTTTTGCCGGCAAAGGTCCGAGCCTGAAATTCACAGAAGACACCAGAGATTTTGGAAAGGTAAAACAGGGAAAGGTCCTGACTCATGTCTTTGCGTTCACGAATGAGGGGGACAGTACTCTTTCGATAAAAAGAGTGAGGCAATCCTGCGGCTGTACCGCGGCTCTCTTGAAGGATAAAGAAATTCCTCCTGGCGGTACAGGGGAGATCAAGGTAACGTTCAACACCAAGGGCTATGCCAATAAAGTCTCTAAGTATATCTATATTGATTCCAATGATCCGGCGCAGCCGAGTAAAAAGCTTACAGTCTCAGCCAACATTGAGGTTCCTCCTCAGCCAAGGATTGCCCTGGATAGGTATTCCCAGGACTTGGGTTTATTCCTGGATGATGAGGAGGTTCGGGCAAAGACAAAGATTAAAAACATCGGTGAGCTGGAGTTAAGAGTTACCTGCTCGCACAAGGATGCCGCATTTTATACCAACGGCAAGCAGGTCTCTTTTCCTCTGAAAATCCGGGCCGGCAGTGAGACAGAAGTCGAAGTCCGGATTCCTCCTCGAAAGAGAAAAGGGATGATCAGGGAATACGTTTTGATGAAGTCCAATGATCCCAGGAGACCGACCCTTTCTTTTTATCTCAGCGGCTATGTCGTCACCAAACAACAGCTTAAAGACCTTTTTGAGAAGTATAAGGGCATTCTCGATTAAAACCATCCATGACTCAGCTGACGGAATGAGGCCAAAGTGATTCTTTTCGCGAATTTTCTCGGTGCAGTGGCTGGAGTCCTCCGTTTTGTCTTGAATTTATATATGTTGATTGTCTTATTTCGGGTTATTCTCTCTTGGGTAAATGTCCCTTCCCTCCGTCCCTTAGTCATCATCCTCCATAATTTAACAGAACCGGTCCTGAGGCCTTTCAGAAGGCTCATTCCTCCACGAGCACTGGGAGGGATCGATATATCTCCGGTGATCGTGATTCTATTGATTTATTTCGTGAATTCAGCCATTGTCAGGTCTCTTTCCATTTATGCGGAACAGATGTTGAGACAGCACACTCTGTATTTTTAATGCATTCTTATCTAAAATCTGCAGGCGAGACTGCGGCTTGAGAGAAAAAGATAAGATTTATTTAACTGTCAACGTTCAGCCCCGCGCCCAAAATCCCGGAATAGAAAAACTGGATAGTGGTGAATACCGTGTGCGCGTGAAGGCGCCCCCCACAAAGGGCGAGGCCAACAGAGAAGTCGTGAAGACCGTGGCCTCCCATTTTGGCGTTCCACCTTCCTGCGTAAAAATTGTGCGGGGGATGAAATCCCGAAAGAAAGCGGTTTTGATTGAATCTAATAGAAGGGGATAGATAAGGATGGAGATATACAATCTTATCAGTTTCATCGGGATTTTTGTTTTGGTCGGTTTTGCCTGGCTGTGTTCTGCCCAGAGGAGAGTCGTCAACTGGCGCGTTGTTTTCTGGGGAATAGGGCTTCAGCTTTTTTTTGCCGTGTTCATTTTCTGGGTGCCGATCGGAGCCAGATTTTTCCTTTTTATCAACAAGGTGGTTGTCGCTGTATTGGAAACGGCGACTGCCGGGACAAAGTTTCTTTTTGGCCGTCTGGCTTATCCTCCCGGGACAGTGACTGAGGCAGGCGAGCCGTCTTTGGGGAATATACTCGCTTTCCAGGCTCTGCCCACGATTATCTTTTTTTCTGCGATTATCGGGGCCCTGTATTATCTGAAAGTCATGCCTCTTCTTATCAGAGGCTTTTCCTATGTGTTCACCCGGTTGATGCGTATCAGCGGGGCTGAGTCTTTGTGCGCGTCGAGCAATATTTTCGTCGGTGTCGAATCGGCGCTGGTGATTCGGCCGCATTTGAAAGAGATGACAAAATCCGAGCTGGTCACCATCCTTTCGGCATCGATGGGGACCATCGCCTCCACGGTGCTCGCTTTGTACGTTTTTTACCTCCAGGGACAGCTTCCGACGATTGCCGGTCACCTGATCTCTGCCTCCTTCCTTTCGGCTCCGGCGGCTGTTATTATGGCCAAGCTGATCTATCCGGAGACGGAGAAACCCAAGACGCTTGGCGTGGATGTGAAGCCTCATTATGAGCGTGAAGAAAACCTCATCATGTCTATCATCAACGGAGCGATGAGCGGGTTAAAGTATCTGGGTGGAATCGTGGTTCTACTTCTGGCTTTTTTGGGAATCGTGGCTCTTCTGGACCTGATTTTAGGCTGGTTCGGTAGTGGCATCAACAGCTTGTTTGGCTGGAATTTCGATTTGAGTATAAGCATGATCCTTGGGTATATATCCTATCCTTTTACCATTATATTGGGAGTTCCCCCTTCTGATGCCCTGGAGATTGCGAAGCTCATCGGGGAAAGGACTGTCGTCACTGAGGTCGTCTCCTACCAGCATCTCTCGCAGCTCATGGCCGATGGGGTGCTTGTGCATCCACGTTCCGCCATTATCGCTTCCTACGCGCTCTGCGGTTTTGCCCATATCGCTTCCCTGGCCATATTTGTCGGAGGGATCGGGGCTCTGGTCCCGGAGCGTTTGAAGGACCTCTCGCAAATGGGTTTCCGGGCTCTTTTAGCGGCGACTCTGGCCTGCTTGATGACCGGGGCTGTGGCCGGCGCTTTCTTCACCAGCGGCTCTATCCTCCTCGGTGGTTAAAAAAGGGACAGGCTCCTTTTCATAAAAAAGAGGGATAATCCCTCTTTTCTTAAGCACAAGGACTAAAAGGGAAGTCCCAAAAAAAGGATTCTATCCCCTTTTAATTTTTCTTAGTAATTGTGATGTGCTTTAATAAAAGAGGCGGAAGATAAAATTGTCATTGCGAGCGAAGCGTGGCAATCTCATAAAAAGGATATCTTCATTCCTGTAATAATACAATTTCTCTCTACGAGATTGCCACGCTTCGCTCGCAATGACACCTTTGCCTTCGATATCATCACAAAAAGTGTTCCCAAATTTCTGAGCATAAAGGACAGGCTCCTTTTTTGAGGGTGTCCATTCGAGGTCAGACATTATCGTCAAGAAATGCGGCTTATATCCTTTTTACTTCCCGTGCCTCCTTTGGATGAGGCCTGAGCCCATAATATTTCAAAAAAGGGGCCTGTCCCCTTTTTTTCTGTGCTTGACTTTTCCTTTTCCGTTAGTATCCTGTTAAAATAATTTCAATTCACGTAGAGATGATTTTTTAATGGAGACTTTTTTGTAAAGAGTAGATATTTTTTTTGTCGCAGATATTTATCTGAAAATATCTCGAATATAAAGAGGATAATGATGGCAACAAAAACTAAAACCAAAGAATCACACGCACGAACGATTGTCAAGGCTGTGAGTTGGCGGGTTGTGGCCACTCTGACTACAGCGACAATCGTCTTTATATTTACACGGAAGTGGGATCTGACTTTGGGAATTACGTTCTTTGAGGTTTTGAGTAAAATCCTATTCTATTATATTCATGAAAGAGTCTGGAACGTGGTGCACTGGGGGCAGGAGAAGCATCCTCTGGCCGAGATTAGAGTGAATCGTGAACTCGAACCTGAGGACATGGAGATCATCAAGAATAAGCTCAAAGATCTCGGCTACCTTGATTAAAATTGGGAACTGTCCCCAATTTTTCTTGTGTTTTTGAATTTTCTTGTTAAAATATCCATACGAATTTTGAGACCAGCTCTAAAAGGAAAGGGGATTGTCCCCTTTTTTCTGTGTAAATTTTGAGTCCAACTCGAAAGAGGAGAGAAAAATGGCAGATTTTATAAACAAAATACTTTGGGCGACAGACTTCTCAGATGAAGCAGAGGAATCACTTCTCTATGCGGATGCGTTTGCCAAGAATTTTAAGGCCAAAATCATCGGGCTTCACATCGTCCCCGATTTTTCCGCGGCGCTCTATGATGCCGCTTATGTGATCAAGGGTGAACTCGCTCAAAAGATCGATGCAGTCAAGAAAGAGGCGGAATATAGGCTCAAGGAGACATCCAAAGATAAAGGAATTCCTTTTAAAGCCATAGTCAGGGAAGGTACGGCCGCCAAAATAATTATCGAAGTGGCTGAGAAAGAAAAGGTGGATTTGATCGTCATAGGTAGAAGAGGGATGTCTGCAGTGGAGAAACTCTTTATCGGGAGTGTAGCCAATCAGGTTTTGAGGACTTCGCCGGTTCCCATCCTCATAACCAAGAAGAAAACGGGCACGCCTCAATTCAAGAAGATCATCGTCCCCACAGATTTTTCCGAACAGGAAGAGTCAGAGAGAGATTTTGCCTGGATGCTGGCCAAAGGCTTTGGTGCTGATCTCACTCTCCTTCATGTTCTGGAACTGCATGACTATGAATTCTCGCCGCGAGTTCTGGATGATCTGCTGGAATCTCTCCTCAAGAGACTCAAGCAGCGGAAAAAAAGGGAAAAAGTCGATTTCAAAGTGACAGAGGAAGTCCATCGGGCCATCAATGCTTCAGTGGGAATCGTGGAATATGCCGAAACCCACAAATTTGACATGATCGTCATATCCACCTGTGTCCACAGCAAGCTGGAGCGATTCTTCCTGGGAAGTACAACAGAGAAGGTCATCTCCTACACGGATATCCCCATTTTTGCCATTCCACCGACATACTGCATTGCGTGATATTGGAAGATAACCGGAGATATTGGGTTGCTTTAAACCTTGTTCTTGCTGAAAGCCTCAGGGCCGCGAGGAAGGTCGTTGGCCATTTTCCGACTGTCAGAGATATTTTCAAGGCCAGCCGGCGGGAATTAATTTCTCTAGGGATAGATGAAGAGAAGGTTCAGGCTCTGACCTCTCCCCGGCTTGTGGACCAAGCCAGTCGAGAAATCGAGAGATTAGAGAGAAAAGATTATTCTGTCCTGACGTTTGAGGATAGGAATTATCCGGAATATTTAAGAGAGACATTTGATCCTCCCTATGTCTTGTATTGTGCAGGGAGGGTAGAAGTGCTCAAGGATCCGGCCGTTTCCATAGTCGGATCCAGGAAGCCTTCAGCCTACGGAAGGGCTGTGGCGGAGAGATTAGCGCGGGACCTGGCCTCTCGAGGGCTTGTGGTCGTCAGTGGATTGGCGCGTGGCGTTGACTCTATAGCTCATTGGGGCGCGCTTGAAGGAGGAAAAACAGTCGCTGTGCTCGGTTCAGGAATAGAAACCGTTTATCCCAGGGAAAACCGCGGCCTTTTTAACAAAATCATCGAGCAGGGAGCTGTCGTGTCTGAGTTTCCTCCGGAATCCCCTCCTCTGGGATTCCATTTCCCGATTCGAAACCGGATTATCAGCGGGTTGTCTTTGGCACTTATAGTGGTAGAGGCGACTAAAAAGAGTGGTTCTCTGATCTCGGCCCGCTTGGCTCTGGAACAGAACAGGGAGGTCATGGCTGTTCCCGGGAACATCACGTCTGAGCTCAGCCAGGGTACGAACTGGCTGATTCAGACAGGCGCAAAACTGGTCGAGAGCTGGGAGGATGTGGCAGAGGAGCTGCCCTCTCCTCTTAAAGAGAAACTTCTTTGCCAAAAAGAGGAAGAAAGCACCGTGCCTCCTGACATTAGTCCACAGGAAAAAAAGGTTTTCGAGATTCTCAGGCCGGACGCCCTGACTCATGTCGACGAGCTGGTCGAGGAGATAGAATATTCTGTATCTGAAACTCTCTCCTTCTTGCTCAATCTGGAGCTGAAAGGATTGATCTTCCAGAGACCGGGGAAATATTTTCAGAGGAGACTGTGATGGCGAAACGTTTGGTGATCGTTGAATCTCCAGCCAAGGCGAAAACTGTCCACAAATATTTAGGATCTGATTTTCTGGTTAAAGCCTCTATGGGTCATATCCGCGATCTTCCCAAGAAAGAACTAGGAATTGACATCGAACATGAATTCAGGCCGGAATACGAAGTCATTCCGGAGAAAAAAGAGACGGTTACCGAACTCCAAAAATCCGCCAAAGAATGCGAATCCGTGCTTCTGGCGGCTGACCCGGATAGAGAGGGGGAAGCGATCTGCTGGCATCTGAAAACCCTTCTGGAGGATTTCAACGAGGACATCAAACGTGTGCTTTTCCACGAGATAACGAAAGGGGCTATCGGAGACGCACTCAGTCATATCGGGGACCTTAACCAGGGGAAAATCGAGGCCCAGCAGGCCAGACGGCTCCTCGATCGCTTGGTGGGATACCTCATCAGCCCTCTGCTGTGGAAAAAGATCGGGAGAGGCTTGAGCGCTGGCCGGGTGCAGTCCATTGCCATGCGGTTGATCTGTGAACGGGAGAAGGAGATCAGAGATTTTATTCCCGAGGAATACTGGACCATTACCGCAGAACTTGAAGCGTCTCAGCCGCCTGTATTTAAGGCGAATCTTGTCAAGATAGATGAAAAAAAGACAAAAATAAAGGACGGGAAAAGCGCTGATAAGATAGTTTCCGAGCTTCGCCAGACTCCTTTTATCCTTGAAAATGTCGATGTCAAGGAGAAAAAGAGAAATCCTGCCCCGCCGTATATCACCAGTACCCTCCAGCAGGATGGATTCCGGCTCTACCGCTATACGGTGAGAAGAACGATGTCGATCGCCCAGAGGCTGTATGAGGGTCTGGAGATCGGCGAGCATGGATCAGTGGGATTGATAACCTACATAAGGACAGATTCTGTTCGAGTTTCCGATGAGGCTGTCTCCGGAGCTCGACAATTCATCCAGGATAATTATTCTAAAAAATATATCCCGGCCAAACCGCGCATCTATAAAAACAAGAGAAAAGCGCAGGATGCCCATGAAGCCATCCGTCCCACCACGTTTTCGCTGCCCCCTGAAGCGGTTCAACCCTACCTGAAAAAAGATGAGTATAATCTCTACCGCATCATCTGGAACCGGTTTATCGCCTCTCAAATGAGCTCCGCTCAGGTGGAGGAGACGGTGTTCGATATCCGCGCAGGAAGATATCAGTTCCAGGCCAAGGGAGAAGTCATCAAGTTTGACGGATTTTTAGCTCTGACGGCCAAAGAAAAAGAAGAGGAGAATGTCCTGCCAAAGGTGAACGCCGGAGAAGAGCTTACACTCATCGACCTCGAAACCAAACAGAATTTTACTCAGGCCCCGCCCCGGTTTACAGAAGGGAGCCTGGTCAAGGAACTGGAAGCCAGAGGAGTCGGGCGTCCCAGTACCTATGCGCCGATCATCTCGACTCTGCAGAGTCGTGTCTATGTTGTCAAAGAAAAAGGAAAGTTCATCCCCACAGACCTCGGATTATTCGTGACCGATTTTCTGATCGAGAATTTTTCCGACCTGATGGAGTATGAGTTCACAGTTCGCCTCGAAGAAGAGCTTGACCGCATCAGCGAAGGAGAATTGAGTTGGGTCGATTATTTGAAGTCCTATTATTCATTACTGGATAAAGACCTCAAGGATGCCATGAAGGTCGAGGGAGTGAAGGCGACGGGGATTCCGTTGGAAGATGTCTGTCCCGATTGCGGCCGCAAACTCGTGATCAAAGAGGGACGCTATGGACGGTTTAAAGCCTGTTCCGGCTATCCGGACTGCCAATACAGGGAAAGCTTGGTCAAGAAAGAGGTGAAGCCTCTGGAAGAGACGTGCCCTGAATGCGGCAACCAGTTGGTTGTGAGGAAGGGGAAGTACGGGATTTTTGTGGCCTGCTCGAACTATCCCGAATGCAAGTACGTCAAAAAGGAGAAAAAGGACACAGGAATACCCTGTCCGCAGGGCTGCGGGGGAACGATTGTCCGGCGGAAAACGAGAAGGGGAAAAATTTTCTTCGGCTGCAGCAAGTACCCGGAGTGTGATTTTGCGACCTGGGATGAGCCGATTCACCAGCCCTGTCCGGAATGCGGACGGGAATTTGTGCTCCGCAAGAATCTCATCAGAGGAACTCCTTTCCTCCACTGCAGCAATGAAGAATGCGATTATAAGGAGACAGTGGAGCGGGAGAAGATCTGGGAAAAGAAGGCCGGCACCTCTGAAGAAGACGATAGTCTGTAAGCATTGCAGAGGAAAAACCTGGATTTGCAGAGAGCAGGAATAGGTGTTGAGCGAAAAGTGTCTCTTCCATTCACTATCCCGCATTCATTAAAATAGAAGTGATGAGAAAAGAACTCAGCCAGTTTCTCCTTTCCCTCAAGCACGAGAAAAACGCCTCCCCCCATACGATAGCCAGCTACCAGCGGGATTTGCTACAGCTGGCCAGTTATCTGGAGGAGAGAAAGGTGAAGTTGAAGGAGATCGACAATATCGTTCTCCGTGGGTTTCTGGCCAGGCTTCAGGAAAAAAAGAACAAAAAATCCACTGTTGCCCGGAAGCTGGCAGCCATCCGTTCTTTTCTTCAATTCTGCATGAAGAAAAAATGGGTGGAGGATAATCCGGCCAAGGTCGTGGCCACTCCCAAGCAGGAGAAACATGTGCCGTCGTTTCTTTCCGAAGATGAGATGGCAGAATTCCTGGATTTGCCTGATTCGCGACAGCCTTTGGATTTAAGGGACAAGTGTGTGCTGGAGCTTCTCTATGCTACAGGGATCAGAGTGAGCGAGTTGGTCGGGATCAACCTGGAGGATGTGGATTTCACGGAAAGGCTGATCCGGATCAGGGGGAAAGGGAAAAAAGAGAGGCTGGTTCCCTTCGGGAAAAAGGCGGAGGACAGCCTGTCTGCTTACATCCGGGCAAGAGTTCAACTCAATAAGGGCGAGATCGATGTGGAAGCCATGTTTTTAAATTATCGTGGGGAGAGGCTCACAGCCCGTTCGGTGGAGAGGATTGTGGACAAATACATCCGCATCACAGCCCTGCGGCGGAAAATCAGCCCTCACTCTCTTCGCCATTCTTTTGCCTCCCATCTTTTGAGCAGAGGGGCAGACCTGAGAGTCATCCAGGAGCTTCTGGGCCATGAAAGTTTGGCCACTACGCAGAAGTACACTCACCTGGACTTGAGGCAGCTTCTCAAAGTCTACAAAAAAAGCCATCCCCGCTCATAA
>Ga0180438_10010167_pt1 | contig 11578 bp, 7 predicted proteins | sample SS_ome_12_FD_132455 | JGI IMG/M metagenome (GOLD analysis project Ga0180438, IMG submission 132455) | Hypersaline lake sediment archaeal communities from the Salton Sea, California, USA - SS_3_D_2 metaG | ecosystem: Environmental > Aquatic > Non-marine Saline and Alkaline > Hypersaline >...
CAGATCGCGAGGGATTTCGTTTTGGAGCGGCGTTCGTCCGCGCTGCGGGATTCGTCGTATCCGTTCGAACTGGCCGCGGGGAATCTGGGTGATGTCCTTCCTTCGGACGTATCGAAGGCCCTCCGAGAGGCGTTGGCGATATTCGATCGCAGGATTCCCGGATTCGCCGGCGCGGAAGGACTTCTCGTCGGACCGGAGACGCGGGCCTCGTGTCCGGTCCGCATCGTGCGGGACGCGAAGCGCCGCGTTTCCGCGACCGTGGACGGGCTTTACCCCGTCGGCGAGGGCGCCGGGTATGCCGGGGGCATCGTGAGTTCGGCCGTGGACGGCATTCGTTCGGCCGAGTCGGTCGTCGCGCGCTTTGCGCCGAACAAGCATTGAGACCGGCTGGCTCAGCGGGTATGATGGAAGACCGGAATGAGTCGAATGCAAGCCGATTCGCGAAGAGAATGAGGCGTCGCGTGGGCATGGGCCGTTACTGGTATGAGAAGCCTCGCAAGGCCGGTGTGAAGCCGCTCCGGCCGGCGGGGGTATTGGCGCTTGTTCTGGCGGTCGTTTGGGCGATCCCCGCGGCCCGCGGCCAACGCGACGTACAGGGCGAGTGGGCGCGATCACCGGATCTGGGGCGAGACGATTTCATCTCCAATTCGATCACGGCTCTCGAAACGGACAAAGACGAAAAACTCTGGGTCGGCACGGACCGCGGCCTGGCATGGACGTCGGACGCGGGCCGGACGTGGCATGTGGTGAATCTTGGATTCGCCCAACCCTATGTCCCGGACGGCGGCGAAAGCGACGGGCCGCCCGAGACCGGAAGGGCGCTGTCGCCGAGGGAACTCGCGCGGCGCAACGTCATCACGGATATGGCGCGCGGACGCAACGGTTTGTGGGTCGCAACGCTGAACGGCCTTTGCCACTACGACTATCGCGGCGGCATGTGGCGTTTCTTTTCTCAGGAGACCGGGGGACCGGCATCGGAGGTGCTCGCCGTGGCCGCGGCCGGGCTCGAAATCTGGGCGAGCACCTCGGACGGGCTGTTTCGGTCTTTAGATTACGGAAAGAAATGGCGGCGTGTTCGCGCGCGGTTGCCCCGCGCCGTGCGATTCGTCGGGGCAACCGGTCACGGCCGAGGGCAGGCGATATGGCTCGCGGGGTTCGATTCGGAAAGAAAATACGGCGGAGGTTCCGACCTGCTCTACAGCGACGACGGAGGCGAAAGCTGGGACGCGCGCGCCACGCGTACCGCCTCGGTTGTGGCGGCGCCGGTCTCGGCCCATACCTCGCGCATCGTGCCCATCGGTGCCACGCTGTGGGCCTGTACGCGGCACGGTCTTTCGAGAAGCGTCAATGGCGGCAAGACCTGGCGTCCGTTTCGGAGACGAAACCCATTGAGCGGCATAGAGGTTTACGATATTGACGAGGCCGACGGGGTTCTTCGCGCCGCGACCCGCAACGGGCTTTTCAAGAGCCGTGACGGCGGAAAAACGTGGGAGCAGGAACCATTGCTGCGGTGTCCCGTTCGCCGGATTCTCGACAAGGGACGATACGAGTGGCTGGGGACCGGGGGAGGATTGCTCCGGCACGGCCGTCCCGGAACCTGGCGCGTGTTCAGCGTGCGCTCGCACGTCCTCTGTCTGGCGAAGACGCAGGAGCACAACCGATCGGTCTGGTGGGCCGGGACGACCGGCGGTATCGCGTTCTCGCGAGACCGCGGCGCGACGTGGCGGCCACTGACCGTAGCCGATGGCCTTCCCGGAAACGTCGTGCGAGCGATCGCGGCCGACGGCGACCGCATCTGGGCGGGAACCGACGGCGGAATCTGGACCTTTACCGGCAAGGCGCAACAACGGCGGCGATACGATGCGTCGCACGGTCTGCGCGGCATAGATATCCGCGACATCGCCATTCGAGATGGCGTCGTCTACGCGGCCACGGACAAGGGGCTGGCGGTTCTGGACGCGAAAACGCAAACCTGGCGAAACTACCTGACCTCCCGTGAGTGGTTGTCCGTGGACGTTCTGGACGGCGTCGTCTTCGGCATTACGAACGACCCGGACCGTTCGGGTTCAACGGTACTCATCAGCAGCGATCTTCGAGAGGAAGTGTGGTGGGCCGCCTATCTGCCGGGACATGACGGAGGCCGGTTGCGTCAGGTCATGGCGGTCGGCGGCGATCTCTGGGCAGCCGCCGATTCGGGGGTCTATCGAAGCCGCGACGAGGGCGTAACGTGGGCGCGGGTGGCGTCGAAGTCGCTCTGGGCCACGCGCGCCTTGCGCTTGGCGTGCGGCGAAACAAACGAGTTCTTCGTCGAGACGCTCCCGACCGACCCGCCCGCCGTCAATGGCGCGGCCCTCCTCAACTTCACGCGCGACGGCGGCCGGAGTTGGCAGGCGTTTCCAGTGGCCGTCCCCGGCCAGGCTGCCGACATGTTGCTCGATGGCGACACGTTGGTTGTCGGCACGATGCACGGCGTCTCGGCCTACGAGGAATTCGCCCGAGATCTTCGGGCGGAGCGCGCGGGGTGGTTCACGTGGCAACGCGTCGCCGCGCTGGCGGCCTCGACATACCGGGAAGACCGACTGGGTTGGGTTTCTTGCGTGGACGAATACGCGTTCCACGGACCGACGTTTTGGCTTGGCTCGGCCGGAGACGGGATGATCGAGCGCGGCGTGCCGATTCTCGACGAGATAAACCGGGCATGGTTGCCGAGCGGAACGCGGCCGCTAAGCATTTCAGGCGTGTCCGTGCTGGACGGCCGGACGATTCTGACCGCCGCGCCCGCCCCGGAGGGCATCTGGGTCGGCACGCGACGCGGGCTTTATTTCTATGATCGCCAGGGCATAGCCGCTTCGCCGGTCCCCATGGAGGGGGGGAAAACGGACGTCGCGGTGCGCGCCCTCGCGGTCAGAGACCGCGAAGTCTGGGTCGGCGCCGACGACGGTCTGCGCGTGCTCGACTCCGAGAAGATGACGTGGACGTCGTACCGGGCCGCGGACTTCGAGGGCTTCCGCGACGCGACGTGGTACGAGCGGCCGCTCCTGCCCGATTCGCGCGTCACCGCATTGGCGTGCGACGACGACGAATACGTCTGGGGCGGAACGGCGCACGGCGGCTTTGTCGTGGACGGTCAGAACCGATGGATGACCGTTCTGCCCGAGGAACAGATATCGTCCATCGCGCTCGGCTCGGCCCGCGCCTACATCGGGACCGATCGCGGCCTGTTCGCGCTGGACCGCTTGGAAACGGGCGTCACGCGTCGCCATCTGCACAAGGACCAGCGCGACAGCCCGCTTCGCGACAACGACATTCGCCGGGTCTTCGTGGAAGGTCCGGAGGTCTGGGCCGCCACGGAACGCGGCGTCCGCAAAGTCCTCTATGACCACGCGGAACCGCCTTTCATGGCGCCCTGGCGGCCGTCGGTTCTCGGCCCGGAAGGCGTCTTGGTCGTCATGAACGAGATCTCCGAGGATTCGCAAAAGGTCGCCTCAGCCTATATGAAGCTGCGTGAGATTCCAGCGGAGAACTTGTGCCGAATCGTGTGCCCCGAGGACGAGACTATTTCGCGATCGGTGTTCGACCGGCAGATTCGCGATCGTATCTGGCAATATCTGCGCGAGAAAGACTTGTATCGGAAGATATCCTTTATCGTAACCACCAAGGGCGTTCCGTTGCGCATCGCGTCGGCCGTCGGCGATTCCGGCTCGCGAGAACGACGCGCGGCGCGATTTCGCGACGAGGCCTCGGTCGATTCCGAATTGACCCTTCTCGCGCGGCAAATCCCCGTGCGGGGTGCGCTCCCGAATCCCTATCTCCACAACGAAGGCGACTTCGATTCGACCCGCTTCGGGATGTACCTTGTCGCGCGCCTCGACGCGCCCAGCGCCGAGACGGCGATTGACATGGTCCGGCGGACGTTGGCCGTGGAGGAAGCGTCTTCGTACGGGTCGAGAGGCTTCGCCCGTTTCGATCTTCATCCTGACGGAGGCGATTTCGAACGCGATTTTGCGAAGCGTCTTAACCGGGACATTCGCTGCAATTATGAACTGCTTCGCGAACAGGGGCGCCTCCATGGCCGCGTTGCGCTTCCGGAGAAAACGAACCTGCCCCTTTATCGCGAGAACGCGGCCTTCAGCACCTTCTTCTACGTCGGCCATGGCGCCGGCCCTTACAAGCCCGAGGTCTTCTCGTGGGTGCAAGGGGCCGTGGGCGTCTGCGTGGATCCCTTGACCGCCGAAACGCTGCGCAGCGCCGAAGGCTCCTGGGCCGCCCATGCGCTGGAGGAGGGACTGTGCGGCACGATCGGCAGTGTGTACCACCCCGGCCGCGAAAACCATATTTCCATAGCGAACCTGTACTGGTATCTTAACGAGGGATTCACGTGGGCCGAAGCCGCTTACATGTGCATTCCGGGGCTCTCTTGGCAGAGCGTCGTCCTCGGCGACCCCCTCTATAGGCCGATGCCGTAGTCCTGGAATCCGCGCCATATCGCACTTGTTGCCCGGCCCCCATGTTGGCATGATAGTCTGAACTCAAATCCTGTCCGCCGTATTGACAAATCGATGCGATTTGTCTATTATAATAATAGACAAGATAGACTTGGAGACGCCATGCGCCTGACGACCAAGAGCGAATATGCGCTCCTCGCGCTGATCCACATCGCGCGTCATGGAACGGGTCGTTATGTGCGGATCGAGGATATCTGCGCGACTTACGAGATCAGCAAGAAGTATCTCGAGCACCTCCTTACCCTACTCAGGCAGAACCGCTACCTGAAAACCCGACGAGGCGCGGGCGGCGGGTACAAACTCGCCCGGCCCGCGAACAGGGTGTCTCTGGCCGAGGTGATCCGCCTGATGGACGGCGCCCTTGCCCCAACCGAATCGGTCAGCAAGTACTTCTTCTCGCATACCCCGCTCGAAAAAGAACGCAAGATGATCGAGATTCTCAAGGAACTTCGCGATTACGTCGCCAGGCGTCTCGAGAGCGTGACGCTGGCGGACCTCGTTTGACGTTGCAACCGGAACTTCCAAAGGAGGGCGTCTTTGGAACCTCGGCTCTTCGTCATCGCAATAGCGGCGTTTGCCTGCGAATGGGTGGACTCGACTCTGGGAATGGGCTACGGCACCAGCCTGACTCCGATCCTGCTTCTTCTGGGGTATGAACCGATGCAGTTCGTTCCCTGCGTCCTCCTGTCCGAGTTCGCGACCGGAACGGCCGCCGCGATATTCCATCATCGCGCCAGGAACGCGGATTTCCGCCGCGGCTCGATCGACCGCAAGGTCGCGGCCGTCCTGGCGTTTTGCTCGGTTCTCGGCGTCGTTGGCGCCGTCTTCGTCGCGGCCAACGTGCCCCGGAAGGTGCTGACGTGAGACGACGCAATATCTTGACGTTGATTTCAGTATCGGCGGCGATGTGAGACGACCATGAAAAAACGCTCTTCGTGCGACGATTCGATACCGCCCGCGCCGGAACACGCCGGCGGACCCATCATGCTGGCGTGTTCCACGTTTCGCCGTTCCGAGCACGCGGCCCGCGTCGCCCTGGAGAAGGCGACGGAATGCGGAGAGATCGTTCTCGTGAATGTGGTTGACGTGAACGTGCGGCGTTACTTGATCGGGAGCGACATCGGCCTCTATCCCGACCTGGGGAAGCGCGCCGAAGAGGAGCTCCTCGAGGTGCACGCGCGGCAGGGGCGCGTGGCAATGAACGCGATTGCCGAACGGGCGAAGGCGAAGGGCCTGCGCGCGACCGTTCATGTCCGGACCGGCCGGTTCGCCCTGGTGTGCTTGGAGATCATCAAGGAAGTAAAACCCTCGCTCGTCGTGACGACGCGATCCCGTCGCCCCGCGTGGCTCAGAAAGCTCTTCGGTTCGCCCGTGGATTATCTCATGGCGCATGCGTCCTGCCCCGTCATAATAGCCGAAAGTCGTAAAATCGCTTCGGCCGGTCGGGATGACGACGAAGCCTGAATCCTGCGGAAGGGGCCGCGTCCTGGCCGGTCACGGTTGCTTCCACACCGCGTGAAGCGTATCGAAGCCTTTCTCGTAATGTTCCTGGAAACTTCCTTCGCCGGCTTCGGCAATAGCGGCCTTTTCCAGATCGGGCAGCCGCTTCGCGAGCAGGTCTACCAGGTCTTGAAAGCGGACCACCGAACCGAAGTCGAGTTCGAGCAGTCTCAGAATCCGCCCGTTCGCATTTCGAACCCCTTCGACCGCTTCAGGATTCTGAGCCGTGGTGCACGTGTGATCCGTCGCCCAGACACACCCGCCTTCGTCCGGCACGCGCCGGGCGCAACGGATGCAGATGTCGTCGTGCTCCTCGACAAACTCGACCTCGATGTCCGGGTCGCGACGGATCGCGTCCATGACGTAGTCGAAGCCCCTCTTGTTGAACCCTTTCTTCATGCCACCCAGCCCGAAAAAGCCGATGATCCACGTCGGGTGATACGGTCTCAGGCGTATTCTCATTGCCACGCTCCTTCCTGCTATTGCTCCTCGCGGGCCGAAGGCCCGCATGCTTGCCGGGAAGCATCCCCAAGGCCCGCTTCACGGGTCTTGAGGATGGCACCCACCGTCCAGAGAGGGGTGCCACCCTCTTGCGGAGCAAGGGGGTGCCCAAGCCGCGTGGGCTTTCACAAAGCGCGAAGCTATAGGTTGATCCATCATCATCGCTCGTGGCCCGCCGTCAGGGCGATGCCCAGGTGATTGGCCACGGGGCGCTGCCGGCCCGGGATGGCGGTGTGAACGGGCGAGTTCAAAAGGCGCGGCCGTTTGCCGGGCACCCCCCCTACCATCGCGCTCGACCCGCCGCCATCGAGGTTGATCGCGTCATGGCCGCCGTGCTCGCGGATAATTTCGGCCAGCTCCTCCAGCGTAACCCCCTCGCTGTAACCCGGCTGCCTGCCGTCGGCCACCACCATCAGCAGCGTCCCGCGGTCTCGCGTGAGAGCAACGGCCGTGCGCGGATGCATGTCGCCGGGCAGACCGTCCGGGGGGATCCTTCCGCTCTCAAGGATGCGATGCGTGCCGGAGATCGCGTTCGCGGTGTTCGCCAGTTCCTCGCCGATCGCGGCCGTGTCGTCGGCGGCGAAACGGAGCGTCAGCGCCTCGCGGTGCCCCTCCGAATAGGCGACGCCATCCGACACCGCATTGCCGAGCAGAGTCACGGGGTCGCCCGACTTCGGATAAAACTCCAAGACGCTCTCCGTCCGGCACGGCTCGAAGCAATTCGCGTTAATCGCCGCCTGCGCGCCGAATTCCCGCGCGAACTCCGACACCGTGCGCGCTGGCATTTCCTCGGTCTCCGACGGCGTCACGATCACGCGAAGGCCGGGCGTCTTCAGGTCCACAGAGAGAATGTGAATGATGATCGGACGCGGCGCGTCGCGCACGTCGCGGGTATAGGTCAGCCCTCGGAACAGGGGCCGGACGACGCTTCTCGGCCGCGGGCGGTGGTAGTAATAGAGGAACCCGAGCAGTGTCACGAACGCGACGGCGGCAAGGAGCGTGCAAGCGAATGCGCCGGTCCCCACCAGCGCGCGAGCCAGAAGCCGGCGAGGCCGCTTCACGCGCCGCCACAGGCAGAACGCGCCGTGCCCGAAGAATACGGATGCAACCAGCAGAATAATCTCGCGCATCGTCGGCGGAATTTCCCTTTGCGAAACGGGCGGCAAACCGTCATGCCGCGAAAGTGTAACAGATGACTCGCGCCCGTGCGACACCGCGAGGCGCACAGGCGCTCCTGGCCTTTCGCCAAGTCCCAAAGAACGACGGATGCGTACGCAAATTGCACCAATTGCGCCAGAGAACTTGGGAGAATAATGTAGCACAGCCGCCTGCTGTGATTCGCACGTCCGATTTCACAAGTGTGCCTCATTGCTTGGGGAAAAATTCATTGCTTAGCAATAACCTCCGCGGCCTGTTTGTGTCGCAATCCCTTCCGGTCGGGAGCCTTGCGAACGATTTCCCATTTCATTGCTTCCAATGGCCAAGCAATGCTTAAGCAATAGCCAAGCAATAGGTCAAGCAGTTTACTTCCCACGGAAAAAAGTGGCACCGCGAAGAACGTGAAGAACGGCAATGGCTGTTCCTGTAGAAAGGTGCACCGCAGAACTGCAGAAAACCCAGAGAACCTTCCTCGGCGAAAGCTACGGAGGGCAAGCGGCAACGGGAGCGACCTGGCAACGACACGTACCACGACACGATCTCCCGATACAAGTCTCTCGCCGCGAAGAACACGAAGGGAACGACGATACTCAACCGCGGATGAATGCGGATACCGATTGCCGTTCAGCATGCGCCGTCCTTCTCTCGCTTTTCGCTTTGCGCTTCTGACTTAAGTATATGGGCCAGACTGACAGACCCCGCGTTTTCCGGACGCACAGGGCGATATCGGCCGAAAAAAGGCAGAACTATGCAGAAATTGCTCCCACTCCCCATGACCGTAACCGCTTTCCTCTGCAGAGCTGCGGTTCTAAGCCGGCCATGTCCACGACGCTGAGGCGCGGACTCGAAGAGGCCGTGTCAAAGGTCGTCTACGCGGTAACGTCTTTTTTCGTTGTCAGTTACAGCGATCCGCCGCTCTTCGTGTTCGCAGTCTGCCCTGAGCGCAGTCGAAGGGTGAACGCCGTGGTGAACCCGTCATTCGCTGTGATGTCGTTCTCCCCGCCGTTGCGGAAGAAAGCAAAACTATGCAGAAATTGCTGCAATTCCCGCCGCATTTATGAGTGCCGCCTGCAATTGAAAGCGAATCGTTGTACAAGATGTCCAGCAGAAGGGAATGGACGGCTAAGTACAGCCTATGAAAAGCTGTACTTAGTACAGCGTTTCGCAAATCCGTATGGGATTTGCGATGCGCTGTACGTCGCGGGAGGTTAGGAGGGCCGCGAAAGGCCCTCCAAGGGGTTACAGCGGAGAAACGCGACAGTCGCGGGCGCGACAAGGCGGAGCGCCGAGCCGTTGCGACGAGCCTTTCGGAGCGCCATAGGGGCGGTAGCCCCTGTGGAAGTACGGCGTTTCACAAGGCCATACGAACTTGTGAAACGCTGTACGTAGCAATGAATTTTTCCGACGGCGCTACTTCGGGAACGAAAACGGCTCGCCGCGAAGGCCCCTCGGCTCCGCCCATTCTCAGCCGGATAGCCATCCCGAGAAGCAAGATTTGACATATGCCTCTCCCCTGAGTATTAATGGATGAACCGTGCTCGGAAGAGAAAACGGTCGTTCGTTTTCTCGCGCCGTGTGTAGACAGCGAAACAAAGAAAGCCGGGTCGCCTTCGGATCACCCATCGGCCGTTGCGCTGAAGAGCCGCAACGGCCGAAAGCATTTCGCCGCGACCGGCATCTTTCTTATTAGGATACGAGATTGTGGGTATCGGTCCCCGGCCCTCGCCGGACGCGGAACCGACATTCCGCCCCATCTATTCCGTCGAAGAGCTCTCTGACGACGAACGATACGCCCTCCGTCGGATTGTCGGCCCGACGCCGAAGATTCGCGCCGTCGCGTATTCCGACCTGCTCTTGAACGGGCAGTATGGGCGATCGTGTCTGATTGTCACCGAGGACGAGATCATCGCGGGAGAAATCGGCGCCGAGACCAAGCGCCTGCCTCTCGACGGGATCGCCTCGGTCGTGAGCCGCGACTTCATCGGCAACGGCCTCATCCAGGCCCGCTTGGATGACGACCGCCGGGTGGACCTGCTGCGCTACTCGAAGACGCTCACCGACACGTTCGCCGAGATCGCCGGCTACATCAACAAGCGACTGAATGTCAGCGACGACGAACTCGAGGCGCAGGAGGAAGAAGTCGCGAAGGTCTCGGGGCCGAAGGAGGAACGCACCTACCGCTGCCCGACGTGCGGGTATCCCCTCAAGTATGCTTCCGACGTCTGTCCCCGGTGCACCAGCACCCGCCAGGTGATGATGCGTCTGTTCGGGTTCATGATGCTCCGCAAGTGGTTGTTCGTCGCCGGGACTCTGCTGAGCATTGTCGGCGTGGGCGTCACCCTGGCGCCGCCGTTTTTGGTCCGATTCCTGATTGACAACGTCCTCTCGCCCGACGTGGACCTGCCAGGGGCGACGCGCATGCGCCGCCTGTTCATGCTGGTGGGGCTCTTCCTCGGGCTGATCGCCCTTCGGTTCGTGACGCAATACTTCCGCATCAAGGTCATGGGCATCTTCGCGGCCAAGGTGCTGCTTGATCTGCGCCGGCGCATCTACCGCGCGCTTCAACGGCTCAGCCTTAGCTACTATGACCGCGAGCACAGCGGCCGCATCATGGCCCGCGTGCTGCAGGACGCCGCCGGGATTCGAATGTTCCTGGTGAACGGCGTGCAGCAGATGATCGTCCACGGCCTGATGGTAGTGGCGATCCCCGTGATCCTCATCTCGCAGAATTGGTTCCTCGCCATGGTCGCGCTGTTGCCGATTCCGCTGGTGGTTCTGTTGGGCAGGTTTTTCGGCAAGAAGTATCGCGCGCTGTATCGCACGCTACGTCGCCGTTTCGCCACCCTTTCCGCCTCGGTGTCCGACGCGGTGACCGGTATGCGGGTCGTCAAGTCGTTCGCCCAGGAAGAACGCGAGGCCCAGTCCTTCTATCGTAAGACCGAGGACCTCTACGACGCCCATGTCTCTACCAGCAACACCCGCGCGGTTTTCAATCCCGCAGTCCTCTTCATGATGGCGCTCGGCACCCTCGTGGTGTGGCTGGTGGGCGGGCGACAAGTCATCGTCGGCGCCGTGACGCTCGGGGTGCTCGTGCAGTTCATCTCCCTCATGAATCAGTTCTACGCGCCGATGCAGATGTTGTTGCAGGTCACCGAAACATTCCAGCAGAGCGCTACCGCCGCCGAACGCGTTTTCAACATCCTGGACATGCCCAGCGAGGTGGCCGACCACGATCATGCCGCGGACCTGGACGGGGTCCGGGGGCGCGTACGCTTCGAGAACGTCTCGTTCAGTTACGCCGAGGGCGAGCGCGTTCTCAAGAACGTTGACATTCGAATCGAGCCGGGCGAGATGATCGGCCTCGTGGGCGAGACCGGCTCCGGGAAGAGCACGCTCGCTTCGTTGGCATGCCGTTTCTACGATCCGACCAAGGGCGCCATCACGCTCGACGGCGCCGACCTGCGCGACATCAAGCTCAAGGCGCTGCGCAGCCGTATCGGCATGGTGCTTCAGGAGACGTTTCTGTTCGCCGGCAGCCTGCGCGAGAACATCTGCTACGGCAAGCCCGAGGCCACCCTCGAGGAAATCGTCCGGGCGGCCAAGGCGGCCAATGCGCACGATTTCATCATGAACCTCCCCGACGGCTACGACAGCGAGGTGGGCGAGCGCGGCGTAGGTCTGTCCGGAGGCGAGAAGCAGCGCATCTCCATCGCGCGAGCGGTCCTCAAGGACCCCGCGATCCTCATCCTCGATGAAGCCACCTCCGCCGTGGACACCGCGACCGAACAATCCATTCAGGAAGCCATGGACCGGCTCGTCAAGGGACGCACCACCATCGCCATCGCGCACCGGCTCAGCACCCTGCGCAACGCGGACCGCCTGCTCGTGATGGACAAGGGCGAGATCATCGAGCA
>Ga0180438_10010168_pt1 | contig 11577 bp, 5 predicted proteins | sample SS_ome_12_FD_132455 | JGI IMG/M metagenome (GOLD analysis project Ga0180438, IMG submission 132455) | Hypersaline lake sediment archaeal communities from the Salton Sea, California, USA - SS_3_D_2 metaG | ecosystem: Environmental > Aquatic > Non-marine Saline and Alkaline > Hypersaline >...
AAGAATTAAAGATATCTATGAATATTTATCTGTTCCACCTATAGAAACATATGAAGAGTTTGGAATAAAGGCAAAATTCCGTGAAGTAAATGATATAGTAACGTCTAAAGACAAGAAGATAGCAGGTTTAGGGGGTGCTGACATTGAGAATTCTATGGCTTTTGTAGGCTCTATGATTCTTGATTTTGATTATGATACAATGTCTCATGCAGTAAAAGTTCCAGATGAAAAATTTCGCGATAAGATATATAAGACAATGCAAGAAAATGTAACCAGCATGAAAAATGAACTAGGAAAAATCCCTCCTCGCGAAGAAATAAAAAAGGTTCTAATAAGACGTTATGAAAAACTCTTTGGTAAACTAAAAACATTGGCGCTTAATGATGAAATTATACGTAAAATGACAGAACTTGCAATATGGTTTAACTCGCCTGAATTTTTCTATAGAAGAACTCCAAGAATTCCAAAAGGAGTAAAAATTAAGGAGGGAATAGAAATATTATATGGCTTATATAAAGCAAAAGGTGGAATCATACGATCAGCTCAGGAAATTGAATACAAAAAAATTAGAGACATAGGTATATCTGGTGACTTTACTTTATATCCAAAAAAAGAATTAAAAAATTTAGAGATAACATTAAAAGATATAGAAAGAGAGAAAAACGAAATAAATTCAAAAATAGATGAATTCTATGAAAAAACAGAAATCCAAACACCTGGTGTAAAATCAAAAGATTTTACAAATGCTATAATGGAGGCAAAAAAATATGATTGATTCTAGAAAATTAGACCCTAATTTTAAATATGAAGTAGCAAAAGAAATTGGTGGAGAAAATATTAAGCACTGTTTTTCTTGTGGAACATGCACGGTTGGTTGTCCAGTTAGAGTTTTAGATGAGAAATACAATCCGAGAAAAATCATAAGAATGGTTCTTTTAGGTATGCGAGAACGTGTTTTAAAAAGTGACTTTATCTGGCTTTGTTCACAATGTTATACCTGTTATGATAGATGCCCACAAGATGTAAAATTAACGGATATTATGACTGCTCTAAAAAATATAGCAGTTAGAGAAGGTTATATTCATCCTGCTTTTAGAGAACAGGCAAAACTTCTGGGTGAAAATGGTAGACTTTATGAAGTTGAAGATTTTGATAATAAAAAAAGAAACAAACTAGGATTGCCACCTGTTAAAAAGAAATTTAATGATGTTATGAAAATAATTGAAAATAGTAGTTTGAAGAAGGTGATCAAATGAGATATGCTCTTTTTCTAGGTTGTACAGTGCCAATAAGAAGTCAGAATTATGAAATATCGGCAAGAAATGTTGCAAAAAAATTAGATATGGATTTAGTTGATATTGATGAATTTTCATGTTGTGGTTTTCCTGTTAAATCAACAAATACTGAAACATCTTTAACTATTGCAGCTCGAAATCTTGCCATTGCTTCAGAAAAAAAACTTGAAATTTGCACACTTTGTAATGCTTGTACAGGAGTTTTAACTGAAGCAAATAAACATTTATCTGAAAATGATGAACTAAGAGATAAAATTAACGAAGAACTTAAAAAATATGATAAAGAATTTAAAAAAGGAGTAAAAATCAGACATTTTCACAGAATATTATATGAAGATATTGGGTCTGAAAAAATAAAACAAAAAATATCAAAAGATCTAAAAATTTTGAGAGTAGCAGTACATTATGGTTGTCATTATCTAAAACCAAAGGACATCTATGATGGTTTTGATGATCCCGAAGATCCAAAAACTCTTGATGAGCTTATAAAAGTAACAGGTTCTAATCTAATTGACTACAAAAATAAACTTGATTGTTGCGGTGGAGCTATTCTAGGTGTGGAAGAAGATTTAGCACTAGAAATGGCAAAAAATAAACTGGATAATATAAATTCAATAAAACTTGAAATGGCTAAACACAAATTGGATAACATATACATTGAAAAAGTTGATGCTCTAATAACTCAATGCCCATTTTGTACTATTATGTATGAAGATAATAGAAGGAAGATTGAGTCAAAATTTAATGTAGAATATCATGATCTTCCTGTACTTTATTATCCACAGCTTTTAGGTTTAGCATTTGGTCTAGATCATAAACAATTAGGTTTTAGATTGAATAAAATAAAAGCAACAAAAATTTTGGAGAAATTAGGGCTAGAATAAAGACTTATATAGAGGTATAATAATGATTAATAAACCCACCAATCATAGTGAAAGAAAAAATAAGATTGGAGCGGTTCTAGTAGTTGGTGGCGGAGTTGGAGGAATACAAGCATCTCTTGATTTAGCTGATTCTGGTTTTAAAGTATATCTTGTAGAAGAAAAACCAGCTATTGGCGGAGTTATGGCTCAGCTTGATAAAACATTTCCAACAAATGACTGCTCTATGTGTATTTTGTCACCAAAACTTGTCGAAGTTGGCCGTCATCCTAATATTGAGCTATTAACCTGTTCAGAAGTTGAAAATGTTGATGGAAAAGCCGGAAATTTTAAGATACAAATAACAAAGAAAGCAACCTATGTCGATGAAGATAAATGTACTGGTTGCGGGGAATGTGCAAATGTTTGTCCAGTAGAGTTACCATGTGAATTTGATGAAGAATTAGGGATAAGAAAAGCAATACACATCCCATATCCTCAAGCAGTTCCTTTAAGATATACGGTTGATAAACGTGGAGTTCAACCATGTAAGGATGCATGTCCTGCTAGTGTAGGGGCTCCAGGCTATGTAGCACTAGTTAGCCATGGAAAATTCTATCAGGCTTTACAAGTTATTAAAGAACGTCTCCCATTTCCCTCTATATGCGGAAGGGTATGTCATAGACCTTGTGAAGAAGCATGTACTAGAAGCCAGTTAGATGATCCTATAGGTATTGCATATCTTAAAAGATTTGTTGGAGATCTTGAATTAAAAATACCTTCTTATCAAGTTCCTCCAGTAAAGGGAAGAGCTGAAAGTATAGCAATTGTAGGCGGAGGACCTGCAGGTTTAACGGCAGCTCATGATCTAGCTTTGAAAGGATATCATGTAACAATTTTTGAGGCAGGACCCGTATTAGGAGGTATGATGCGTTGGGGCATTCCTGCTTTTCGTCTACCAAAGGAAATAATAGAAAGAGAAATATCAGATATTTTAGCACTAGGAGTTAAAGTAAGACTAAATGTTGCTATAGGTAAAGATTTCTCCATTCCAGATTTATTTAATCTTGGTTATAATTCAGTATTAATTGCAGTAGGGGCACAAAATGGTAAAAAAATGGAAATACCTGGTGAGGATCTCAATGGCGTATTTCAAGCTATTGATTTTTTAAAGGAAATAAATCTAGGACATATAATAACAACACCTATTGCAACATTTGATGAACATTTATGTGTTGGATGTGGACTATGCGCCCAAGAATGTGTTTATGGTGCGATTAGACTAAAAAAAGATAAAAAGAATCCAAAGAAAAAATATCCGATTATTCAAAAATATGTTTGTAAAGGATGTGGTAAATGTGTTACCGTATGTCCCTCTAAAGCAATTAAATTAACAGGATTTAGAGATATTGCACCTAAAGTTGGTAAAAAAGTTATTGTGGTTGGCGGTGGAAATGCTGCTTTAGATACTGCTAGATCAGCAATAAGATTAGGGGCTAAAGAAGTATCTGTAGTTTACCGACGTTCTAGAATAGAAATGCCAGCCGAACCTGAATGGGAAATAGATGAAACTGAAAAAGAAGGAATCAAATTCAAATATTTAACATCTCCAATAGAAGTTATAGGTAATAAAAAAGGAAATGTAAAATCTATTAAATGCATTAAAATGAGACTTTTAGATGAAGTTGATAAAAGTGGTAGAAGAAAAATAGAACCGATTCCAAATTCTGAATTCTTAATAGAAGCCGATACAATCATATTAGCTATAGGTCAAGAAGTAGATACTGGATTTTTATCAAGAGATGTTGATTTAGAATATACTCCATATAGTAGCATTAAGGTGGATCCTATTTCTTTTACGGCTAACCATAAAGGAAAATTAGAATATACACCTTGGAGCACTATAAAAATTGATAGAATTACACATGAGACTAGTATAAAAGGTGTATTTTGTGCAGGAGATGCTGTTTGGGGTGCAGGAACAGTAATTGAATCAATAGCAGCAGGAAAAGAAGCAGCTATTTCAATTGATCGCTATATAAACGGTCAAGATTTAAAAATAGGTCGCGATGAAAAAATCCTAGTAACACAGGCTTCTGTGGAAGGGAAAAAAAAGAAAAAAATGGTTCCAATGAGACTTCTACCTTTAAAAGAAAGAAAAAATAATTTTAAAGAAGTAGAACTTGGATATTCTGAAGAAGAAGCAATCGAAGAAGCAAACAGATGTTTAAACTGCGGTGGATGTGTTGAATGCTTAGAATGCGTTAGAGCATGCGAAGCAGATGCAATAAATCACAAAATGAAAGATGAAAAAATTGAAATAAATGTTGGTTCAATTATACTTGCTCCAGGATATGAAAAATATTCACCTGAACTAAAAGGTGAATATGGATATGGAAGATATCCAAACGTTATAAATTCATTAGAATTCGAAAGAATGTTATCGGCTTCGGGACCTTTTCAGGGACATATTTTAAGACCATCTGATAAAAAAGAACCAAAAAAAATAGCTTGGATAAACTGTGTAGGGTCTAGAGATAGATCCTGTGGAAATAATTACTGCTCAGCGGTTTGTTGTACATATTCAATAAAAGAAGCTGTAATTGCAAAAGAACATCTTAACTCAATCGAACCCACAATTTTTTTCATGGATATGCGAACTTATGGAAAAGGTTTTGAGGAATATTACAAAAGAGCAAAAGATGAAAACAATATAAACTTTATAAGATGCAGAATATCTGAAATAAATGAAGATAAAAAAACAAAATCTCTTTTATTAAAATATGAAACAGAAAAAGGTGAATTAATAGAAGAAGAATTTGATATGGTAGTTCTATCAGTAGGTTTAACACCAAATGAAAATGCTAAATTCCTTGCTGATAAATTAGATATAAAACTAAATGATTTTGGTTTTTCAGAAACACCCGAGCTTAAACCAATTGAAACAACTCGTAAAGGTATTTTTGTATCTGGAGTTTTTTCAGGTCCAAAAGATATACCGGAAACAGTTATTGAATCATCAGGAGCTGCTGCAAAGGCAATTGATATTATATCTAGTGAGAGAAATAAACTAATTGAACATAAAAAATATCCAAAAGAAATTAATATTGCAAATCAGGAACCTAGTATTGGAGTATTCATTTGTCATTGTGGTATCAACATTGGTGCATATGTAGATGTTCCATCAGTCGTTGAATATGCTAAAACTCTTCCAAATGTAACATATGCTGAACAAAACCTGTATACTTGTTCTCAAGATACTCAGAAAAAAATAGTTGAAAAAATTAAAGAAAACAAACTAAATCGTGTAATTGTTGCTTCATGCACTCCAAGAACTCACGAACCACTATTTCAGGAAACCTTGCGGGAAGCAGGACTTAACCCTCATCTTTTTGAAATGGCGAACATACGTGATCAATGTTCATGGGTTCATATGAAAGATAAAAAAGGTGCAACTAACAAAGCAAAAGATTTATTAAAAATGGCAGTTGCAAAATCAAGACTAATTGAACCACTTGAACCAATTAAAGTAGATATGACTCAAAAGGCACTTATAATAGGCGGTGGTTTAGCTGGAATGACCTCTGCATTATCAATTGCCGATCAAGGTTTTGAGGTTTTTCTTGTTGAAAAACAAGATAAATTAGGTGGAAATCTAAATCATATAAATTATACTCTTAAAAATTCAGAAATTCAAAAATATTTAAAGCAATTAATCAATAAAATTGATAATAATAAAAAAATTACAGTATATAAAAAAGCAAAAATTGACAAAATAGAAGGTTTTGTTGGTAATTTTAAAACAACAATTAAAAATGAAAATATATCTCTTGATATTGAACATGGAATAATTATTGTTGCAACTGGAGCAGAAGAGTCAAAACCTGAAGAATATCTATATGGTAAAGATGAAAATATTTTAACACAAAAGGATCTTGAAGAAAAAATTTCAAAAAACATATCATTCGATAAAAAAACAATAGTAATGATTCAATGTGTTGGAAGTAGAGATGAAAAAAGATCTTATTGTAGCAGAATCTGCTGCTCAATAGCAATAAAAAATGGATTAAAAATAAAAAAACAATATCCTAATGCTGAGATTTACATCTTATACAGAGATGTAAGAACATATGGATTTATGGAAACTTATTATGAACAAGCAAGAGAAAATGGAATTATTTTTATAAGATATGAACCAGAAGAAAAACCAAAATTAAAAAAAGATAAAAATGGCATTGAGGTTGAAATTCGCGATATCATCTTAGATGAAAAAATATTAATTCATCCGGATTACGTTATTCTAAGTTCTGCAATAACACCAAATGAAGGCAACAAAGAACTTGCAAAACAACTAAAAGTACCAATTAATGATAATGGATTCTTTTTAGAAGCTCATGTTAAACTCAGACCAGTAGATTTTGCAACAGATGGAATATTTTTAGCCGGTATGGCACATTTTCCAAAAACAATAGAAGAAACAATTTCTCAATCATATGCTGCATCGGCAAGTGCATCAAAAATGCTTTCTAAAAAACAATTGGAAATCGAGCCAAGAATATCCTCTGTTGATGAAACTAAATGTATCGGCTGTGGTTTATGTGTTTCACTTTGTCCCTCTAATGCTATAGAATTAAAATTAAAAGAAGGTGGAAGAAAAGCAGAAGTAATTGCTGCATCCTGCAAGGGTTGTGGAATATGCGGAGCAAGTTGTCCTCAAAAAGCAATATCTTTACGTCATTTTAGAGATATAGAAATAACTGCTCAAATCGAAGCATTTGGTGAGGGGGGATAAATAAAATGGCAAAATTTGAACCAAAACTTTTAGGTTTTCTTTGCAACTGGTGCGCTTATGCAGGAGCTGATCTTGCTGGTGTTTCAAGATTTCAATATCCATCAAATATCAGAGTAATTAGGGTTATGTGCTCTGGAAGAGTTGATCCTGTTCATGTTATTGATGCTTTAAAAACAGGTATAGATGGAGTAGCTGTCTTAGGTTGCCATCCTGGAGATTGTCATTATCAAACTGGTAACTATGAAGCTGAAAATAAAATGAAAATGACAAGAAAGGTTTTAGAGATAACAGACATAAATAAAGAGCGACTTTATTTAGACTGGGTTTCTGCAGCAGAAGGCAAGAGATTTAGTGAAGTAATATCAGAATTTACTGAAACTATATCACAAATAGGTCCAATAAAAAAAGATAAAAATTTTCAAAATAAACTGATTCTAGCTCAAAAAATTGTTGAATCAGTGAGATTACGTTGGTTAGTTGGTAAACAAAGAGAGCTTATTGAAAAAGGAAATGTATATAATGAAAAAATTTCAGCCGACAAAATTCAAGATATTTTAATAAAAAATATTTATAAGGAATTTGATAGGCAAAGAATTATTACTATATTAAATAAAAAACCTTCAACAGTTCTTTCTCTTTCTAAAGACTTAAAAATATCAAAAAAAGATATTGCAAAATATGTAACATCAATGGAAAATTCAGGTTTAGTTAACATTTTAAATTTTAAAAATAACTCACCAGTGTATACTTTGACAGAAAAAGGGGGTGGAGAATGAAAGCCGAATCTAAATCCGCTTCAGAAAAAATTGGTGCAGTGCTTGTTGTAGGTGGCGGTATTGCAGGAATGCAATCATCTCTTGATCTTGCAAATTCTGGTTTTAAAGTATATCTTTTAGATACAGCACCTGCAATTGGAGGTGTAATGGCTCAACTTGATAAAACATTTCCAACAAATGATTGTTCTATGTGCATTATGGCCCCAAAACTTGTTGATGTTGGACGTCATCCAAACATAGAACTTATAACCTATTCAGAAATAGAAAATATCACAGGTAAACCAGGCAATTTTAAAGTAAAAATAAAAGAGAAACCTAGATATGTTGATATTGAAAAATGTACTGGATGTGGTGTTTGCGCTCAGGAATGTCCAATTGAAGCTATAAGTATTTTTAATGAAGGCTTATCTGATAGAAAATGTATATATGTTCCATATCCTCAAGCTATACCTCTTGCTTACACTATAGATAGAGATAAATGTATTGGCTGTGGTTTATGTCAAAATCTATGTCTAGCTGATGCAATAAAATATGATGATAAGGAAAAAACGATTAACATAAATGTTGGCAGTATTATTTTATGTCCAGGATTTGATGAATTTGAATCAAATATAAAAAGTGAATATGGCCATGGAAGATTTGAAAATGTTATAACTAGTATTGAATTTGAACGAGTTTTATCAGCATCTGGCCCTTATAAGGGACATATTTTTAGAAAATCTGATGGAGTTCAACCTGAAAAAATAGCTTGGATTCAATGCGTAGGATCAAGAGATAGGAGTTGTGGAAATAATTACTGCTCATCAGTATGCTGTACTTATGCAATTAAAGAAGCAGTTATTGCAAAAGAACATGTTAAAAGTATTAAACCAACGATTTTTTATATGGACATGAGAACATTTGGTAAAGATTTCGAATCATATTATAATAGATCAAAAGATGAATATGATGTTCGTTTTATTAGATGCAGAATATCTGATGTTAGAGAGGATCAATTTACAAAGAATTTATTTATTCGCTATGAAACCGAAGATGGAAAACTGATAGAAGAGGAATTTGAAATGGTAGTTTTATCTGTTGGATTCATGCCAAAAGAAGGGGTAAAAAAACTAGCAGATAAAATTGGTTTAGAACTTGATGAATATGGTTTTTGTAAAACTAATGATTTTACACCAGTTGAAACAAATCTAAAAGGAGTTTTTGTTTGTGGTTCCTTTTCAGGTCCAAAAGATATCCCTGAAACAGTTATGCAATCTTCAGGTGCCGCCGCAAAAGCAAGCGGAATTATTTCTCAACAACGAAATAAACTAATTGAAAAAAAGAAATATCCTCAGGAAATTGAAATAATTGATGAAGAGCCTCGAATTGGTGTATTCATTTGTCATTGTGGTATTAACATTGGTGCATATGTAGATGTTCCATCAGTTGTTGAATATGCTAAAACTCTTCCAAATGTAACATATGCTGAGCAAAACCTGTATACTTGTTCTCAAGATACTCAGAAAAAAATAGTCGAAAAAATTAAAGAAAACAAACTAAGTCGTGTAATAGTTGCTTCATGTACGCCTAGAACTCATGAGCCTTTATTTCAAGCCACAATAAGAGAAGCGGGACTGAATCCTTATCTCTTTGAAATGGCAAACATACGTGATCAATGCTCATGGGCACATATGAGTGAACCTAAAGAGGCAACAAAAAAAGCAAAATCATTGCTAAATATGGCTGTAGCAAAAGCTCGACTTATTGAACCATTAAATCAAATAACTTTAGATATCAAGCAGAAGGCCCTCGTCATTGGAGGAGGGATAACTGGTATGAATGTCTCTCTTTTAATTGCAAATCAAGGCTATGAAGTTTTTTTAATAGAAAAGGAAAAAGAACTTGGCGGAATTGCTAAAAAGATACATTGGACAAACAATAATGATGATGTTCAAAAATATTTAAAAAATCTAATCAATAAAGTTGAAGATCACCCTAATATAAAAATATACAAAAAAGCAAAAATTGACAAAATAGAAGGATATATTGGAAATTATCAGACATCTATTAAAAAGGATAATAATTCAATGATACTTGAACATGGTGTAATAATAGTTGCAACAGGCGCTGAAGAGTCAAAACCAACAGAATATTTATTTGGAAAAGATAAACGTGTTTTTACTCAACTAGATTTAGAAGAAAAAATATCCAAAGAAACCAATTTTAAAGATAAAACCATAGTAATGATCCAATGTGTTGGCAGTCGGGAAAAAGAACGCCCCTATTGCAGTAGAGTTTGCTGTAATGATGCAGTAAAAAACGCTCTCATAATAAAAGAGGAATTCCCTTCAAGTCAAATTTACATTTTATTTAGAGATATGAGAACATATGGACTAAACGAAAAATATTATGAACAAGCAAGGGAAAAGGGAATAATATTCATAAGATATGATGTAAATGAAAAACCGAAAGTTAGCAAAGCAGATAATAATATTAAAGTTGAAATACGCGATCCAATATTAAATGAGAAATTACTTATCCATTCTGATTATCTAGTTTTATCTCCAGCAATTATACCAAGAAAAGAAAATGTATTACTTGCACAACAATTAAAAGTTCCCCTTAATGATGATGGTTTCTTTTTAGAGGCTCACGTAAAACTTAGGCCTGTAGATTTTTCAACAGAAGGTATTTTTTTAGCTGGAACAGCGCATTCTCCAAAATCTATTAGTGAAAGCATTATTCAATCCTATGGCGCTGCATCAAGAGCTCTTACAATAATTTCAAAAAAAATCTATACCGCTCAGGCAACTGTTGCAGAAGTTAATGAAGAACTATGCTGTGGCTGTGGTATTTGTGAATCAACATGTCCTTATGGAGCTGTTGAACGAATTAAAAAAACAATTAATGGAGAAGAAAAACTTGTATCTTTTGTGACAGAAGGTTTATGTAAAGGATGCGGGAGTTGTACTTCAGCTTGCCCAGCTGGTGCAATTGAGCAAAAAGGATTTAAAAGATGTCAAATTATTTCAATGGTTGATGCTGCAATAGATTAATTTTAAAATTTTACTCGTAAAACTATTATATTAAAATTAGATACAGGTTGTAAATCATCTTCTTAAGGGGTTGAATACTGAATAAGGTGAAATGTAATGTCAAATACTAAAGAAATAAAAATCGTTTCAAAAAATGGTTTTAACAATTTTGTTAACAATATCATAAATGAAAATAAATATGAAGTAGTAGGTGTAAAAGAAAAAAATGAAAGATTTATATTTGATCTAATTGAAGATGCTGATGAACTTCGTTTAGATTACGATATTACTATACTACCTCCTAAAAAATATTTTTTACCTCAAAATGAGGAATTAATGACTTTTAATATTAAAAAAAATTTTGAAGTTCAAGAAAAAAGTTCTATTAAAAAAAGAATAATTATTGGTATTCACCCATACGATCTTTTTGCGATACAACAAGCAGATAAAATTTATTTAGATTCTCAACTAGATAATTTTTATAAAAAAAGAAGAGAAAATACAATTATTATTGCTTCTGATATTCAATCAGTATCTGAAAAATCATTTGCTAAAAGTATGGGAACTAATATAATTCATTCTGGTTTTGATATATTAATTACAAATTTAGGAAGTAAATATGCTTTGACAATAGGTTCAGATAAAGGTAAAAAACTCATTGAAAAATATGCAAAAGTAAGAGATTCTAGAAATTCAGAGATAAAAAAAATAGATAAAATAAGAAAATCGATTGAATTATTATATAAAAAAAATATGAATATTGAAAAAGAAGAAATACCTTCTTTATTAAAATCTAATTATGAACATTCTATTTGGAAAGACAAATCTGAAAAATGTCTA
>Ga0180438_10010170_pt1 | contig 11575 bp, 7 predicted proteins | sample SS_ome_12_FD_132455 | JGI IMG/M metagenome (GOLD analysis project Ga0180438, IMG submission 132455) | Hypersaline lake sediment archaeal communities from the Salton Sea, California, USA - SS_3_D_2 metaG | ecosystem: Environmental > Aquatic > Non-marine Saline and Alkaline > Hypersaline >...
ACATAAATCGTATAATTAATATTTGCAATAATATAAAGAATCACTTTCGTATAATTAAATCGATTCTCGAACGCAAAGTCTTGCTCTGGCTTAACCTCTTCTCTTGGGATGTAATTCGTAGATATATTTTTAAGAGAGAATACATGCAACTCATTTTTCTCTTCTATAATTACATGCGCATCAGGGCATCCCTTCCGACCATCAAGTACTACTTTATCCTCATAGAGGGTTTGGAGATGTTTAGCATAATCTTGTTCAAATAGACTCCCACTTACATTATTAATGAGCCCTTGAACCTTCTTCTTAATATACGTTAATCCTGAAACATCAGTTAAATTAGGGTAAAATTGCAGCAGATCCTCATAGATTTGATCTCCCTTGACAATACGGGCATAGATCTCAAAGTCTCGTTCGATATTTCGAAAATTGGCATTCTTCTTTGCTCGTGTAATGATTTGGGATTCAGAGTAAGGAAAACGATAGTCCTTGAAGTGGTGAAAGGGATCATAATCGTCCTCAAGATCCTCATCCTCAGTATCCTCTTGAGCTTCCAGCTGGCCTTGGTTTTGGAGTTTTGATAAAATATTCATAGTCTCTTCAAATAAGAGTTTATTATGATTTTTTGTACCTCCAATCATTTTATGAGCTTCTTCTATAGTAAATTGATTGTTATATTTGAGTAATTGTAATTCCATACCTATCTTTGTATTTATTCCTTCTCGGAAACATTCCTTGGCGAGAATCTGAGCCTCCTTGAAGACCCTATCTTGATGAACCCCTACTAATCCCGAAAGCTTCTTAAGCCGTATGGCATTTCTCTGCTTTACTTGTTTATATTCCTCCCGTAATTTGAAATTAGTATGAAGCGGAATGATAATTCTTCCTAAGGGAATGAACGAGGCTTTACTTGAGAGAGGGTCAATTTGTTTCACATAAACAATCGCACGGATTTTACATTTAGAATATACAGGGTCCATATCAGAATAACATTCTGGACATCTTCTGGTGTTTAGGAATTCTTTATTACATGCCTCACAACGAAAAATCCCTTTCTTCCCCGCAGTTCTAATATAATAATCCACTAATGGAACCTCAACAACATCAGGGTTTACATAAATAAAGGAGTTTTGCTCACAGCGGATTGCTCTTATGAGATTTCCGATGCGCTCTTTTAAAATCCCCGAATCATCTCCTGTGACCGAGCTAGATTCATCTCGAATCACCATAGCTCCATATCCTAAACTGGGAGAAATATCATCGATATCGGCATCTGAAAACGCAATAGGAAGGTCTACCTCTAAGTCATGGAGTCTGAGAAATTCTTTTTGGTAATAATCACCTAATGATTGGCTGAGTTCGGATTTACCCGAATCGGTTGGGCCAAAAATAAATAAATTAATATGAGAGTAATTGTAAATTCTCGTGCTGATGGCATTCAGTAAGTCCTTTGTTATTGGAGGAGATGGTTTTAAGGTCTCAAGGTCAATAAAGATCCATCGTAAATGAGGTTGATTGAATTCTTGGTTAAATAGATTGCTCTGAATGTCGTCTTCCATTTGATATTCTTCGCAGAAATCCCAATATGGTTCAGGCTCGTCTTGAGATTCTATTCTATCAAGGGTTTGTATAACCTTATTCTCTAAAGGATCAGGGGTATGGTCAATATCCGTCAAGAAAAATCACCATTTACTATTCTTCGCTAAAGGTCCGAATATTTGAGTCTTGGTCCCGTTTCTTTCTCATATATCCGTCATACAGTATTTGTTGCGGTTTTCGTTGGAAGGCTACTTCAGAAAGAGCCTTTTGTAAAGCTTTGTCAAATAGGGTTTCTTTTCCTTGGAAGTGTTTTCCAACCGCAATCCAATATAATTCTATCGCATCCAAAATAAGATCGGCCATAACATCAGCATTCGGATATTTATCATATGTTTCGCGAAAAAGAGCATTTAATTTATCAATAAACATATCATTAGCAATCGAATTCCCTGCGGTATTTGCTACGGCAATCAAGAGATTTGTAGAGTTCTGAAGGGTCGCCTTAGGGATCGTTGGACCCACAGCCTCTAATTCCCCACGTTTTGTCTTGGTTAAGTCCAACATATTCGATAAGAACGCAACGACTTGAGAGGCAGCTAAATTAAGATCGGACATCAAATCACCCTATTAAACCCATTTTGAATTAGCTTTCCAATAAACCCCATAGGGGTTGTAGAATTGGTTGGTAGCGCAGAGCCTTGAGTAAACCCCAGAAACAATAATAAAAATATGATAGACCCTGTGATTATCGCAATTGTAATGAAAAGAGGAAGTAATTGTTTTAATTTGCTTGGTTTTTGGGTTAATCGTATTCGTTGCTCTTCCTTCTCTTGCTCGATTCGGTTTATCTCGGAGCGAAAATCCTTCTTACGCTGCCTGTTTGCCTCCTTTAGAGCATCAGAGAGCATTCTCCCATATGATTCTGCAACACCTTTCGTTTTATCCAATATTTTTCTGGTCTGTGCTAATTCTATCTGTGCTTGATGATATGCCTTAGTAAGAATAAGCTCCTTTTGGTGCTGTTTTTCAATATCTTCGAAATCAGCCTCATAATACATTACATGTTTTCCAGGAGTATGAGTAACAAACCACATAGGAATATCATATGAAACAAAAGACATTAAGGATGCATTGAGTGGAAGGCGAATCCCTGTTGTATCCCACCCCTTCCATGTAATCTCAGCATCATTTTCTTGAGCAATCGAATCATAGAATTCTTTTAATGTGAAGACTACAAGCTTATTGAATAGAACCATAGGATAATTTTTTAAGGTATATGGATCAATAAAGACGAGTGATTTCCTATATTTCTTCAATTCCTCCAATGGGACCGTTGTTAGAATAGTGGGATTGAAATTCCTTCGGGCATACAAACATGCTAAATCAATTACCCTATTATCGAAAATAAGTTTACGATAGAGAAGGGGATAATGTAATAAAATATAGCCATGCACAGGGTTTGGTTGGTTCTTGGTTGGGCTCTTTGTCGTCGCCTTTGCTAAATCTGAATAGGGATACAGATTTGCCAATTCCCACGCTACTCTTTTAATAAGTTCTAAGAGGTCAGGGTCTATCTTCTTTAAATGAATTAATGTTTTAACCTTGTCGAGAAAACTCCATTCTTTCTTTCTCCAATATTCCCCTGGTTGTTCTCGTGGTTGTTCATTAGTCTCAGTCACCATCGGCCTCCTCCTCATAATCTTCTTCTTTATAATCTAATGGCCCCTTTTGCTTATCTTCCAATTCTTTGAGTTTTTTATAATCTATCGGTTTTGAGGGTTTGAGGGTTAACGTCTTTTCGTCTATCATAAAGCGTTTATTAATCTCGTCAAGTGTCTTATCCCTGATCTGTTCGGTATAATACTCCTCGATATTATTCAGATAGGCCTCGTGTAAGGTTTTGGGTAAAGCTTCGAAAGGGATTACATTGAGAATACGAATCTTAAAGTGTTCCCACATATCCACTTCCTCATTTAAATACCCTTCAGCCACGATAATATTACGGTATAACCATTTGTGATATAAGATCAAAAAGGACTCTATAAGAGGATAGAAGAAGAAGAGAAACACCCCTCCGAACATTAAGGGCAACCCTTTTCCTTCAGGAATGAATAGACCGATTATCATACACCCAAAAACTACGAATAATAAAACCCTCGAGATTAATTCTAATAAATCCTTACCACTTCGCATGATTAAAGCTCACCACTCCTTTTGAATTTTGGAAAGAATAGATATAATAGTAGGATAAAGAGAGCTGAAAGCAAAGCCCAAGCGAACCATTGCCAGTCAAAGAACTCATTATTATTAATATATCGTGCGATAATTGGAGATATAAATCCAAAGAGAATCGCTACGATTAGTGAATAGATAATATAATTCCTAATGGTTCTCATATTTTTTTTCATTTTATTTGTCTACCTCATACATTTCTAGTTTTGAGAAAGACCCAGGCGATTGCCAGAGTCCCTATTTTAATAAATAAATAACTACCTACAATCGAAATAAGCTGCCCTTGATCTGAGAAAAAATATCTCGAGATAAGCTCATTTATCCCAAACGCATAAATAAAACAACAGAGGAGAATTCCAACAATAGAAACAATGGAGAGCCTATTTATACTCCGTTGAAAATTTAACTGATAAAAACCAGGCAAGGCTCCTTTCGCTTTTTTGGATAGAAAATAGAGGATGAGATATGTACAGACTCGTGCTATAATCCCCGAAAAGAACATGATAATAAAAAGCTCCCAGAATAACTCCAGACCTGTTTTTGAAAACGTATGTACAGATGCAATCCAGATGTAATAAAATAACATCCCCAACATAGTTCGCAAGATAAAATATGAATATTCCATACCTGTGGACCGATGGGATTTTGGTTGTTCACTCACGATTTATATCACCTTCAGTTATCTGTTTTTCTCGAATGACCCGCCTCTTATTTCTAAATAAAATTAATGAGAGGGTTATTATAATAATGAGTAATAGCCCACTAATAATAAACAATAATGCGACCGTCCCATTGTGTAGTGATATACTCCCATTCGGGGGAGTTAAAAATACGGTGAAATATACTTCACATGACGCCAAAAGAACGATAAGAATAAGGCCTAAGATCCCAAAATCCCGCAAGAGTTTGAGGTCCTTCATCAAATATGTTTTATCCATTAGTTTTATAACCTCCTTAATTCAAATTGTTTGAATACATTTTCATAGTATTTATCTTCTAATTCAAATTCGTAAAACGTCTCTAAAAATACAAGGAAAAATAGATAGTAGAGAACGATTGTTATGATATAGATGAGAAAGAAATTTTGAAGTATATAAATAGAAAAATAAACTAACACTGAAGGAAATGCTAAAATTAATTCCAGTCCTTGTAATTCTGAATAGATCTCAGGATAGACTAGAGCCAATCCAAAATAACTGATAGCCAAAATGATAATAAATGTCGGTAAGATCGCTACCCCTGAGGCTGCTACTACTGAACGTTTGTCAATATCTTCTGTTATAAGAATTCCAAAGATAATGGATACGGCAAATGTTATCCCAAATAAGCCTAAAATAATAATTAGCAGGATATAATTTGTATTCGATATATTCTCCACAACAAGATCGTTAATTAATCTCGCCAGAAAGGCCCATAGCATCAGCACCCCTAATAATGAAAAGAGAAATCCCATGATAAAGATCTTTATTTTTGTTTTCCCATCGATATTTTTCATATTTATTTTTACACCTCAAAATTGGACTAGGAAAAAAGTTCGAAATACCACGATGAAGTTTAAGAGAAAGTGAGCCATGATATTTGCCGTAAGGTCCTCCCAATACCAATACGTAAATCCTAACCAGAGCCCACATAAAAACGTTCCCAATAAATATGCCATATTGTCATAATAGTTTACATGAATCCCAGCAAATGCAATACTAGATAAGATGATCCCGAATATCACCCAGATAGATAATTCTTTCTTGAAAACTTTGAACTTAAATCCAACGTTAGAAAAAACCAAGATCACTACAGAGATCAAAATTCCCCGGAAGAAATTCTCCTCACTTGGACCGGCAAAAATAATGGCTAAGGCAATTTCAGGGTCCTTAACGGTGAGAGGGAGGAATTGCACGCCAAATTGAATGATTGCCATCCCTACTAAAATAATAACAATCCGAATTAAAAGCATCCCTGATAAGGGGGTATAGGCCCGTTTCTTCAAATAGAAACCGCGATGATTAATCGGATCTAACATAAGGAACCCAACTAACGCAAATAGAAATTCCCAAAAGGCAATGTAAGAAAAGGATTGACTATAACTGTCCGTGTCTTGGAAATGCATTATCCATAAATATCCTTGGATAAAAACAGCCAAAATGGTAAGATAATATCCTATTCGTGTATATTTACTTTGTTCATTATGATGATAATCTATTGTCAACAACTCCATTATATTTTTTCTTTCTTTTTTTATTCATATAGCGTAATACTTCAGGAGGAATGGGATTCTTGCGGCTCCGAACACTATAATATAACTTCAGAGCTCCTAAGGTCAATCCTACGAAAAATATAATTGCAATAAGTGCAGTTAAAAACGTCATTTGGAGAGGCTCAGGATCATATGGGATATCCGTTTCATAAAACCCAAAACTCACCGTCCTATTTTCAGGTAAAGGCTCCCATTCACTTAGGTATTCCTCATTCGCTACACTCCAAAGGCGATATTCCACTTCTTGGTTCGGTAGAAATTGAGATATCGTATTCTGTGCAGAAACCGTGAGGTTTTCTATAATCTCATTATATCTCAGAAATACCTGGATCGAATCATTCTTATAATTATTGATAAACTCCCATGCGTCGATTTGATCTGTTAGGAGAGACGTATTATATCCAATCCCCGTCCAATTTAATAATTCTGAAAACATCGTCATTTGATACATCTCCGTGAGAAAATCGTTTTGTTGGAGTAATATGGTCAGATTGCCTGCGATAGAATTATTTACTAAACTCAGCGAAGTCCCAAGGTCCACTACTGCGTTATAGATACTATTGTTGATGAGATACACCGAACTATAGACTTGAGAGACTAAGCTGGAGATAGAATTGTTTACCAGTGCTAAATTATTAAGTATTTGGACACGTGAGTCATTGATATTGAGATTATTCATATAAATTGAATTATTGATCAGAGAATAATAGTTTGTCATATTACTGTCCAAAAGAGAGATATCAGTGCTGATCAAATTTAGAAAGGTATGGATTGATGAATTTACGAGCATCAGATTGGTGTCCAAATCGAAAACAGCTTGATGAAGAGAGGTGTTTACTATAAGTAAATTATTGTCCAAGTCCACGATCAGGCCAGATACCGAACTATTGATTAACTCTAAATTGGTCGCCACGTCCAAGATTGCCGTACTTATAGACCCATTTATCAACCATAAATCGTTAGAAACCCCTATTACTAAGTTTGATATACTCTGGTTTATACTAATGAGATTATTTTCTATATAAATAAAACTGTTATTCATATTATTGTTAAGGTTGATAAAACTATTATTCGTAAATACGTAGAGTGAACTAATATTATTTGCTACATTTTCAATATCTAAATCTAAATTCACCAGTAAGTCTCCAAGTGTGGAGTTCACATTGGACAAATCGATATCGATATTAATTATACTATTGTTAATCGCACTGTTTTGGTTGGTTAGATCAATCTGCACGTTGGTTATTTGATTGCCAATCGTAGTATTTACATTCGCAATATTATAGATTATTTGGGCTAAGGTATTATTCGAAGTAATTAATAAAATATCGTCCCCATTGAGAGTGTAGCTATAATAGGAATAGGTATCATGCTCATTGTCAGTAAGATTGATTTTATAATATCCCGCAAATAATTGAAATTTGATAATTTCTCCTGGAGCGATCCATTCGGACCAGGAGTAACTACTCTCATAATAATTAGGGTCCCGGGTGATATTAATGTGATTGAAATTTTCTTGCTGATTCATTACCTTTAAACTAAACATAGTAAGCGTAATAGGAACATAGTTGTCCCCCGAGCTTACTATAAAACTATGATTCTTCACAGAAATATCATAATGATCCTTGATCTCAATCAAGGCATTAATCCCTATATCTTCATAGAATATGTTTTCATATAGGAGCGTCCCATTCCAATAGGTTTTGAATTGGTAGAAATTCAGATATTCCCCTCGTTGGTTAGTATATGAAAGAAAACACATTTGAGACCGATTAATCCTAAAATAATAATCCGATGTTAATGTAAAATTATATTCTCCATATTCAGTCTCCCCTTCTTCCAGGTACTCAAAACTATAATTACCTATCGCAATATTCATGGTTAATATTTCAGACTCAAATAAGGATCCTGTTTTGGTAATCGATGAGCCATTCTTACTAAAGATATATGAAATAGGATTAAGCTTTTCGTTCTTAATCTTAAGTTCGTATACATTCAGAGTAATATCAATAAATGTATTTGCCAATCTTGAATTATCATACACTAGAGAATCAAATGAATCATAAATATTGAAAAAGATATCCGTACCCTCATCAGCATAAAATTCTCGTGAGGTCAACCTCTGATCGGTATTGATAAAATTACCATATAATGTGTAATTTATATAAATCTCGAAACGGTTAAAATCTAAATAATTGTTATCCGAATCATACAGACTTACAAAACACGTCTCTGGTAAATAAGATTCGAAGACGTATGTGGTCAAATCGTAGCTTATGCTCACATTAATAGTTTCTGCAATAACGTCATTTTCATAGATTTTTAACTCCCATGTTCCTATATTGGACAAGATTAGTTCGTTTTGTCCGTAGGGCTCTACATACATGCTTTCTTGCTCTTCTTGGGAATCAAAAACCCAATGCTCTGCCTTAATATCATATAGTTTGAAGTATTCTGTAGCATCTAATTCACTCGTTATTTTCACTTGATCATAAGTAATATCGCTTGGAACATACACCTCAACTTCCTGCCTGCTTGTCTCAGTATTCGCTATTAAAAGATTTAATGTAGTTTGCAGACTCCCATTATTATAAAGTTTTAGTTGAGCATTATCACTTGTGGTTTGGAAATCTACGGTAAATATATCTCCTGACGATAAACTTACAGGAGTTCCGATATCTTGTGAAAATAACCCAAGAGTCTCAATTGTATCCGTTTGCATATATGCATATCCATCTCCACTTGTTTCATGGTGATTCTTCCATAAATATAATGAACTTGAAGGGGCATAAACTCCTCCTGCGTATTCTTTTGATTTGAAAACAACTGTCCCTTCGCCATCAGCAGTTCTTAAACAAAAGTATTGAGAAGAGGAATAGCTATTTGTGAAATAAAGAGATGTCCAACCATAAGCAGTTGCATCTCTCGTGTCTAATAAAGATACGGGACTCGGTTGATTATTCCAATATATTCCCCCTTCACTAAAACTCGTAGTAGACCAAGTATTAACTTCAGGAGTACCTCCGTCTGTACGCCTTACACGTATGTATTGTTCAGGTAATCCACTACTCGTAGTGTTTTCAACAAGATAGGGGATCGTATAATCAAAGCTTATATATCCTCGTGCTTTCTCTACTCCAGAAGTGTACCACATTCTAAAATCATCATTCCCACCATAATTTGTCGTTGGATTATTCGCATCAGTATAAGTGTCTTGCGAGGAATCATGAGAAATACTTATATATCGACTGGTTGCTCCAGTCAAGTCCCAATATCCACTCGTTAATGAATCCTCGTATACCGTTGTTAAACTCCCTGTCGTGCTCGAGCTTGTCAACACCCATCGAGTTGAATATCTGCTTTCAGAGATCCCCTCAAAATTCGGTTGTTGTTGGATGACATTGAAATAAATCCAGTCTCCCGTATACTCCGATCCTAACCCAATGTCTAATTTCCACCGATATTTCCATGTCCCCAATAGTTTGAGGGTATGTTCATATTCTAATTGGGTGACATGAAATACCGTAGCATTGACCAAACTAATTTCCAATTCGAAATTACTGCTTATGTTCCACGCATAATACCGCAATCGCATCAATCCTGAACTTGAAAATAAACCCTCTAAATCATATGCTTCAACATAATAATTAATTTCTGTTTCTACTACATTCGCAGAAAAATTCACTTCTTGCCATTCGGTTGTGGTATAATTGTAGAAATTGAAGGATACATTCGAATAGACTGAAGTGTTGTGAAATGAGGTCAGATTATAAATAAGCATGAGTTTCTGGTATGATTCAAATGTAAGCTCTATTTCCTCATCAAGCTCAGCCTCTAAATTACAATGCTGGTTATATGAACCTTTAAAATAAGGGTTGGTATCTTCCCACGAGTATGAAATGGCATCCAAATAAATAGAATATCCATCGTGAGCATCTTCAGTTTTTATATAAAAATTATCAAGAGTATCTACTGAATTATCAAAAGCACCTCCGGAAAGATAATTTATACCATTAATATACCAATCCCAAGTATCCGTATCACAATCAAATACAACTTTATGATGATACCACCGATCATTTACGATTGGTAAAACATCTGTAGCACCACCAGAATAATGCCTCCAATTTCCATTCTCAAACGCATATATTCGTATTATATCAGCATTATTATCTCTTATAAAAAATCTTCCTCTTTTTGTATTATCTGATATTTTACTCCAAAATTCTACTGTTCCAGATGTTTGTTCATTAAAAATATTATATATACTAACAGAATTAGTATCAGAATCATCCGTTAAGTTCAAAAACTTCTTATGAGAATTGAACTCTCCTGCAATTCCTATTGAAGTTTGAGGAGCTACTGAATATGTCCAACCATTATCACCAAGAGCATCTAACACTTCAGAGCCATATGGATTACAATTGTCTCCAACAGTATAAGTGGTGTCCCATGAGTAGCCAATTGCGTCAAGATACAACGTAGTAGGATTACCTGTATTACCATATAATAGACCTTTGAATGAAGCTAAGGTATCAACAGTATGGTCATAAATAAAAGGGACATCTGTGACCTTTGCAATACCATTGAAATACCCTGTATATGTATCTATTGTACAGTCAATTACAATCCTAATATGAGGGAACGGATCGGAATGAGCATCATAAGAACTTGTTATTCCTCCTACACCATCTCCATAATAAAAAACCACTCCTGTAGTCGATACAGCGACTCGGATAATTTCTGCTGAATCTCCATATATACGCACATATCCAGTCCCACCCGTTTTCATTTGATACCACTCGATCGTCCCCGAAGTTTGCGTTTGATCATCGAACGTGTGTGAAAACATAGCATCGTTTATTCCATCGGATGCAGACATATTTAATACATTGGTATGACTTTCATAAGTATTGATAACTGTTAACGATTTATCTGATGCAGAACCCACAAAAGAATCTACAAACCCGATATTCGTTCCCAACTCCCCTGCCTCTCCCTCAAAACTATATGTCGAATCATAATTCCCATACTCTCCACTCGTTTCATTGTAGCTCTCGAAATTCTCGTACCCTAAATAGTAGTTGTCGTGATAGTTGCCTCCTATATTGTAATTAGAATCCCAGCTGTAGCCGATGGCGTCAATATAATTATATGATTCATTTCGCCATGATGGATGTAAAAACCTTAAATGAGTAAATGAATTTGGATCTTCATTGTTTTGTATATTAAAGTTTTCTGCTAGTAGAATCCCATTCATATAAAAATTATAGGTATCTTCACTAATCACAATCTTATGATGAGCCCATAATTCTGCGTTAACCGTAGTAATACTAACTGCAGTACTTCCATTGTATATATAAAGAGTAGTACCAACAATATAACCGCCGACTCGTTCAGTATTACCATATATTTGAAACCATATTTCATTATCTCCTAAATCATCTTGACAAATCCAATATTCTACCACACCTGTTTCTATTGGAGTATCAAAATATTGATATATAAATTGATTTGAGCTATTATCACCCGTCATATTAATCACTTTTTTATGCC
>Ga0180438_10010171_pt1 | contig 11574 bp, 10 predicted proteins | sample SS_ome_12_FD_132455 | JGI IMG/M metagenome (GOLD analysis project Ga0180438, IMG submission 132455) | Hypersaline lake sediment archaeal communities from the Salton Sea, California, USA - SS_3_D_2 metaG | ecosystem: Environmental > Aquatic > Non-marine Saline and Alkaline > Hypersaline >...
AAATATTTTTTATCGCTTCATCAACTTTATTCAAACCAAGTAAATAATAACCGACACTATTTAGTTGAGATTCTCCAGAACTATAATAATTCTGACCAAAATTGTTCTAAATACGCTGTAAAATCTATGGCGTAGCCGTCACCTGTATGCTGACGTTAGCCGAACATTTTATATCTATACACATATTGTTAAAAATAATACTATTTGACAACAGCAAAACCATTAGGAAATTCCGCGCTTATTTGGTATTCTACAATTCGTTCGCAGAATCTAAGATACTCTATTCCATCCCTGGCCGCTGTATCCGAATCTGGTATCATTGGTGCACTTTCAATGGTGCAGTATCCCTCGTAGTCTGTTTTTTTAAGCGCTCGAATCACGGCTTTGAAATCGACTGTACCATAGCCTGGTGTAAGAGAATTAGAATCACGAAAATGAATATGCCATAGTAAAGGTTGGGCATCCATAACGGCTTCATAAGCATTCAATTCTTCAAAATTCGCATGAAACCAGTCAAGTTGTATGCCCAAATTGTCGCGGCCAGTTTGTTCGATTAACCGTTTATGATTTAAGGCTGTATTTACAAATTTCCCCATCTCAAGGTGGTTCGTAGCCTCAAAAACTAATCTGATGTTCTTTGTTTTGGCGTAATCACACATCTTTTGTAATGCTTCAATTGCTATTGCCGAACACTCTTCAACATTATCACGTGTGATATCGTCATGAATCGCCACAGCAACAGTAACAAAGGGGGCATTTAGTGCTGAAGCCAAATCAATTGTGGTTTTTGTCTCGGATATTGCTAAATCAGCACTCTTTTGTTCAGTTAATGTTTTATACATTGGAGAGTAGGGATCCCACATTTCTCCCCAGCACTCATTGAGGCAAGACACTTCGAGTTGGAAATCCTGTTTTAGCTTGTTGTGTGTTGACAGAAATTCTTCCATACTTTTACCAAGACCGTATCGTCCTTTTGGTGGCGTAAGCTCAATTGCATCATATCCGAATTTCTTGAGACGTTCATACGTTCTTTCGGGATACAGGTAGGTTTCTTCCTGGCCAAAAGTTAGTTGGAAATAAGAAAATTTTAATTTTTTCATTTTCTGAAACCTTGTAAGTTCATATTACAATCATGCTTCTTAGTTTTGAATATATCTTCTAAAATACAGTTGAACGAAAACGCTTATTTCGGTTCCTTTACTATGGGGATTCAATCTGACTTTTCTGGCTGAAAATTTACCCGGTACGGTCGGTGTTTCCAAACATTTTATCATTTTTATCCCCAACATTTTAAATCCTTTTTTCCTTGTTCCCAAACTCCGGTTTGGGAACACACTGACACTCGAAACTTTGTTTCTTATATAAATGGTATTATACAATTTTTACCAGACTATTTTGTAAGTTTATTATACCGTGCAAGTTTTTCCTTTACTTGTTCAGCCAGGTTTTCTCCCCTAAGGTCTTTCGCAATTATTTTACAATTGGGAGCCAAAAGATAGCTTGTTGGATATTTAATGATTCCATATTCTAACAAAACCTCTTCAGCGACCAGGCAATTTGGAAAATTAAGTGTGTAGCCATTTTCTATCCACTTCGCATCGCCTAAGCTACTTTCAGTAATGCCAACAACTTGTAATACGTCTCGTGATAATGAATTATACAATTCATTTACATTTGGCAATTCCTTTACACTAAACATACAAGCACCGTTCCAAAAAAATAAAAACAAAAACTTGTTCTGTAAATCTAACGTCTTAATACTATCGCCCTCCGATGTAGCTAAATTCAAATCTGGAACTTTGTTCCCAATTTTTAGGCTGAGATTATTGAATTGTTTTTGGATTAATTCGCTATAACCGGAGTTCGGGTATTTTAAGCTTAATCTTGCCAAGACCTTTTTTACATTCTCATCTTTATTCTCGTCCTCGTAATAGTTGGCAATAAAATATAGTAGGTGGGCACCTTCCATTTTGGGCACCCCTCGTTTTTCAAGAGAATCAAGATAGCTCACAAAAAAGTCTTCATACATGTTAGCGCTAGTTTGATCCTCTCGTTTTGGTATATGCTCATTCATTAATTCCGGAGCATATTTCAACGCCTCATCTAACTTTAAAATATCATGGGAAGAAATGCTAGTGAAGAATTCTGACGATGGATCGATACTTTTAACCAATTGAATCATCTCATCAAAGTAGGATTTGTACAAACTACTTGAATAAAACTGTGGTAGATTCTGTTTTCCTGACCTTTTTATTTTTGCGAGTTCTGTTCGACTCGGGTGGTAGTATGATAAATACCAAATTTTTTGATGTATAAGTATTTGTTCAAATTTACCTGCATATTGTTGTTCCAGCTCATTGAAACTGCTATCGCGTTCGGAATTATTCATCCTAATTGATCGAATCATGCCTTGTGGTGATCGGAGTTGTATGAGTTTATGTATTAAATTCGAAAAATCTTTTTGTGCGTCAAAGCCGGAGTAATGTACGGTCGATTTTCGCAGTGGAAATTCATATTGAGATGGATCAAAAATAATCTCATTCCCATTATAAACAGAGCTAAATGTTTTTTTTCTGTTTATGACATATTTTTTATTGTTTAAATCATAATAATTGCGAGTTTGTTCAGGGAACAAGAGATATTGACTACCTTGTTTTAAGAATGACTTGTCTTCCAATTTCCAAATGTTGTTTTGCTCTGTCAGCTTTTTACCCCGAAAGAAATTCCAATCGCAAAAATCTCCATATATCATTACTGTACTAAAATCATGGTTTAATCCACGTGGCACGAAATTGATCTTCATATCAAGATGAATGCTAGAGTCTGGAATTAGTATCGCTTCACGTACAGGTTCATGACCGAAGGTTAATGCTACTAATTCATAATATCCTTCGTTAATGGGGAATGAGAATGTTGAATCGGTGATTGAAAAGGAGTAAAGAGCAGTATCATGTGATTTATCATTGTAACCAGAATATGAAGATACAAAAAATCCGAGAGGATATAAGGATAGATATACTGAATCAGCTAGTGCTCTATTCGAAAGTGATATTTGAAGATTAATTGTCGACCCTTGTTTTTGCTCATCATGTGTTTGGCAGTTTATAAAAATAATGAAGCTCAATAGTATCAAAAAGAGATGTTTCATGATGAATTCCTTTTTGTTTTGCTCAATTTTTTAAATAAAATCGAATTTATTCAAACTAATGAATTCTCTCAGAGTGGCACTAATTCGGTGTTCCGGGTCGGACCGAGTTGCCCTATTGATTATTATGAGTTTAAATCCCATAAATATCTATTTTCAACCCTTAGAGGGATGTTTTTTCCCTCAAAAAGTGGATTGTAAGAAGCGACATGCTCTCTTATTAAATAGGATCCCTTTAACCGTGTAACTTTTCTGCCCTTCAATTTATATCCTAGCTTTTTATGTACCTCTTACATAAATGATTTTCTTCCCACCGCAATACTCTCAGACCATTTACTATCCCTTTCCAAACGGTCATTTTTCACAGCTTCATCAATCCATAATTTGTGATGTTTTTGGAATTCGTGTATGGTACTTTTGGGGGGCCAAAAAGATAGCTCTAAGGCCTGATTTTGCAATTTTTTCAAGCTTAAGTTCTTTATAATCAATTATACAACTCGGTCCGACCCGGACTACACGACTTTAGAAATATTAATGAGAATTTTGTCCAGTTACTTGCCTGATCAAACTATCTCTTTAATCAACCAAAGATTCTTTCGTCTGTTCAGATAACTTTTGCTGCAACCAAAGATTGACTAAAGTTTCTACTTTTATGCCACGTTTGCGAGCTTGCTTCTCCACTGAAGAAAATAGATCTAACTCAATCGGGATGGCACATGAGATTTTGAATTCAACATCAGGCACGTTCGTGTCAAAATCAGTAAAGTCATGAGTGTCCCAGAACTCTCCAACTTTCTCCAAGCTATCTGCTTTTGAAATGCTGCTTAATTTTTTATTTTCTTCCATACGATTTTTTCTCCTTTTTACTCATATCACGAGCACTTATTATAATTGCTGCTTTTGTTTCTGGTTTATGTATAAAAAATACAGATAAATGTCTTCCCCCGAAAGTCTTTCCAAAAGCAGCATAAACATCATTTCCCTCTGTATAACCTTTTTCAACGAATCTAATACGAGGTTTACTGAGCAAAACTTGACGTGCTTCTCTTACTGTCACATGATGTTTAGATTCAAGTTTATTTTCAATTTTCTCTGGGCAAACTATATAATCAATTTGCATTTCAATTTATCCCTTTTATGGATTATTATTTCTCCAACCATTTTAATATAACAAGAATTATATTTGATGCAAGCGTTAATTTTTTCGCCGTACCTCAATATATCCTTGAATCTATTGCTCAATAATTTTTAAAATATCTGAGATTAATAATCAATTGATAGGGATACAGCAACGTCTTTTGCAAATGAATCTTATTGCTCCGGGTCGGACCGAGTTGCCCTATTGATTATTATAAGTTTAAATCCCATAAATACGTATATTCAGCCCTTAGCGGCATGTTTTTGCCCTTAAAAAGTGTACTGTAAGAAGCTACTGGTTCTCTTATCAGATATGATGCCTCTACTTGTTCGACTTTTCTGGCTTTCGCTTTAATACCCAGCTTTTTATGAACCGTTTCCACATAGGATTTTCTGCCAACCGCAATACTCTCAGACCATTAACTATCCTTTTCCAAATGGTCATTTTTCACAGCATTGTCAATCCATATTTTGTGATATTTTTGGAATTCGTGTAAAGAATCATATCCAAACAAAATTGGCAGTCTCTTTAAATCGATATATTTAGGACGTGAGATAAAATAAGTCTATCATTTAGATTTAATAACTACATGTATTTTATGAGTGAATGCAATAGAGATGGGTAAGTTATTTCATCTCACCCCCTGAATATGCCAAATATAACCTGGGGAAAAGTGTCTATTCGCTCTGGGCATGAAATTTCCTCAACCGTTACTTTTTAGGGGCAAAAAGATAGTTCTAAGGCCATTTTTAATTGTTTTTAAACGCTTAAATCCATAAGAAACAATTACTCTCTTCGGTCCGACCCCAGATAATCGTCATAAATGGTTAATGAAGATAGCGGATTTCATTACATAAATAATTCCAACGAGAAAAAATTTCCAATGCATTATCTTTTGTCAATTTTGTTGCTAAAGGACTACGTGCTACTCGATGAAAAAACACTTCTAATTTATTATTGGGGATACACGACATAATAATATGATCAAATTTCGGGTTTGAATCACGAGACTTTGCCAAATCACATAATACACCTAAAACAGATAAATCTCCTTTTTCTTTTGTTTTTTGAATTAATCTTTTTTCATCTACATTTTTTATATTGCGAATCAGCCAATCAAGTATTACCCACGTTAGTCGGCCACTATCACGGCAGTAAGAAGTACTTTCTGCGAATACTTCTTCTGATGTTCGAGATAATGTATTTCTATTTGATTCATTTAATAATACTGCACCACCAAGTTGATGCCATTCCTGAAACAAATAATCTAATCGATCTTCCATCCTTGCTCCTGTAAAAAATATCTTATCTTTTGTGCCCAATCTGGGCTAAAATTGCTAACGTGATTCACAATTTGGATTATCACTTTTTTATCTGTTTCAGTCATTTTCGGTAGTAGAAGTTCCAAATCTTCCAAATCTTGTTCACGTAATGATATTATCTTCAAGGCTGCTACTCTGGTCTCCCTAAAACATATAATCTAATGTTATTGAATTTATAGTCCAACGGAATGAGACGATGATAAAAATCTGATAATAGAATTCCAGCAAATCCTTTTGCGGCATCATTCAACCAATCTTCTGGTAATTCACGATTTTCTGTTACTGTTTTAACTGCTTTTCTCAATTCAGATGCTCCACCTCGTAAAATAAACACATCAACACCTCGAGTTGTACGTTTGGCTCCGAAGTATAAAATCATTGCCGCACCACCGATTAGAATTATATCGAACGATGTTGTTAAGCTATTATCCAGCTCTTGAATAATTTCTATCAATTCATTTTTATCCATCGTATGTTTACTTTCTTGTATTTTGTAATGCGTTGTTTATACATACATTCCAGCGGCTAACGCTAGCGATCACTTGCCGAAAAGCTTAAGCGTACAGACCATCAGAATTAAAAGATACGTTATTTTACCTGCTGATTTAAGCTGATTTGAAAAACCGCTTTTTGGTCAAGTGAATTGCTTTGTTATAGCCCCTATACTGCAAATATGAATACGACTATACTTTTTAATGAATTACAGTCATTTTACGGTGTTCTACAAATTGATCTGTTTTTAGCTCATAAATATATAATCCACTTGAAAAAGTGCTTGCGTCAAATGAAATGATGTGTGAACCAGCGGTTTGGAAATCATTTACTAACTCCAGCACTCTTTGCCCTTGAAGATTGAAAATAGTAAGCATGACATTCTGTGGTTGAGTAAGATTATATTGAATATGGGTTATTGGATTAAACGGATTGGGGTAATTTTGAGATAAAAAAAATGCATCTTGTCTTTGAATACTCTCCTGATCTTTTGAGCCGACGCTTGAAGCGTTATTAATGAAAGTTATTGATTGTAGCTCGTCTTTGCTTAAAACGCGATTAAAAACAGCTACTCCGTCGATGTATATCTGTGAACCATGTGTAAGATTCTCAGATCCAAGGCCCAATGCTCGCCCGAACGTAAATGGCGCACCTTCAAGAACTTGGCGCTCTATATCCGTTCCTATTTGTTGCCACTCATTGTCTTTGAACTCCTCTAGCGTTGTCATAAAAACATCACCATTTTCAACAAGAAACTCTTGAGGCATGTCAACAGGATGACCGTTCAACGCTTCAAAAATAAAGGAATCATAAAGAAGACTGTCATCGTTTCTTCGTACATTACATGTGATACGAAACTTTGAATCGGCCAATTTAGTGGTATCACCCTCAAAACTATAAATAAGCTTGTGGTTCTCAAGAGCAACTCTTAAACGGTGTTCGTAAACATAGTCATCGTTGTAGTTATAGCCGTTATATTTTAAAAGAAAATTACGCGGCGAATAAATTGGATGACTGAAATCATAAGGATTAGCAGCGCGTTCTGTCTCGTAACGATAAACATCTTGAACAACTGGGTCTGTCAGATTAAGCGGCGTCATTTTAGCATTAAGCATAGCCGTTACTTTATTGTTATCGGGATCATATGTCATAGTCATCATGATCCATTCGTTATTTTTGAATGCTTGCCCATCAATTGCCCTTTCTCTTGCGTATTGAGAGCCGGATATTGTACTTTGTGGATAGCTGGCGGCGCCTGTTGCTGATATGTGAGCAGTTATTCCGTTTTGCTGAAAAAGTCCGGCAAATAATGCCACTTGTCTGCGACCAGAATATTTATTCCATCCGCCTTCATCCCAAATTCCGGTTGCCATATGACGTTGTCCGTAAAATTTGACCCACGCTATCATCGTAAAGGGTTGCTTACCAAAGATATTTAAAGGCGTATTTTCAAATTGAGCGCGAGGTACCTCGCCAAAAATATATCCTCTATTAAATCGAACAGCATGACCAAATGGCCCGGTTGTATCAATTTTAATTATTGAATTATTATCAGAATAAGGCCATTCCTTAATTTTATAAGTCGTATCGTTGCCAATTCTTCTTAGATAAACGAGAAAGGGCTGACTAACAACGGATTCATCATAATGAGAAATCCATATACTATCCGAGTTCATTGTTGAAAAATCCCAGAAAGCGATAAGTCCAACCATGTCAGCAACTTGTGTAATTCTATCCTGATGTTGTGTATAAATTGGTGAAAAGAAAGCAAAGAAGAATAAAACAAAACATAAAGTCGTTAAAAAATATTTCATTTATTTCCCTCCCTTTTAAAAATTTGGACAGGAATTTATTTGTGCTATAACGGCTGGTTTAACTTGTTGCAAAGCTGCGGAGCACAGAACGTTGAGGAACAAAATGATAGTGATGCGGTAACTGAAATTCTGGATTTCATCTTTCGCTTTGCAATCAAGTTGAAACCAATGTTATAATTAAAATTACAATGGCTTAATTGTATATACTGAGAACTAATACTGAACTAAAAAGGATATCCGTTTTTACAAAACTAATTTTTTGAGTTTGTAAAATTTAATATAATCTGTTCTATTACGGTAATGACTTCGTTCAAATTTTTATTTTTTTCTATACTAATAGCACAGGATGGTCCATTGTAAAATTTCTGAACGCTTTCAGATAAAGTCGTTATATCATGACTTTTCACAATATTCCGAACTATATCTTCATTTAACATAACCACGATATGTAATATTTTTTTTCGAATTTTAAAAAAGGCAATATTCTTTTCATAGACCACTGAAATATAATACCGCTGTGGATTAAACCTTATTTCTGTACTTAAATCTGATATTTTGGCTTTCAGTTCTTTGAATATATTTAATACTGTAGAATTTACACCATCAAGATGATAATCTTCGGTATATGCAGTAGGCTCTATATTAGATATATTTTTTATAGATTCGGCATCTGTATACTCAATATCTTGGAAAGCAGGATTTAGTGAATAAAGATAATCTTGTTCATTAATATATTTCTTTAAAATTATCAATCGTACTATTTTTCCCCAAGTATCTGTATATGTTTCTAATATTTCTGGTAACTCGTCTTTTTCCCCATCAATTAAAAGTAATATATTTTGACTGCTATCTAAAGTGTCTTTTAAGAATTTATATATCTCCTTGTCACCGAGATGTTTTTTAAATTGGCGTTTTAAATTTGTGTCGCTATTAATAATTGCGAAAATTTTTTCTACCAAATCTGCTTGGCTGTTAGGATTTTTATAGAATGCGAAAAATTTTGTAATTTGAGGAAATATATGTCTAAAAAAATCATGCGACGATAATTCAACTTCAACGAGATAAAATTCTGGATTTGAAGGATCGTTTAAATCAAATAAGAATCCATCTGGTATCGTCCCACCAATATTTTTTGAATCAATTTTTCTTTTTGCATCAATAAAAATTGTGTTATCTCCAAAAAAAATATTGCTGCGTTTTATAACTTCAGATTCTAATTCTTCTTCTGATTTGAATTGGTATTCCTGATATTGCTTGTCATTGTTGAATATTACCATTTATAATCCTTTTATTCTATTATTATAACGCTCCGCATAACCGGCTGGCAACGGAGCGCAGCGGAGTTGCCAGTCCGAGTTGATGCGGTTGTTATGTGCTGGGGTTATACTCATTTTCCTTTACTTGCTAAATAACTGTCTATTCGTGTGTTTCTCGCTTGAACGAAGTCAACAACTCTTTTTTTGTATAAAAGATAATGGTCGACATCTTTAAATGTCGGACGAGTGCTGAAACCATCAAATGGTAAATAGAATTTGATATTGTAATTGTCATCAACCAAATCATTCAACAAAAAGAAGTTTATGTAACCTGTAAAATCATCAAACAAATCAAAAAAATTCGTGTATCTCAATAAGGTGTCATATAGTGGACTTTTTTCTCCTGAATAAAATCGACGAATACACTCTAATGTTAAATCAAACCTGTCGTCAATTAAACTATTTACTCCGCGAGCTTGATTGATTGTATGCTTTCCGTCAATTCTGTTGTTTGGAAAGATAATATAAGCCCCGATGGTAGAGCCTGTATCAAAAAGCTCATTTACTTCATTTGGAATTTGTTCTGTAAGCCACTGCTTCCGTTTATGATTTTTATACGAGTGTGTTATGGCATCGCTGCCCAAAAAGAATTCTCCAAGTTCTGATTCGTGATACAAATAAGCGCCATTTTTATTAGCGCTTAATTCAAAGAGATTACCATTTGGCAATGGCTTGCTCCACAATATCTTATGATATTTACGGAGTGTTGGACTAGTGCTGTCAGGGTCACCGCCATTTGAATCGGAGTAAAAATTAAAATTAGTGTTAATTATCATTTTCGCTTTCGTTTTATTTATCAAACCGCTATTTCTCGGCACATTACTGCTTGCACATAACGGCAAAAATAAGGTGCTGGAACATGCGGCGTACAGTACTTTGGTAATTGAAAAAATGTTTTGCGTAGCTCCGTCCATTCGGATTCGCACATCGCTGTTCCAGTCAGCTTAATTTTTATTGTTAGGCTGCATACAAAACCACTTTTTTTTATCAAATGTATTTATCATTAATAAGTTACTCAATTAATATAAATTTACTTAAAAATGCATCCTTATAGTTCCTGATAAAATAAAACCATTTAAATTAACTTGTAATTTTGGGGATATATAATATTTAGGTGCGGGATGATTAGAAAATTCCTTTTCTAAGCTATTAAGTGAAAAATTATACCCAATATCCAATTTAAAAGCAACATCTTTTAATCTATAAAGATTTAAACTTATCCCGAAAGGAATTGTAAGATAAATCATTTTGTCAGAATTAGACCCCTTATCGAAATAATCTGCAGAAGTGTAAAAACCCCAAGAATAATTATATTTTAACTGTGTTAGACTTAATCCGAGAAATGATGAAACAGATATGTTTTTAAAATTAATTAGATTATAATTTATATGATTTGTTAATGATAATAATTTTTCCCCAGAAATAATATGTTCAGCAATCGTTATTTCTTCATTTTTTAAGTTTGACCATCCAATTCCAAGATTTATATCATAAAATATTTTTTCATTTAAATTTCTTGAATATTCAATTAAAACAAAACTTCCAACTTCAGAAACCCAACTTAACGCCAAACCAATTCTATATTTAGGTGGTCTGATAAAATCAGCAGAAGATATAAGGAGCCATTTTTCAATTTCTACTAAAGTAGAAACAAGTATCGTACTCGATTCTACTTCAATAAGCCTTACATTTAAATTGAAGAAATTACCCATTTCCGAAACATTTCCAATAATAATTATGTCTGCGCCAACCATTTTACCTGCTTGAGCTGCAGTTTCTTCATTCATTAATCCTGTCATACCCAAACTTATTTCATCAATTAAAGTCTCAATTTTTTTTCTTTCAACTATATTGAAAATACCTATTTCTGACAGGCGAGTTGTTAATAATTCTGAAGCGCCATAACCAAGTAATTTCCCTTTTGCTTGTTTTGATTTTTCTTCAAAATCCATAATTGCAATTGTATTTCGATATTTTGCGTTTTCAAGTTTTTGATATGATTCAATAATTTTATTTACTAAAATATCAATTTTTTTATTTATTTCTCCTTTTGACTTAGATTGAGAAACAGCCAAATTTGTATAAAAAATAAATGATAAAATTATAAGCATCTGTAGTTTATTTTTCATCGATAAATTCCCTTGATATATTTATTGTATTTAAATATTTATAAATATTTTTCTTGAACATAACATTTATTCAATTTTTATGAACTTCAACAGCCTAACGTGATGCTCACCTGCTGGCGGATTTTGAGCACAGAACATAATTAATTCATGAGACTTAATTAACGCACCTGATTTGTCAAAATGAAACACAGCCCGCCAGTCAGGTGCAGCAATAGTTA
>Ga0180438_10010172_pt1 | contig 11574 bp, 6 predicted proteins | sample SS_ome_12_FD_132455 | JGI IMG/M metagenome (GOLD analysis project Ga0180438, IMG submission 132455) | Hypersaline lake sediment archaeal communities from the Salton Sea, California, USA - SS_3_D_2 metaG | ecosystem: Environmental > Aquatic > Non-marine Saline and Alkaline > Hypersaline >...
GGTAATGTTCTTTATATGGACGGCCACGTCGAGTTTATAAAGTATCCGGGCGAGTTCCCGGTGTCGAGGGCGATGGCGGTGGTGTCTACAGCCGTCGGTGCGCCGCTGCCCTAGTAGTAGGAACAACCGGAACAAGCGTGTCCTGCCTGGTGGAAGCCGGACTGGCTGAGTGTCAAAAAACGATTCCGGACGAGGGCGCGCTCATGGCCGTCGTGGCGATGAACACTACGACGCGCAGCCGTGTGAACATGCCGCCAATCAAACTCACCTTACTCGGGTCGCTTTCCGAGCATGGGGCTCCAGTCACTCGGTGTGAAGAATACCGAGACATGGGTAACACTTCTGGTTTATCCTTAGAAGAATGTTTGGTTTTTCCGAGGATAGCCGCAGAAGGAGGTTACCCATGCATAGCAAGTATAGCAGATCGCAACCTATAGAGAGCAAGTTAGCGTGGTTTGGGTGTCGTGAGGAAGGGATGTCAGTGTCGAAGATATGCGAGCTGTTTGGGATGAGCCGTAAGACGTACTACAAGTGGCGCAAGCGCTACAAGGAGCAAGGGGAAGAGGGGCTCAGTGAGCGCAGCCGTCGACCGAAGCGCTTGGCTCGTCTGACGCCGGAGGCTTTAGCAGCGCGTGTGATACGCGTTCGGCGCCGTAAGGGATATGGACCGCTGTTGCTGGCGTGGTACCTGAGAAAGCACGGTGGGGTGGCGTTGAGCCCTAATGGGGTGTATGGGGTACTTAAACGAGCGGGGCTTATCAAGAGGAGACGCAAGCCGGGACGTCCCCCTCGTGCAGCGCTTGTCCGGGAGCCAGGGGAGCTGGTTCAGATGGACCTCAAAGAGCCCCCACGGGCCGCTCAGGGGCTGCGCAGCGTCAAGTACTATCAGTTCACCGCCATAGATAAGGCCACCGGCTTGAAGTTCGCCAGGCTCTATGACGATAAGTCGGTCACCAGCAGCGTTGATTTTCTGGACCGCGCCCTTAAGTTCTTCCCGTTTCCTATCCGGTGTGTCCAGACCGACAACGGTACCGAGTTCACCTATTGGTTCATGAGAGGTGTGCGTAAGGAGCATCCTTTTGGAGCTGCGCTACGCGCAGCCGATATTGACCATAGGCTCATACCTGTCGGCTGCCCACAGGCCAACGGCTTGGTCGAGCGTACTCACCGTACCGATGGCGAGGAGTTCTATAAGCTTAACCGTTCCTTCAAAGATTTCCATCAGCAAAGGGCGGCGTTCAAACGCTATCTACGCCGCTTCAATCTCGAACGTCCCAACGTCGCCCACGACTTCAAGACACCCCTGCACAGAGCCAAGGAGATGCTCAATGTTAAAAGACTACGTCTGGACTTCGATCTTTGTCTTTAACTGTTACCTATGTCTTGGTACACTACACGGTGTGCGTGTACAAACGGAAAGCTGGATGATAACATGGGGAAATCAGGCTTCTTCCGGCCCAATGCGTTTGAACTGCGAGATGGATTCGGGTATCCAAGTCTGGACTGTTGATGATACCGAAAAGGTTGGTTAAGTAAACAATGGTTTTCTGGAAGTAATTTTGACACGACAGCAACACGACATTCTACTCGGGAGGAAATCACATGAGAACCTATGCCGTACTGATCATGATCATCGTCGCCTGCATATCGGTAAGTACCTTGGTAGAACCGTCAGTACGTCCCGATGCGGCCCTGAAGAATCTGCAACTGCCCGACGTCCGCATCACGTCCATCACCCGTGACGATGCTCGCGGTGAGGATGGCACAGGGAAAGTCACCTACTACGACGTCGACGGTGTCATTGGCGGCACGATTCGATTCGAACTCTTGCTGCCCGATGAGTGGAATGAGCGGTTCGTCATGGGGGGTGGCGGCGGATTTGTGGGTACTGTGCAAAACTCCATGCGCACCTCCGTTAAGAGAGGGTATGCCACAGCGGGAACCGATACAGGGCACAAAGGTCCGGATGGCAGCTTCGCGCTCGACGACGCTTTGGCGCAGGTCAATTTCGGACATGTCGCCGTGCACCGTACCGCCGAGGTAGCAAAAGCAATCATCCGCGTGCACTATGGTGCCGGGCCTAAGTATTCCTACTTTCTCGGGGGCTCCCGCGGCGGCGGTCAGGCCATGATGGAATCACAACGTTACCCGGAAGACTTCGACGGTATCGTTGCCGGGGCGCCGGCTTTTGACTGGACCGGATTTGGTGCGACATTTCTGCGCATCACGCAGGCCTTCTATCCAAACCCAAGCATCTTGGATAAGACCGTTTTGACAGGGGAGGAATTAAAGAGACTGAGTGACGATATCCTGCTTCAGTGTGACGAGCAGGACGGACTAGAGGACGGCATCATTTCCGATCCTCCTAACGTGGAATTCAGTCTGGATACAATTACATGGTTGTCGCCAGCGCAACGTGAGGCAATTCAGACGATTTATGACGGACCCAGAAATCAGGACGGCCAAATCAGTCCGGGATTCCCCATTGGTAGCGAAATAGAGTGGTTCAATTGGCTCGTGGGCCCAATTTCCCGTCGTTCGCCCAACCCCAGCCTCGGCTTCGGCTTCGGCGTAGACATCTTCAAGTATTTCGTTTTCAACGACCCCGACTGGGACTATTCGAAGTACACTTTCTCCACATATGCCAAGGACACGCGCATGACGGCTTCAACGCTTAACGCTGTTGACACAGATTTGAGTGACTTCCGTGAGCATGGCGGCAAACTAATCATTTGGCATGGCTGGGCCGACGCCGCACTTTCCGTAACGACAACCATCAACTACTACGACGAGTTGCTTGGCCGCGATCCCAGTGCCCTGGACTATACCCGTCTCTACCTAATCCCGGGCTGCGGCCACGGCGGTGGAGGGCCCGGTCCAAGCAATGTCGATTGGCTCGATGTTATCTCCGACTGGGTTGAACACGATCAGGCACCGGATACAATCATTGCCTCAAAACGCGCCAGTCGGGACACTCGCGCCAGTCGCGGCGATCGCCCCATCACACGGCCACTTTCTCCCTACCCGAAGCGAACCGTGTATAAAGGAACCGGCGATCCCTATGATGCGGGCAGCTTTGAATCGGTTGAACCTTAGAGTATGATGCTGTGGCGTGCGGAGATTTAGCCGCGGCGATCTGATTACGATTTTGACGTTGGTACTTTGTGAGTTAACCAGAAACTCACGGGCGATTCAACCTGAAAGAAGTCGGCTAGCGGCCGGCGGAGACGGATAGCCGGCACAATATAGGAGGCAGTACAGATGATCAAGTTGCGTGAGATTTCGATGCGCGCGGCGATTGCATTCCTGTTGGCCTTCGCCATGCTCACGGCGAGCGTTCGGACCGATCCGCTCCCCGCCGACCCGCTTGCCGCCGGATTCAGGGACCCGCCGATGTCGTCGCGCCCGCGCGTCTGGTGGCACTGGATGAATGGCAACGTGACGAAGGAAGGGATCGCCAAGGACCTGGACTGGATGCACCACGTTGGCATCGGGGGCTTGCAGAACTTCGACGCCAACCTCGTCACGCCTAAGATCGTCGACAAGCGCCTCGTCTACATGACGCCGGAGTGGAAGGAGGCCTTTCGTTTCGCCGCCCGCAAGGCGGACGAGCTCGGGCTGGAGTTGGCAATCGCCGCTTCGCCCGGCTGGTCGGAGACCGGCGGGCCCTGGGTCATGCCGGCGGATGGCATGAAGAAGCTCGTCTGGTCCGAGACGGTGATAGAGGGCGGCAAGCGCTTTTCGGGCAAGCTGACGGCCCCTCCTTCAACAACCGGCCCGTTCCAGGATCTGGCGCTCGAGGAGGACCTGGCCGCCGCCTTATCTGGCGTGAAGAAGCACGAGCCTCCAGTTTACTATGCTGACGTCGCAGTGCTCGCCTTCCCCGTCGCTGACGCGGATCCTATTCCGGTGCCGCGCACCATCACGATCGGTGGCAAGCCGCTGGAGGCGGACGCACTCATCGACGATGATTTCGCGACGGGCGTGGAGGTCGCGCGTGGCAATGCAGACCAGCCGCCGGTCGTGAAGGTGGAGTACGACAAGCCACAGACCGTTCGCTCGGCCTCGCTTTTCGCGCCGGGAGTCGCAACCAGTCTCACCGCCGCGAACCTCTCGCCTCGCTTGGAGGCGAGCGTCGACGGGACGAATTGGTTCCAGGTCGCCGACATGGTGCTCACCAAGGTGCCGACCACTGTCAGTTTCGCGCCCGTAACCGCCAGGACCTTCCGGGTCGTCCTCCCGCCGAACCCCGCCGGCGGAATCGCCGGCTTCTTTACCCCGGCGCCAGGGGTCGACCTCTCGTTCATTGGCATGCTGTTGGCGCCCAAGCCGACGTTCAAGATCGCCGACCTGCGGCTCTTCCCGGAAGCCAAGGTCAACCAGTTCGAGGCGAAGGCCGGTTTCGCGCTGTTGCCCGATTATTACGTCCTGGACGCGCAGGCCGGCCCCGACGTTGCGGGCATCGAGCCGAGCCAGGTGATCGACCTCACCTCGCGCTTGAAGCAGGACGGCACGCTTGACTGGACGGCGCCCAATGGTACCTGGCGCGTGCTTCGCCTTGGCTGGTCGCTCACCGGCAAGACCAACCACCCGGCGACAGCTGAAGCGACAGGCCTGGAGGTCGACAAGTACGACGGCGACGCGGTGCGCGAGTATCTCGAGCACTACATCGATATGTACAGGGACGCCGCCGGTTCCGACCTGGTAGGCGAAAATGGCGTACGGGCGATCCTGACCGACTCGATCGAGGTAGGCCCGTCCAATGGGACGCCGGCGCTCATCGAGCAGTTCAAGCGGCTGCGCGGGTACGACCCAACGCCATACCTGCCGGCGCTCACCGACGTCATCGTCGGCTCGCGTACGCGGTCCAACGCATTCCTTTACGACTTCCGCCGCACATTGGCCGACCTCGTCGCTAACGAGCACTACGGCACGGTGGCGAAGGTCGCGCACGAGAACGGGCTGAAAGTCTACGGGGAGGCGCTTGAGAACGGACGCCCCGCGCTCGGCGACGACATTGACATGCGCAGGTTCACCGACTACCCGATGGCGGCGCTGTGGACCTTTCCGCGCGAGGGCGGGCCGAGGACAGTCTATCGCGCCGATATGAAAGGAGCCGCGTCGGTGGCGAACCTCTACGGGCAGAACGTAGTCGCCGCCGAGTCCATGACCTCGGCAGTGCAGCCTTGGGCGCACGCGCCATCCGACCTCCGGCGCATCATCGACCTTGAGTTCGCACACGGTATCAACCGGCCGGTCATCCATACCTCGGTGCACCAGCCGGTCGACGACAAGCAGCCCGGGCTGTCGCTGATGATCTTCGGCCAGTTCTTCAACCGCCACGAGACCTGGGCTGCGATGGCGCGGCCCTGGATCTATTACATCGCCCGCAACTCGTACATGCTGCAGCAGGGTCGGAACGTCGCCGACGTCGCCTACTTCTATGGCGAGGAAGCGCCACTCGTCGCCCAGACCATCGACCGCTATCTACCCGACGTACCGACGGCCTACGCCTACGACTTCGTCAATCCGCACGCGCTCCTCGACGTCTTGAAGGTGGGCGGCGGCAAACTCGTCGCGCCGTCCGGCGCGAGCTACCGGGTGCTCTACCTCGGTGGCACGAGCCACAAGATGACGCTGCCGGTGTTGCGCCGGATCGCTGAGTTGGCCGAAGGCGGCGCGGCGATCGTGGGCCAGGCGCCGACCGCCTCGCCCAGCTTGAACGACGACCCCGCCGAGTATGCCGCGCTGGTCAAGAAGCTCTGGTCCGGCCAGCCGGTGACGGAGACCGGTCGAGGCCGCGTCATCGCAGGCAAGGACGTCGAAGCGGCATTGGCGCGGATCGGCGTCGCGCCCGACTTCACCTACGCCAAACCGCAGGCCGACAGCGAGGTGCTGTTCGTCCACCGCAGGCTGGACAACGGCGATGTTTACTTCGTCAACAACCGCCGAAACCGCACCGAGAAAATCGAGGCGCGCTTCCGCGTGACCGGTAAAGCGCCGGAGATCTGGCGCGCCGATACCGGCTCTGCCGAGCCGGTGTCCTACCGCGTCGACGGCGAACACACGGTGGTGCCGCTCGAGATGGCGGCCGAGGACAGCTTTTTCGTCGTATTCCGCAAGCCGGCGACCGCGCAGTCCGCCACCGTCACGAAGCCCGCCTATGCGCCTGTGGGCGAGCTGTCGGGGACGTGGGACGTGGCGTTCCAGGATGGCCGCGGGGCTCCCGCCGCCATCAAGCTCACGTCACTCGGATCGCTTTCCGAGCAAGCGGATCCGGGAGTGAAGTATTTCTCGGGCATCTCGACCTACACCAGGAGCTTCACGCTGCCTGAGGGCGTGAAGTCGGGCGGACCGGTTCTGCTCGACCTTGGGGAGGTCGGAGACCTCGCCGAGGTAAAGGTAAACGGGCGGAGCGTCGGCACCGTCTGGCATGCGCCCTACCGGATCGACATCGGGCAGACGGTCAAGCGGGGTACGAACACGTTAGAGGTGAAAGTGGCGAACCGCTGGGTGAATCGACTGATCGGCGACGCGCAGCCCGGTGCCGAGAAAGTGGCCTTTACCACTATCCCGACCTACCAGGCGAGCGCACCGCTTCGTCCATCCGGGCTCATCGGACCGGTCCGGCTTCTCGCTGCCAGCGATGCGGCCGGTTCCGATTGACAATAGGGCTGGAACCCAGCGAGCACATTGTGGAAAAGGAGAAAGGCTTGGTCCATACACGCGCCGCCCGCCCACCGACGTTCGTGTTCAGTGGCAGGGCCGACCTACTCAATGCTGACGCGCACGAGCTCGCCAAGAAGGCGCGCGGCGCGGACAGAGGAATTGTCGTAAGGCCTGACCCGGACAATAGCCTATGGTCGGTGGTTTTCCGCGTCTTTGTCCGATCATGCGTGAGAACGTGAGGTTCTATCTCCGCACGATTTCAAATGGGATGGCCGGCAACACACCGAGAGAGACACGCCGTGTCTGGTTTGGCGCCTCGCTGTTTTGGTTGCCTTCCTCCAGGAAAGCCTCGACGATCAGGTTGCCAGTGAATCCCGGCTGCACTGAATCCCCATCGGCATTCAGTTGGAACGCGAGGCCAGGGGGCACAACGGTCACGCTGTGAAGAGTCACACCCTCGGGCGGTTCGCTGAGCTCCAGCTCGACATCCCGGAGCCTCGGATGCCTGGGCGCTCTGATACGCACAATGGCCGCACCGCCCGCCGGAATTCTAACAGGACCGCTGCGAGCCAGCTCAAACAGCCGCCCACGAAATCTCGGCCTTCCTACTGAGACCATAAGTTCTTGAGACGGCGCCAGATGCCGGTAGAGAAACGCCTGCATCATATCTTCAGAGGGAGCGACCGGCCGGGTGACCGTTTGTCCGCCGATCCGGGCACGGCCTTCCAGCCGCAACACGACCGGCTCATCGAGCGGCGCCGGCGGTGCCGTTACCGTCATGCGGACCCGATCCCGCCCACCCCGAATTGTCCCTCCGGTCAGCGCGAAACCGGCAGGCGCGTCTTTCAGCAGCAGTTCTATATCGCCGTCGAATCCGTCCTTACGCAATGCATGCACGCAGACCGGAACTACGCCCCCGGCGGGCACGGTCAGACTGGAGGGCGTCAAGCGCAGCGCAAAATCGGGCTGCGGCGGTCCAATGCGCAAGCGATACGCATATGCGTCGCCTCCATGATGCTGCGAATCGGCCAGATGCACACAGTATACCCCGTCCTTCGGAAGCCGGGCGCGCAGATACGAGTCGGCGTGGTGTGTAAGCAGCCCCATATCCGTGTGCAGGTGACCATCCTTATGCATGGTATCGTCGTTCCATTCCAGAACGGTTCCCGATGCGTCGGTCAACCGCAGCAGCGAGTCCAGCGGCGAATGCAGCCTGCGAGCATACACCTCGGCCACAATTTCATCGCCGGCTTGCCCCCTGAACCGGAACACGTCGATATCTTCGGGCCCTTCAATACAGCCGTTGACGATCCGGGGCAGGACGATCCGCTGCCCGTTCTCGACGGTGTCGTTGGGCTCGATCTCTCTTCGTTCAGGCATGGAATCGACCGCGTACGTAACACGATTGGTAAGCCACTTGTCCTGAAGCAACGCCGTCTGGCGGATGCATTCGACACCGGGCTGAGTGTCCAACGACAACTGCTTCTCGGAGAGATTCCATCCGGTAATCCGAGCGTCCGTGGCAACACCTGTTTGGCCGCCCAACGGGTAGATCCCCGTGATGAAAGGCTGCTCCCCCACTGCCACCCGATAGACGAAATCCTCCCGTCCACGGTGTATCGAGTCGCGTATCTCCAGTTCGTAAACGCCGGTCGCGGGAATCTCATAGAAGAGCACCGGGTCCGGATCAAACCGGTAATCATCCGCGAAGGCCAATTCCCCGCCCCGGGCGTCGTAAATCGTCAGTGTTGCCTGAAACCAGCCGGGGACAGCATCGGCCAGATACGGAACCAGCCGTCGGGCATGCACCTGCATGACAAGCCCCTGTCCCTGCCTTGCACGGAAGCGGAAACGGTCAACGTCCCCCGGCATGATCTGGCCGTTCAGCACTACCGGCAGCCCGACAGGCGGCGCTTTCGGCAGATTGGGGTAGGTTCCGGGGTCGTTAGGCTCCAGCTCGCACACTTCCGGCAGCTGCCCTACCTGGAAGACCATGGGATTCGTCAGGCCGACGCGAGTTTCGAGCCGGAGTTCCCGGTCACCGGGCTCCGCGTCGGGATCGATGGTGACCTCGATCAGCACCATTTCGCCAATCTGAGTGTTGAGCTGCTTCTTCCACCGGGGAAAGAATAGTTCATGCGCCACATGGTGCAGCTCTCTCAGGCTTTTCTCCTCCAGGTTATACAACAACGGATGCCGCACCGGTCTCACGCGCCTCGTATTTGTTGCCCCCTTCTTCTTTTCTCGCTCGGGTTCGTCCGCCTCCTTCTTTACAAACTCTTTCCCGGACAGTTCGGCCAACCGCTTCTGCCGCAACTCTTTCAACCGTTTCTGGAGTTCCTGCCGCTGTTCCCTCTGAATGTTTCTGACCGGCCGGTAGTATCTAATAACCCTTGCGTGCACACCCTCGCCGGTCACGTAGACGTTGTCGGTACCTCTGAGTAACTGGCCGCCGGCCGTGATGTTAAAAACGGTGCCTTGCTGCCCGCCGCCGGGGTAGAGATAGCCGATGTGAGGTTCTCTATTGGCGGGCTGGCCCCACGCGTTCGTGACGCACACGGTCAACGCCACAATTAACACCGGTTTGGAAACAGTCATGCTATCATGATCTCCTTGAGACGACCGCCGCTCTTCGCCCCTTCTTCCGCAGATGGCATAACCCTGACGTCCAGTGCGCGAGGATTAGGCAACGGGCCATCCGGATCGATGCCCAGCAACACGTACATGCTGCCGATCAGGTCGCACGGATAAACGGGACGTTCCACCACTTCCGCGCCTTTCGAATCCGAGGCCCCGACGACACAGCCGCCTTTGAACCCTCCACCCGCAACCACTGCGGAAAAACACGCCCCGTAATGACCCCTGCCGCCGTTCCAGGGCGGCTCCCACTGGACCTTCGGAGTCCGTCCAAATTCGCCGCTCCACCATACGATCGTGCTGTCGAGCAGGCCTCTATCGGCAAGATCCTGCAACAGCGTCGCCATGCCCCGGTCCATTTCCGGCAATTTCTGGCCCATGATCTGGAAGTGCTGTTTATGAGTGTCCCACCCCTTGTAGTTGATGGTGACGTAGGGCACACCGTTTTCGACCAGCCGGCGCGCCATCAGACACGATTGGCCGAACGTGTTGCGCCCGTATCGCTCCCGGATTTCGTCTCCCTCGTTCGAAAGATCAAACAGGTTTCGAGCCTCCCCGAACATCAGGTCGTAGGCGTTCTCCTCACAGCCGTCAAGCCGTTCGAAGTGCGGGTTCGCCGGCATGGCCTTCCCGAGCGAGTCCAGCGTATGGAGCAATTCACGCCGGCCGCGCTGGCGTTCATCGGAAATGCCCTGCGCAACGATCCCCTCCACGACGAAAGGCTGCCGGTTCGGATCCCCGCCGGTGGCGAACGGCTTGTATCGTTGTCCCAGAAAACCCGCCTCGGAAAAACGGCCCTGGGTCTGGGTCAACACTATGTAAGGCGGAGCCAAGCCTTCGTACCCGTGGTCGTATCCCTTGAACAGTGACACCACGGCCCCAACACAGGGATAGACCAGCCTGCCGGGCTCGCGGCCGGTCTGCACCAGGTATGAAGCCGTTTCGTGCGCGTTCACACCGTGGGTCATGCTGCGTATAATGGCGTACTTGTCAGCCTGCTGCGCCAGCAGCGGCAACTGAGCGTTAATCTGTATTCCATCAACATTGGTGGCGATCGCCTTGTCGAATGGACCGCAATAGTCGTAGCCTGCGTCCGGCTTGGGATCGAAGGTGTCCAGTTGCGACGGCCCACCCCACATCCAGATCTGGATAACCGCTTTGGCACGCGCCTGTTGGTCCGCGGCCCAGGCCGGGATGCCGCCGTGATGGACAAGCGTCAGGCCGGCCGCTCCGAGAAACCCGCGTTTCAACGCTTCGCGCCTGGTAATGCGACTTGTGGCTTCTTGCTCGCTCATGCCCGTTCCCTCGCTATTCATCGGCCTACCGGTCGGACGGCATCCGACCGGCTCAATGTCGGTATAGAAACTCCTTGGTGTTGATCAGCGTCCATGCAAGATCGTTTACGGCCTGTCGCCCTTTCGAACCGCTGGTTCGGGCGTATTTCTCGACTTCGGCAATCTCGGGTTTCGTAGGAAAACGCGACAGAATCCTCAGATACATCGCGTTGATCAGGAAGCGACCGTCTCCTTTGGCAGTCCTGTTAAGTTCGCGTAACCACCAGCTTCGATCGATCTTTTGTTGAATGTGGGTTGAATTAAGCAGGTGTAACCGCTGTGCGTCTGTGGGCTGGTTGTTGCGTTCGGACTCAAGACCGGTATCGCGAGCCGGTCGGCCGAACATTTCCAGGAACTGACTGGTGATGCTGGCGTCCGCCAGCAGGATGGTCCGCTGGCCATCCGGAATGAACGTGAACGGCTCCGGAATGGGGCTAGAATAGTTTTCACCGGGCCCGAAAATCCAGGACAGTGCGTCGATAAGCACTTCCGCGTCGAGTCGCCGGACCACATAATGCGCGAAAAGCGCCTCGGCGTCCGGATGGTTGCTGCGCGGAATCGAGGACTGCTGGTAGGTGTGCGAGTTGAGTATCAGCCGGTACATGTGCCGCAGATCGTAGTCGGCGTTCACCAGTTCCTTCTCCAGGTAGGCCAGCAACTCCGGATTCACAGCAGGATTGTCCTCGCGAATGTCGTCCGGCTCGTGGATAATCCCGCGGCCCAGAAGCCAAGACCATAACCGGTTCACTATATTGCGCGCGAACCAAGGGCTGTCCGGGGTTATCAGCCAATCGGCAAAGACTTGACGGGGATCCTCGCCCGGCGGTATGCGTACGGCGACGCCGTCGGGGAAGACCGCTTCCAACGGACCTGCCGGCGTCGGATCCAGGTACACGATCTCTTCTTTCCACTCGGCCGTTCCCTTGTATGCCAC
>Ga0180438_10010173_pt1 | contig 11572 bp, 9 predicted proteins | sample SS_ome_12_FD_132455 | JGI IMG/M metagenome (GOLD analysis project Ga0180438, IMG submission 132455) | Hypersaline lake sediment archaeal communities from the Salton Sea, California, USA - SS_3_D_2 metaG | ecosystem: Environmental > Aquatic > Non-marine Saline and Alkaline > Hypersaline >...
GATCGGATCTTGAACCCCCTCCTGTCAGCCTTAATTCGATAGGATTTATATTTAATTCTTGAAATACTTCGATACTTTTCTTCACTTCAAAAGCAACTCCTTCTAGTATGGCACGCGCTAAATCTTTCTTTTTGTGCCCTAATGCTAAACCAAAAATAACGCCTCTAGAATAAGGATTCCAGTGAGGCGCACCAGCACCAACTAAATGTGGAATAGTAATTAAGCCATTAGCACCTACAGTTGATTCCATTGCTTCTCTAGTTATAATGTCATACGGATCCATATTTTGTTCTTCTGCTTCTATACACTCCTTATGGGCTAATTCGTCTCTAAACCAGCGCAAATAAGCTCCAGTTGTAAAGATACTCGCTTCTTGAACCCAAGTGCCAGGAACAGCATGACAACTACATAAGACTCTCATATTAGGATCGAAATTCGGTTTTTCTAGATAGGCTAACATAAAACTTCCAGTTCCAGTTGTTAATTTAATTGTCCCAGGAGAGGTTACTCCTACACCTAATGCTGCAGATTGTTGATCACCTGCTCCTGTAACTACTAATGTTTTTTTATCGAAAAGTGTTTCATCAGTTGTAATTTCACCTACATCCGTACCACTTTTTAAAGCTTCGGGCATTTTATCCAAATCTAATTCTAACTCTGATGCTATCTCTTCTGAATATTTTAACTTATTAATATCAAATAACATCGTTCGGCTTGCATTGGAATGATCAGTAAAAAATTGACCTGTTAATTTGTACAATACAAAATCAGATACCAATAAGAATTTATAGGCTTTATTATAAATCTCTGGCTTATTGTCTTTAAACCAAAGGATTTTTGTTGCTGAGAAATAAGGATCTATTGTTAAACCCGTGGTTTTGTAAATCCTTTCTAAACCAATTTTATTTTTGATAAAATCTACTTGATCTGTTGTTCTTCGATCCTGCCAGACTAATGCATTATGTAAAGGATTTCCTTCTTTATCTACTGGGACAATTGTTTCTCTTTGATTGGTGATAGATAAACTAACAATCTCAGATTTGTCGATTCCACTTTTCTTGATGGCAGCTTCAATTGTTTTCTTCAAAGAGTTCCACCAAGAATTAGCATCTTGTTCCACATAAGAAGGAATAGGATAATAACTCTCCCATTCTTGGTAATCCGTCGCTAAAATAGTTCCAGCAATATCAAAGATAAAAGTTCTAACTCCCGTCGTTCCAAGATCTAGGCTTGCAATAAACACTTTAATCATTTCACTATTAATTTTTTGATATTAATATAGATCATTTTATTTAATAAAAATCATTATCTAATTTTTTAAAATTACTTCTTTTTTTTAAATCCACATTGGGGACAAACAAGGGTGGAAAAACCAATTTTATAATCTTTAAGTTCTGTCATTATTCCATTACAAATGGGGCATCTTAAGTTAAAAGAAGGAAACCACTCTCCTTTAATATTAGGCATATCTTTGAGATTTTTTATGAATTTAGCTTTCTCAATTTCTGATCCACTCAAAGGTATAAATTGTTGTTCCTCTGCTATTGATTTACCCTTGGGATTTAAAATCATTACAAATTTCATCTTCTCAGGCTCATTTAAAAGGGAAAGAGTTGTTAAAATTCCTTTTTTTTTATATTGAGAATATAATTTGCCTAATTCAGGCGGAGCAAGAGCTACCATAGTAGCCTTGGAATCATCTTCTGAAGATTCCGTCTTCTGAAGTAATATTTGATAAATTCTCCTCTTAGAATCCATAGCCCAAATAAACGACCAAGGAATAATATCATAATCTTCTTTATTCGGTCCAATTATTCTTTTAATACACTTTATTCTTGAATAGTGTGGAGAGTTTTGGAGATTTGTCATTAAATCATCAAAAAATGCAGATTCTATAACAGGAAAATTCTTAAAAATACTTTTAAGAGAAATTAATCTAACTTCTACCAGTTCATCTTTATTTAAATTATCCCAAGGAGTATACGTGTAAACTGTAAAGAATTCATTCATAATTCTCTAAAGATAAAAATAATATTTATACTATTTTATATTGATATATAATTCTAATTAGAAGGTTTTTTATAGTTAAGGAAAATTTACGAATTAATTAGAAATAATATAAATAAAATCGAGTTGATTGGTGGTATGAAAGACATATGGGATAAAAAAGCAGATGCCATGAAAAATGGTGATTTAATTAGAGATGTTTCAACTCTCTTAGAAAAAAATTGGCAAGATAATGAAGGGTATACCCATTTTGTTTTTGAAAAATCAAATTTTCATAATCCTTGGTATTCAACACCTAAAAATGAACTTGATTTATTTGAAAAATATATCGAAGGTGGATCAAGACAATATCCCTCTGATGGTAATATCCCTTGCGATATCGTGGCACGTGAAACAAGGCGAGTCCTTAAAACGATAATAGGGTTTTCAAGTAGTCCTGATCATCATTTTTATGAAAAAGCTAATGAAATTTTAAAATTAGGTAAATTTAATATAGTTAGAGGTACTTTAAAGTTATATTTAGGAAAATATACCACTCGAGATTGGAGAAGAAAAAGGTTTACTGATGATATTGATTTTTGGGTATTTCAAGCAACTTTATTAGATGCTTCACTCAAAGCATGTGGATTTATAAAAAATAAAAAAACTGGTGAATGGGAAAAAACTATAGAATGGAAAAATCCTTACACTAATGAAATGAGAAACGAAATCCTTTATGCAGCGAACAATTTAAATCAATTATTAGATTTTGGAGCAGGTAGCTATCTTACAGGCTCTAGTTTAAAGGAAATATTTGATAAAAAAATCAAAAGGGGACATAATGTCGATTTGAGTGATATTATTAATGTAGCTATGGTGAATAATGGAAATGAAGGAGAACATAAAGATGAATGGAGGGAAGCATGGTCATCATTTGAACAAGCAGCAAATACAAGAAATACCAGAACTACATCTAATTTAGTAAGTCTTTGTCAATACTCTTTAGGGATTGCGGATCATCTCGAAAAGACTAGTAAAGCTATAAAAAAGTATAAAGATTCGATCTTAGATAAAAATAAATACTCGGATGAACGGATCAATTTATTATGCAGAATTTCGACACACTGGCAATCATTCATCGAAGATAATGGTATAGGAAAAACTCGATTGATGATCCATCAATTCTATTCTGATCAAGCAATTGAAAAATTAAAACATGCTCACAATTTAAAAAAATTCGCAAAAAAAATATTAACTCTTCTAGATTCGAGATATGAATATTTAAAAATTAAATTTGAGATAGTAAAATAGTTTTCAAAATATAAAATAAAGATTTAATTACTAAATTTGAAATCTTTTTTACATGGCAAGTTATAAAATTGTGATAAAAAAAAGTTGCTTCTTCTGTGAAAAATTACTCGATTGGTTAAAAGATAAAGATGTTGACTATAAAGTATTAGATTATCAAGATCCTAAAGATTTCGATGATCCTTTAATGAAAAATCCTACTTTCAATAGTTTATACTGTGATATGAGCGCTTGTGTAGAAAGTCTCCCTTTAATAGTAAAAAATAATGAACAATTTTTCTACAGTGAGATCTGGGATTTAATAAATAATAAGATTAATGAAGAGAAGGCAAGAGAGATATTTGGAATTTCTTAAGCATTTTTATTTTAAAAAATTATAAATTTTATTTTTTCTTTTAATATTTAGGTTTATTTCTGGGAAGGTAGTCTAGCTTGGTATGATTCTTGGTTCGGAACACTTTCAAAAATTTGATAGGGCGAAACACCAAGAGGTCAGGGGTTCAAGTCCCCTCTTTCCCATTAGGATGGAATAATTTCCAGATCAAGATTCTGAAGAAAGAATTCAATGATCGTGAAACTCAACTTTCACGATCAACCATATATACTTCTGGCGTATCTTCAAATGAGTCGATCTGTTTAATTTCGAGGAATGGTTGAATTTCTTTTGATAAACGTTCTTTAGCTGCGGTACGGAGAAACCAAAATCCTGTCATTGATATCGTACATAAAATAGCTGCTAAATACCATACCCAAAAAGGTCCAAGAAAATCCCAAACTAATCCAGCTAGAAGAACTCCAAAAAGATTAGGAATACTCCAATGAAAACCATACATCGCCATATAGCGCCCTCTTTTATCTTCAGGAGCAAAAAAAGAAGCTATAGTTGTTCCAATTGGAGTGACAATCATTTCACCAATTGTAATTAAAATCATAGCTATAAAAAATAAATAAACATCAGAAACAAAACCATACATTCCAAATCCTATAAAGTAAAATAATGTACCTAACATCATCATTTTCATAGGATTACGTTTAGAAATTTTTCTTGTTATCCAAAATTGAAAAATTACCACCATTAAAGCATTCATACTTAAGAGCAGTCCGAAGCCGGTTGATGGGAATCCATGGATGTCTCTTAAGAAGACTGCTAAAGTACTATTCATTTGCATATATACGATTACCATTATTGCCGAAACAGAGAGAAAAGTCATATATAGCCAGTCCTTAAGGACATCTTTATATCCAATAACCGTCTTTATTATTGATTCTTCTGGTTCACCATCTTGTTTTTGCGGTTTAGTTTCTGGAATCACAATAAAAACAATTACAGCAGTAACAATGCTGCTTACCGCATCTGCGATAAATAGAAGCATATAGGATTGAGCTGCAAGGATCCCACCGAGTATTGGTCCGAATGTTGCTGAGAGATTGAATGAGATTCTTAATATTCCAAAGCCTTCTGCTTGTTTTTCTTTTGGCAGTAGATCAGAAACCATAGCCTGTCTTGCTGGTCCTCCAAAACTTCCAATTAGTCCTAACAATGCTGCAAGTAGAAAAAATAATGCTAGATTATCTGCCAATCCCATTAAAATGTTTCCAATTCCGCTAACAATCAGACCGAATAAGATTAATTTTCTTCTTCCAAATTTATCTGCTAAAGCACCACCGATGAAACCTCCCATAATGTTGCCTGCTGAGTTAATTGAAAAAAGAATACCTACTTCTGTCATTCCAACGTTAAACTTTTCTGTAATATAGAGAGCAAAGAAAGGAATTAATAAAAAACCTCCTAGCATATCGATGAAAGTAGCTAAAGTTAAAACCTTGAAAGCCCTTGGGTATTCCTGATATGTTGATTTAGCTTTTTTAAGCATAGTTATATAAAACTTCTATTTAAAAAAAAGAATCGATCAATTCTTTATTCTTTATTTCATAAAGAAATAGTTTTTAAAATAGATTTCTGGTGTGAAGTAATACTTAATTAGTGAATCTTTATTGAAGTATATTACATTACTAATCAGTATATAACTTAATATCTTTAAATCTTTCTTTCGTAATTCCATGCATTAACCAAAATCCAATTGCTGCAATTAAGGATAGTATACCAGCGAGATACCAAATCCACTGCCCTCCATAAATATCTCCAATAATTGTAGCAGTTAATATTCCAAAAAGGTTGGGAATCGCCCAGTGGAATCCAAAAACTGCCATATATCGTCCTCTTTTATCCTCTGGAGCAAGAATTCCCACTACAGATTGACCTAAAGGCATCTCAATCATCTCTCCTATAGTTATGATTATCATGGCAATGAAGAATAGATATACTTCAGAAATAAAACCATACATGCCAAAACCAATCATATATAAAAGTGTACCAAGAGCTATCACTTTCATTGGAGCGTATTTTGACATCTTTTTTGTGATCCAAAATTGAAATAATACAACCATAAGAGCATTCATAGCTAACAAGTAACCAAACATATCTGTTGAAAATCCATAATAATTATAGAGAAATAGAGATAAAGTACTATTCATCTGCATATAAACTAATACAGTTATTGCAGATATCGCCAAAAATAATACATATTGCCAATCTTTTAATACTTCTTTATATCCTTTAAAAGTCTTAATAACTGAATCACGTTCTATCCCCTCTGCTAGCTGTGGTTTTGTTTCAGGAATTACTGTAAATACAACAACAGCAGTGGTTAGACTGCTAATAGCATCTAAAATAAATAAAAGTAAATATGATTGAGTGGCAATTATACCACCTAATACTGGACCTACAACAGCAGAAAGATTAACAGCTACTCGAAGTATGCCAAAACCCTCAGCTTGTTTTTCTTTTCCTAACAAATCAGTTACCACTGCTTGGCGTGCCGGACCACCAAAATCACCAAGTATACCTAGTATAAGGGCAACAATATAAAATATAATTAAATTATCTAAAAAGCCTAATATTAGATTCCCCGTCGCACTAGCGATCAATCCAAACAAAATCAATATACGTCGGCCATATTTATCTGCAGCTGCTCCACCAATTGCCGACCCAACTATAGAACCGGCAGAAAACATTGTAAACATCAGTCCAACAGCGATCCATGGTACACCAAACCGCTCGATAATATATATCGAAAAAAACGGAAAAAGAAGAAAAGCACCTAATCTATCAATAAATGTAGCAAGTACAAGTATTTTAAATGGTTTCGGATAATCAAAATATTTTTTAAGCATCAAGCAAATTATAATTTTTTTTGTTTGTAATATAACGATTATTTCTTAATATATGTTCTTATGATGAAGTGGCTGTAAAGTAAGGAAACACTGTGAAATTTTGATATGAATTATTTGATGGTTTGTATTTATTCTTTTTATTAAAGTTATGATTATATTAATATAGTTTAAATAAAATAATTGGAATTGAAAATGTTTGATTATATAATTTCTGATGAAGCAAAAGAGATAAAAGAAGTGGTTCGAAATTTCGTTCGAGATGAAGTACCCCATTCTTTATTGAAGCGAATGGATAAAGAAGAGATAAATTATCCAGTAGAATTTTTACAAAGGCTTGGAAATTATAATTTAATTGCTATGAGGACACCAAAAAGGTTTGGTGGTCGAGGAGTAAATTGGGAATGTGAAGTTGTTGCACTTGAAGAGATTGGGGTTTTAGGGAGTTCACTTCCTTGTTTATTTTCATTACCAATAATATGTGGAGAGGCTCTAAATTTTTTTGGAACAGAAAAACAAAAGTTGAAATATCTAAAACCTATGTGTGAAGGAAAGAAGTACACAGCAGAAGCTTTAACCGAACCAAGGGGAGGATCCGATTTCTTTGGAGCAACATGTACTGCAATTAAAGAGGGAGAGTATTATATATTAAATGGTGAGAAACGTTTTGTAGTAGGAGCAGAAGGAGCGGACTTTTTCTTGGTTTACGCTAGAACGAATACTGATCCAAAGGCAGATCCTCATACCGCATTGAGTCTATTTATAGTAGACCGCACAGAAGGTGTAAGCACTGAATATATATATGGCTTATTGGGGACCCGAGGTGGTGGAGCCGGACGTTTGAGATTTAAAGATGTTAAAGTTCCTAAGGAAAATATTATCCTTAAGGAAGGGGCAGGTGGAAAGATTTTCTATCAGATGATGATCCCTGAACGATTAACAACTGCTGCGGGATCATTAGGTTCAGCAAGAGCATGTTTAAGAATTGCAACTAAATACACTACTAAAAGAAAAGCTTTCGGACAAACAATTAAAAATTACCAAGGAGTAAGTTTTAAAATTGCTGATAGTATTACCTTATTGGATACTGCACGCTCAATAGTTTTAAATACAGCTAAAACAATTGATTCCGGAGCACCACCAGCACTTCAGAGAAGATTAGTATCTGAATCAAAAAAGTATTCGACAAAAGCATGCTGGAAAGTAATTAATAATGCAATGCAAGTTATGGGAGGTATTGGATATACAACTGTGTATCCCATTGAAAGAATACTTCGAGACAGCAGAATCGGAGAAATATGGACGGGGACTACAGAAATAATGAATTTAATTATCCAACATGAATATTATAAGGAAATTTTAAGCGAGAAATGGCTTGCAAGAGACGTGGAAAAGGATGCTATCGACAGTGATGCAGAAGAAGAGAAGCATTTTGGTTAATGTGTTCTTGGATTTAGATGAAATTTAATTGTTTCTTCTGTTTAGTTTTCTTTTATTTTTATTAAATCGATATTTTTATGTTATTATCGAAATTTATTAATTCTTTATATCTATTAATTAATTCAAATTAGAATCAATATAACAGAATTACTTATGATCTCTAAAAAAGCTATTATAGAGAAAGCCTTCGAGTTAGGATTCGAGGATATAGGATTTACGACTGCCGATCCTTTTAAATCGCAAATAGAGATATTAAATTCTAGGAAGGAGGAGTACTCTTGGGCATTTAAAGCACTAGATCTTATGGAAGGAATTGTTCCAAAGAAAATTTTTCCTAATGCTAAATCTATTATTGTATTAATTGCTTCTTATTTTAGAGAATCATTTCCAAAGTCTATGGAATCTCATTTCGGGCGTTGTTATCTTGATGATGACCGAATTACTAAAGATGGATTGTCTCGAGACATAAAAAAGTTTCGAATATTTTTACGAGATAATGGTATTGATTCGAAATTTCCAGCTCACATGCCCCATCGATTAGCTGCGGCTCGTGCTGGATTGGGTACTTTTGGCAAAAATTGCTTATTTTACTCACGAAAAGCAGTTCACCTAGGATCATGGATTCTCCCCATTCCTTTGATTGTTGACCAAGAATTTGCGCCTGATAAAGATAGTTCCATTATTGATTGTCCGGATTGGTGCAGAAATGTATGCATCACAGCATGTCCCACAGGCGCTTTAAAAGGCCCGAGAAAATTAGATCCAAGAAAATGTATTTCATATCTTACTTATTTCGGGGAAGGTCTTACTCCTAAAGAGCTTCGAGAGCCAATGGGTTTATGGGTTTATGGATGTGATCGCTGTCAAAATGTTTGCCCTCGAAATAAGCCTTGGTTATCTGAAGATCTACCATTGAATGATAGGGTAGTTGCAAAAGAGGAGATATTTGACCTAACCAAGATTCTACATATGGATAGAAACTATTACAGAAAAAAAATTTGGCCACATATGTTTTATATGGGTCTTGGAGATATATGGCGTTGGAAAATGAATGTGGCCAGAGTTATGGGGAATAGTCTTAACCCAAAATATGTGCCAGAATTAATTAAGGCATTTGATGAAAATGATGATGTTAGAGTAAAATGTATGATTTCTTGGTCATTAGGTCGCATTGGCGGCTCTAAAGCACTGAAAGCGTTAGAAACATTCCTTAAGAGAAGTAAAGGTCAATTAAAGAAAGAGATTATTGAAGCTATGGAAAAGATTGTTTAAAGTAGCAACACTAGATAGATTTTATTGGATTTTTTCTTCTAATATCATCGGTTTTTTTTAAATATGCCTATCTACGTTTCTTATATACTTTTTTTATAATTGTGGAATTTAAGTAAATTTCAATATCTGATACTTACATTTTAGATAAGAATTTTATTTTTGTTTTGATAGATATCTTATCTTTACCAATAAATCTCTTAGTTCCATTTTATCATTCATAGGAGTAATATATTTTTTCTTAACTCCCTCTTCAAGACTGATTGATTTTATTTGGTTTCCTTGTAGTGAAACCATTTTACCAAATTCTCCTTTCAAAACCATTTTCATGGCAGCTAATCCAAATCTAAGACCAAGAATCCTATCGAATGAATTAGGTGTTCCTGCCCGCATAGTATGTCCTAAAACCACACTTCTGCATTCAAATTCAACTTTATTTTTTAGAAATTCATCTTTTAGATCTTGTCTTAAATTTAATTCATCAACTATAATCTGGGAAATATTCAACTTAGCCAATAAAGGATTTCCAAATGCGTCTTTAGGTAATTTTTCAATCGTTTGCTTTGAAATTGTTTTGAAATCTCTTTCCAATGATTCATTCTTCGGATAAGCTCCTTCGGAGGTTGCAATAATATGGTATTTATAACCAGAATTAACTCTATTTTTTAGAACCTGAACAATATCTTCTTCAAAATCAAAAGGAGTTTCTGGAATCAATATAATATCAGCACCAGCGGATATTCCACTATACATTGTCAAGAATCCAGCATCTCTTCCCATTATTTCAACCACAAATACTCTCTGATGGGAACGAGCTGTTGTTGTAAGATTATCCATAGCATTAGAGGCAAGCTGAGTAGCACTCCAAAATCCGAAGGTATAATGAGTACCAGCTAAGTCATTGTCAATTGTTTTTGGGCAACCAACAACTTTAGCACCAGAATACTTAAAAAGTGCATTAGCGACACTTAATGTATCATCACCCCCAATAGCAATAAGAGCATCAATTCCTAGATTATCAAAATGTTTTGCAATTTCTTTAGCTTTTTGCTCTTCAGACTCAACTCCTTTAAAAGGATTTGTTCGACTAGTATAGAGTATCGTTCCTCCTATAGTATGTAAATCATCATGTTCGGCTATGTCTAAAGGAATAGTAAGGTTTTCAATGAATCCTTTCCAACCTTTTAAAATCCCAAGACATGAGACCCCTGCATCATATGCTTTTAGCATGATTCCATAAATTACTGAATTTAAACCGGGACAGTCTCCTCCACCAGTTAAGATCCCTATTTTTTTTACAGCCATTTAATATCAATAAAATTAGTGTTTGATTTTAAATTATCTACCTTTCTTATTAAAAAAGTTTGATGTATTATTTTTTATACTTTATGGATGTTCGAGGTTTTCCATAGGTCTAAAAGAATATTTTGATTTATCGTGTGGAATGATATAACTCCCACCTCCAGTATCTGAAATCTTTATAGTGAAATTGAAATCACCTTTCAAGGCTTTTTGAATATTTTTTAAAAGCTCATCTATTTCATTTAATTGTGAATCATTTTTTTCTAAATTTTTTTTATATATTCTAACAGCATCTTCAAATCTCAATAAAATACCTTCAACATTAGTATAATAAAAATTAGCATTAGGACCTGGCTCAACTGCTAATTCTAACTCGGGAATTTCTAATTTAGCGATTGGTGAGCGATAAATTTTTGAGTTTAGATCTTGTTCATTTGTTATATTTAAAACTATAATACCTGGAGCAAAATTTGTTGTTAAAGGGATTATATCATTGTTGGAGTAATTACAATTATCACATTCAAATTTAATGATTAACATTTTATCGCTATCGGGTAAATCATATATCGTCTTTTTGATAGAGATCTTTCCTTTTTTACACACAGGACATTGAAATGAATATTGTTTACTATTGTTGTTTCTTTCCCTTGACATTTTTAATAGAAATTTTCATAATTTTTTTTGTATTTATTTAAATCCTAATAAAAGAAATAGTCTATTGCTTATTAAACAGCTTATTTAAAAAAGTCTCAAGCTTATCATAATTATAAAGTATTCAAATTACTTTTAAAAGTTCAGATTTAATTAAATATGCATTGTATTTAATAAAAATAGCATATTATTGCTTTTATTGGAAGATTATTTTAATTTATAGTTATTACTTATTAAAAAAAGATGTATGAATGTGTCCGAGAATCAAATTATTGAAGTTACTATGCATGGGCGTGGAGGTCAAACTGCGATCACTGCTAGTCAATTATTAGCTCAATTAGCTTATGAAAAGGGTTTTAAAGATACGATAGCTATTCCTATCATA
>Ga0180438_10010174_pt1 | contig 11572 bp, 11 predicted proteins | sample SS_ome_12_FD_132455 | JGI IMG/M metagenome (GOLD analysis project Ga0180438, IMG submission 132455) | Hypersaline lake sediment archaeal communities from the Salton Sea, California, USA - SS_3_D_2 metaG | ecosystem: Environmental > Aquatic > Non-marine Saline and Alkaline > Hypersaline >...
AAAAGGGTTGTTAAAACGACAAAATGATTGACTTGGCTAAATAAACTTCTTGGAAAAACAATTACAATATCTCTTAAAAACATCGCTTTGATAGGGTCTTCAAAAAGATACATACTCACACATAAAACAACCACACCAGAAATTACAGAAACAAAAGCTACTTTCAAAAATAGCTCAGTAAGGGATTGAAAAACTTTCACATGCACCCTTTTTACTAAAAACCACATATTAAAAAATGCTGCGGTACTCGTTGCAAAAGCGACGCTCATGGCTCCAAAATTAAATACAAAGATCATAATCAAACTCAAAAGCAAATTGATGACTACAGTGAGGAGAGAAGCTAACGTTGGCGTCCAAAAATCTCGTCTGGCATAAAATGCTGGAGCTAACAAAAAGACAAAAGCTGTAGGGACAAGACCTATTCCATAGCTCCAAAGACAGTACGTTGTATGAATTGTAGAAGAATTTGAAAATTCCCCACGACCATATAATAAATTCACAGATGCGCCCCCCAACACAAAAATAGCGATCATACCGGGAAATAAAAGGGAAAATGTTCGAGCAAAACCAAACTCTAAAAGAGATCGATATTCTTCCTGATCATCTCGTTTAATAGCGCGACTTAAAGCTGGCATCAAAGCAGATGCAATTGCAATCCCAAAAAGAGCTAGTGGTAATTGTTGCAATCTATGAGAATAACTTAAATAAGCTGGCCCCTCTAATGATGCAAATCGAGCTACTATTACATCTACTGCACTATTGATTTGAACAGCTGCCACTCCCAACACCCCTAAAAGGAGAGGAACTACCATGTCTTTTAACTCTTGAGAAAAAACATTAATTTTAAACCATTCTTTTATACTTAAAAACTCTCTTACATATTTTATAACTCCGGGCAAAGTTACCCACCATTGGAAAAAAAATGCTAAAACTATCGAAATTGAAATCCCCATCATCGCATGATAAGGTGCAAGATCTCTAAAAATCCAAATAGCTGAAATCCAAACAACATTAAATGCAACCGGGGCAACACCTGGAACGAAGAAATTTTTTTCACACTCTAGTAAAGCCATCGAAAGACCAAATAAGCAAATAAACACCAATCCAGGGAGCATAACCATTGTCATATTAATAATTTGCACCGTTCCTGTCGATAGTGTACAAAAATATAAAACAAAGGCTAATATAACTTCTAAAGTAACAATTGTAGAGAATAAAATAAAAGTAAGTGACCAAAAAATATCCCTAAAAAATTCAGCCCCTTTTTTAGGATCTTCTTTCCTTTTCCCTTCAAAAAAGGGAATAAAACCATTTAATAAAGCCCCTTCTCCAAAAAGTCTACGTAATAAATTAGATAACCGAAACGCAATTAAAAAAGCTGCAATCGCAGGACTTGTGCCAAAACAAAAAGCCATAGAAAGATCACGGACCATCCCTGAAAATCGACTTATAAATGTCCCCGTTAAAAAATGATTCGCAGAGCGCGCAACGGTTCTTTCTGAATCTGAACTAGCCATAAATTCATATTATCCAATAATTATTTACAAGTACACTGAAATTGTTTCTATAGTCATTTAACTTTAAAATGATATAGTTTTCGAAGAAATTTGTTTAATTTATTGATGCTAATATTATTAATATTACTGAGATAAATTTTATGAAAAACAGTAAAAGTCCGAAGAAAAATATGTAATTTAACCTAAAAAACCGGGTAAAACCATGAGTAATTATTACGTTAAGACTCCCACTACAAATATGAGAAAACAACCTAATTTGAAATCTGAAATTATTTCCCAGGGCTATTTTTCTGAAGGAGTAAAAGTTTTAGAAAAAACTGACGAATGGACAAAAATTGAAACCTCTATTGACCAATTTCAAGGTTGGGTTGAAAAACATTCCCTATGCAAAAGAAAAACACCTTTCCCCTCCAATCCTTCAGCAACATTTGCCAAGGTTAATCGATGCAAAGCACATGTCTATGACAAACAAGATACAATTTACGGCCCTATTTTAACACTACCTTTCGATAGCCTACTTGAAATTATAGAACCGGACAATATAATAAATAGTCGTTGGATCAAAGTATTGCTAGTAGATGGGCGTAAAGGATATATCCAACGTGGTGATGTAACTCTTGATTTTGCTCTCTTAAATTGCGATCAAATATGCACCCTGAGCAAGCAATTTCTTGGACTCCCTTACACTTGGGGTGGACGATCTGGTTTTGGCTATGACTGCTCAGGTTTTGTCCAAATGCTCTATCGTCAAATGGGAGTTTTTTTGCCTCGTGATTCAAAAATGCAAATGCATTGGAAAGGGTTTACTCCTCTCGAATTAAAACACCTTTCCCCCGCTGACTTAATATTCTTTGGGTCATCAGTTGATAAAATTTGCCACGTAGGTTTATCTCTTGGAGGCAATCAATTTATCCATGCCACAGTAGCTGAAAATTCACCCTTTATTCACATCAGTTCCCTATCTGATCCCACATGGGACGGTTCTGGTCAATTCACCTACAGAAATGCCTGTCAATTAATTACCCCCCCTTTTTAGCACCTGTTTACAGGCTTGTTAAAAAATATTTATAGCAATTTAACTTTAAAATTTCATACTTTTCAAAGAACAGACTAGCTGCTAATATGAGTCAATTTTGAGAATTTACTTGTGTGTTTTTAGATGAAATGCTACTATCTTGCGCAAAAAAGGTTTTATTATGTCTAGAAAATGTACAGTAACGGGAAAACGTTTTGCTAAGGGGAAATCCTACTCATATCGTGGTATTGCAAAAAAACAAAAAGGAATTGGTCTAAATATTACTGGATCTTGTAAACGCCAACATAGACCCAATCTTTTCGAACAAAAATTTTGGTCTGTTGAAGAAAAACGCTTCATAAAACTTAAGCTTTCAGCTCACGGAATACGCATTATCGATAAGCTCGGATTAGATGCCGTCCTTAGAAAAATGCGCGCTAGCGGTAAAAAAATATAAAAGACTAGACATTCAAAAATATCTTTACTATCTTGCGAATTACTAGGATTATTTAAATTTATCGCAGGATTATGGACATTAAAAAAAAACAACTACTATCTTGGGTATTTTTTATACCTATTTGGATATGCTTTCTTTCAACTTTTATCTATTATTCGCTTCACATTGAACTACCCCAAGAACCCAATGGCGTTACCTTTTTCACCTCTGATAGTGAAGATGACCTAAAATATATCATTTGCAATGAACTTAATAAAGCCACTGAATCTGTTTTTTTAGCAAGTTTTGGAATCACAGACCCCCACATCTCTAAACTAATTGAGAGCAAAGCTAATGAAGGGATTACAGTCGACATTCTATATGATAAAAAACAACCCCTTTCCATAAAAAAATCAGCTCCAGTTAACTTCATTCCATTTTCTGGGAGAGGGTTAATGCATAAAAAGATTATGGCTATCGACAATGAGCATGTATTTTTAGGATCTACAAATCTCACCTTATTTTCCCTAGCAATTCATAAAAATATGCTCGTTTCAATTCAATCAAAAGATCTATATAAGGCTATTTCCAACGATCAAAGATTTACATCTGACACATTTAATTTTTTTCCACTCCCCCTCAATAACGCCGAAGCTCTCGAGCACTTTGTCAACTTAATTGACAATGCCAAAACACGTATCTACGCAGCTATTTTTACCTTTACTCACCCTAAAATTGCAAATGCATTAGTCGCTGCAAAAAACCGCGGAATTGACATTAAAGTTTGCATGGATAAATCAATGGCCAAAGGGACATGTTTAAAAACAGTCAAAAAACTCATGAGTGCTAAAATTCCTGTCACTACAAATATTTCAGAAGGTCTTTTGCATCATAAATGCGCACTCATTGACAATGACTTTGTCTTTGGTTCTGCAAATTGGACTCGGGCAGCCTTTACAAAAAATCAGGAATATTTCCTAACATTTGAAAATCTTACCCAGGTGCAGATACAAACTCTAGAAAGTTTCTTTAAAACATTACAATCTTCATGTAGATAATATGGGTGACAATTTATTTGCAATCACCCTCTCTTTGTTTTTATTGATGGATCCAATAGGAAATATTCCCATTTATTTAACCATTTTAAGTGAAATTGATCTCAAAAAAAGACAAAAAATCATCCTTAGAGAAAAATTATTTGCACTTTTTATCATTTTGATTTTTGCTATATTTGGAAATGAATTTTTAGCCATTTTACACATCAGTTCACAAGCAATCTTTTTATCTGGTGGGATTATCTTATTTCTGATGGCCTTAAAAATGATTTTTCCAGAGCGTGGTTCTCTATTGAACAGCCTAGATATTGAAGGAGAGCCTTTAATATTCCCTTTAGCTATCCCATTAGTAGCAGGTCCTGCTGTTCTAGCTGCTGTTATGATTTATTCGGCAGAATTAACAAGTCAAGGTTCTCTGTTTCTTGCAATTGCCCTTGCCTGGTTAGCCTCAACGATTATCTTAATATTTTCAACCTATTTACAAAGATGGTTAGGCATTCGTGGCATCAAAGCTCTCGAACGTTTAATGGGTCTAATCTTAATACTTATTGCCACTAACATGCTCTTAGAAGGCTATCACAGGTTATAGTCATTTAACTTCAAATCGCTATAGAATTCACCTCCCTTTTCTTAATGCATATTTAATTCTCTTCGAGTAAACTATAGTCATTTAGCTTTAAAATTATATGTTTTGCGAAAAAAAAGAGGAACTACAATTGATTTCTAGAAATGATCCCTGTTGGTGTGAAAGTGGCAAAAAATGGAAAAAATGTCACTATCCTAATAAAAATCCACAATTGTCATTTAAAGAATTAAAAGATCAGTATAAAAGGCAATATCATATCTTCTTAAAAACTCCAGAACAAATTAAAGGAATTAAAGCATCTTGCAAGTTAGCCGCATCTATTTTAGAAAAAGCTTGTAATATAGCTAAAGAAGGAGTTACTACAAACGAAATTAACGATTTCATAGTTGAGTTACATAAACAAGCAGGTGCTATTCCAGCACCCTTGGGATATGGTGACCCTCCATTTCCAAAAGCAACTTGTACCTCTTTAAATGAAGTAATTTGCCACGGCATTCCCGATGACACGCCTTTAAAAACCGGAGATTTTTTAAATATTGATGTCACTTGTATCTTAAATGGATATTATGGAGACTGTAGCAAAATGGTAGCGATCGGAAAAATTAACAATGATAAAAAAAGAGTTATGGACACTTCACTTGAATGCCTCATGCAATCTATTGCTATTTTAAAACCAGGTGTAATGATCAACGAAATTGGAGATATCATCGAAGATATTGCCAAAAAAAACAATTGTACCGTAGTAGATCAATTTGTTGGACATGGCGTCGGCATTGAGTTTCATGAACATCCTCAAGTACCCCATCATCGCAATGATGTGCAAATCCCCCTTGCAGAAGGAATGACATTTACAATAGAACCCATGATTAACGCAGGAGTTAAAGAAGGACGAATTGACCCAATGGACAATTGGACAGCACGCACACTCGATGGAAAACCTAGCGCACAATTTGAACACACAATCCTAATTACAAAAGATGGCCACGAGATCCTAACCCTCACCTAAATTTGATATCAAAAATGTATATTGATCCTGCTTAAAATCTTTCTGGCAAGACAAAGAGCTCCACTGACCACCCTCTATTTTAGGATCATATAATTTGACCTCGAAACTTCCAGATCTTCGAACAAATATAGACACCTCTTCACCTTCTATTTTAAATGCAAACAAAGGCCACATCCCTCTGCTGTCAGAACTTTTTATCATTAAATCCAAACAAATCTCTATGCAAATGTCAGCTATTTTTTCAGCAATAGCTTCTTTTCTTTCTGAACTAAGGTCATTCCTTTTAGAATTGATTTCATCAGATATTGTCTTTACCAGTTTATTTTTTGAAGCTCCCACTAGCTTTCTTGCAGACTCTTTTAAAGAATCAGAAGAGAATTGCTCCCGATTTGCACTAATAAATGCTAGAATCTCTTGTTGAATACTCATAAAGTTTAAACTAACACCTTCCACTAAATGTGCAAACTCAGAATCTGGGCTCATTTTTGGGATAAATACACGAATTAATTGCGTTAAAACATTCTTTCCAAATACAAAGACACATTCTAACAAAGGCTTAATGCAATTCCAAACATGAGAAACCTTAGTATTTAAACAAGAACAAACTCCAACCTCGTTTTGTTGGTTAGCTTCTCCAACTACTCCATCTTCTCTAGGTGATATTCCATTCATTTTCACCTCCTAATAAAATTTGTATTATTTTTCACTTTCAAGAAACGATTGCACCACTTAATTTAAGATATTCATTTTGACCTTAAAATTTAATAGCGTTCATGTATTCGACTATTCAAATAAGTAGAATATACTCTGGGATCATCTTTTATAGGAAACATCACAAATTGCATTGCACTACAGCTTTCTTCAAGTGCTGCTAAAACAACCTCAATATTATTACCTCGTAAATCTTCACTTGCGTATTCTAAAGCTCTTCCATTTTCCCTAACAGCTTCTAAAACCACTTCTGAATTGTTTTTCAGATCTGGATGTGCATACCTAAGCGCAAGACCATTTTCCCTAACAGCTTCTAAAACAACTTGTAAATCATTTTTCAGATCTGGATGTGCATGCCTAAGCGCAAGACCATCTAATCTGACAGCTTCTAATACAATATCCCGATTAGCACGTGTATCACCGCCTATATCACTTAATCCCACACTACTTCCTCGAATAAGCTTTAAAATAGCTTCTTTTTGTATATTAGGAGTAAAACTATTCAGTGCATTTACACATTCTCCTATATCAGATATACGAATTGCTTCTACAGAAGCCTGTTTCAGAGCCCAATGAATACTTTTTGCAGGAACCCCGCTACCCAATTGCAAGCAAACTCCCTTTAAATTAAAATTTTTCACAACATTTTGCATTTTTTCAAAATTATCAAAGTTTGAAATCTTCGTCACTAATTTAGCCTTAGGCTTAATGCTATCTGCCAATCTACGCCCTGCGCGGCAGGTTTTTGAAATAGCTACTATATCTGCCCACCCCTCATAGGACTGAATAAGAAAATTTATATATACGTTTTCAATAGCCTCATCAGGTAGTGTGAAAAAATCCGATTGTCTTTGTACAACTCCATTTTCTCTAACATCAGTTGTTGTTAATATATTTTTTGAAACACCCTGCATAATATTATTTCCTTTTAATTACTATATTTATTTTTTAAAACGTAAATAATTATAACCAATCCTATTATTTTATAATAGTCATTTGACTTTAAAATTACATGATATGCAAAGAAATTTGGGTTAGATTTTATTCAACTGATCAATGTTGACATTATTAATAATAGTAAAATAAATTTTAGAAAATACAGCAAAAATCTGAAGTAAAATAAGTCATTTTAAAGTTAAATGACTATATAATCTATGATTTCAGTTTTTTAAGCAGAAACGAGATCATCCACCCACTGACTCTATAGATGCAATCAACAGAGCTATTTCCTCTTCACTTATTGGATCAGAATCTTGCGATGAGTCTGTAGGCGCTCTGCCTTCTATTCCCTCATCCTCTTCTGGACTATTCAATTGAGAGGTTAAATTCACTGCATTTTGACTACCAAGTGTAATATTTACATGAGTATTGATACTACCTAGAACTTGATAAAATGTAATAAAAGCTGATCTCAATGCAAAGGCGCTCATTGAATCGGTACCACTAACACATAAAGTAGGTGATGAGAGTATTGCAAGTGCCAATCTAAGAACTGACTCAGCAATTGCAAAAACTGTAACGGTCAATGTAGCTATATTTAAACCAATAATTGCAGCAATTTTAACCCCTATTAACCCCTTTTTTGACATAAGATTATTATGAGCATTATCAATCCAACACATAAAAACGTATGATACAGACATTGATAAATCTGTTATGAGAGGGTCATTACCAGGTCTTTCATACCAAGTATTTGAAGCTGTAAAATTAGTATTTTGTTCTAGTTTTTCAAAACTATTAATCATAATTAAAACCTATTTTATTATTTTTATAATTAATATTATATCATATTAAATAATAATTATCTATTAAAATATAAATAATTTATTTAAGATCTAAATACAATAAATCCAACAACTTAGTCTAAATTCACCTTGAAATAGCATAGTATAGTAAAAAATATTTTAAATTGCGCTGAAGAAAAAAGATATAGTGATTTAACCCTTAAAGGGCCTGTTTAGAAAGTCGCTACTTTGTAAAAAATTGTAGATTTTTTTGAAAAGCACTTTTGATTCTAAGTTCACATATTATTAAATATGAAGTGCTTAGAGAAAACGTGTTTTTCGAAAAAAGATGCTGTTTTTTTCCAGTATGGACTTTTTCAACAGGCCCTTAAAAGATAAAATTTGCAAGAAAATCATTAAATTCGGGGAAATAGAACTGTTTTTCAACATACCTATTTTAGAAATAGGCTTATTTAGAGATACCTTTGGCAAGGTCTTGCAATGAGATGGATTTTGAAGCAGTGGTTCCAAGGAGTGTTTGGTGATGTTTTTGCCGTTGCTCGATCGCATCTACTTGTTTTTTTAGCTTTTCATTTGCTTCATCTAACAGAATAGTTTTTTGGTGGTGCTCTGTACGAAAAAAATTAAGTTCATCTATGATGCGTTTTAATTCTTTATTATCTACAAGTTTCCCCTCATAATGAAGCCTTTCTTTTGTCTCTTTTTGATCTTGACTTTGTTTTATAAGTTTTTTTGTTGCATCATTTGACTCTCGATGAGCTACATTAATGAGTGTTTTTAATGATGTAATATATTTTTGTTTTTCTTGTACTTCCAACTGTACAGATTCAATTTCTTGCTCTAAAATTTGTCGATCTTGATCTATTTTTTCTTTAACAGTTTCAAAACGACTTTGCCAAAGTTTTAGTTCTTTCTCTAATTCTGTGTTCTCTTTTAGTTTAGTTCTAAAAAAGGCTTTTGTTTTGGCAACAAAATAAGCTGAAATTACCAAACCCAAAATAAGAGAGCAAAGCCATAGAACATTAAAAAATTTCAAATCTTCTGCAATATACGAGGATGTAAAAAAAGCAAATATAGAAATAGCTGTAATCACACTGACGTTTATTTTGTAAGATTCTTTCTGAAAAAGCGCTAATGCAAAAATCGATAATAGAAGTAATACCGCATTATAGGGGGCATATATTAATAATATAAGGGTAGATGTTGTTAAAAGAAAACAAGGACCTAGCAACATCTGCCCTAAAAGTTTTTTCCTTTTTGGTTCAAATGCCCAAATTACTAATTTTTTCCAAAGTACATTTATTTCATTCATGTCTTTTAGAGTATCAAGACTCGGTGTTTTCTGCAAAGAGTTCCAAACATTCTGTTATCATTAAATATCCCATATAAAATTGTTTTAACCCAAAACTTTCATTAGGAGCATGAATATTATCACATTCCATTGCAGTTCCTGGCATCACAAAATCAGCGCCGGAATACTTTTTTAAATCAGCTGTAATGGGAACAGAGCCTCCTGAATAGACAAAGCTACAACTCCCAAAAGTTTTTTCATAGGCCCTTTTCATGACTTTTGCAGTTTTAGAAACAGGCGAAGCCCAGGCAGCTTCCCCTCCTCCATGATATTTATATTCTGCGGTCATACCATCTGGAAGGTGATCATTAATATAATCACAAACTAAATTATAAATTTCAGGAGCTCTTTGATTAGGAACTAACCGACAGGAAATTTTAGCAAACGCATCTTTAGGAATCACTGTTTTAAATCCCCCGCCTGTATAACCTCCCCATATCCCGTTAATTTCAAAAGTAGGACGAACAAAATTAGCCTCAGAGGGATTAAATCCCTCTTCTTCATGAAAAGACTTTACTCCTAGTTCACGTTTATACATTTCTCCATCAAATGAAAAATCCAGTTTATTTTTTTCATCTTCTGAAAGTTGGGACATATGATCATAAAACTTGGGTATTTTAATATTTCCTTTTTCATTAATGATGGATCCTAAAACTTCCGTCAATGCACGTATAGGATTATAAACGATCCCCCCTAAAGCCCCTGAATGGCCGTCGACGTCCATTGCACTTAATTTTACCTCCATTGTCATTATTCCTCTCGCTCCAATTCCTAACGAAGGTCTTTCAAAGGATCCCATCCCCATATCAACTACAAGTAAATGATCTGATTGCAATTTATCAGTTTTTTGAGGGAGCACTTCTGTTATCGTGGTACTTCCCATCTCCTCTTCTCCCTCTATCACAATTTTAAAATTGAGATTAGGATTAGGATTTGCCTCTAAAAAAGCTCTAATTGCAGATAAAGTGTAAAAATTTTGCCCTTTATTGTCCTCTGCACCTCTTGCATAAATTCTTTCATTTCTTATTTCAGGTTCAAATGGCTTTGATTCCCAAAGTTCAAAAGGCTCTGGAGGCTGAACATCATAATGACCATAAAATAAAATAGTTGGAGCTGCTTTATTAAAAATCATTTCCCCAAATAACACCGGATAACCACTACCTTCCCACCTTTCTACTTTAAAGCCCATAGTTTCTAAAGTTTTTTCGACCCAACTACAACACTCAAGTACATCTTTTTCATGATTTTTTTGTGCACTAATACTTGGAAATCTCAAATAGGTAAAAAAATCATCTAATATTTCCTTTTCATGTGTCTGATACCATTTTTTATAATCCATAATTTTACTCCTTTTCATCCCCTTCTAAAACCCCCTGGGCCGTATGTATTAAATAAGCAGCTAACCACTTTTCGCCTTCATATTTCATTTCAACATCCATATTCCCATTTTCACTGGGTTCACTGCAAGTTAACAATACATAACAAATAGTTTTTCCTTTTGTTGTTCGCTTTATAATTGATTTAATTTCTTTTTTCGAGGGTCCTTTTTGATCAAAAAGGCCTTCTAATATCTTTCCCATACACCCCACTCGCTTATTAATTCGATCTAAATTGCTCTCACAGTATATTACAAAGGCAACTTTGCAATAAAATGTGATCTCATAAATCCCATTTAAAAGCAATTAAAACCAAAATTTAGGAAAAAATTCATATTTGTGATATACTGGCAGAAATGGGAGGATTTGAACATGATGTTTAAAAGAATTGCTATATTTTTAGGTTTAAATATATTAATCGTAGCCACTGTTTCTTTAGTGCTTAATTTTTTTAACGTAGCCCCTTACATAAACAAATATGGAATTGATTATCAATCATTGGCAATATTTTGTTTTATCTGGGGAATGGTTGGGGCCCTCATCTCTCTTCTCCTCTCTAAAAAACTTGCTAAATGGATGTTAAAAGTTAAATTAATTGATTCAAATACATCCGATCCCCAATCTCAAATGATCCTTCAAATGGTTATTAACCTCTCTGAAAAAGCCCGCTTGCCAGGAATTCCAGAAGTTGGAATATTTGAAAATTCCAGTCCCAATGCGTTTGCTACAGGGCCTAGTAAAAGAAATTCATTAGTTGCTGTTTCAAGGGGCTTA
>Ga0180438_10010176_pt1 | contig 11570 bp, 8 predicted proteins | sample SS_ome_12_FD_132455 | JGI IMG/M metagenome (GOLD analysis project Ga0180438, IMG submission 132455) | Hypersaline lake sediment archaeal communities from the Salton Sea, California, USA - SS_3_D_2 metaG | ecosystem: Environmental > Aquatic > Non-marine Saline and Alkaline > Hypersaline >...
CTCTTAGTAGATAAATTTAGTGAGGAAAAAATTAAAGATCTTCACGAGCAAATGAGAAAAGAGTACGAAGAATTAATCCCTGAGATTCCTTATATTGGTGGTAATAAAAATCCATTTACAATCATACTCATGGATTGTATATCTTCCTTACCGATGATTCGCGCCCTAGAAAAAGAAGGTATGTCTTATCGTGAAATTGGCAAATTCATATACGATTTTTGGGAGACTACGAATAAAATCAGGGCGAATAAAGCAGAAAAAAAGGGGCAAGATCCTGCTGAGAGGTTATTTAAAGAAGACTATGTTAATTATATGAAGTTACTTGCTGGAACGTCCCAAAAAAGAAAATACGATGGTGATTGGGTGTTTAATTTCGTAGATGGCAAAGGAGAAGCCTTTGATTACGGATACAATTTCTCCAACTGCGGCGCTTATGATTTTTATAAAAAACAAGGTGCCGAAAAATATGTTCCTTTCATATGTCTATCAGATTTTGCTGAGACTAACATGGCTGGTTGTGGATTCACGCGCACTCAAACGATAGGGAATGGAGATTCTATATGCGATCATCGTTACTCCAGGAATGGAACAACAAATCGAGCCTGGCCCCCAGATAATATAGAAGAATTTAAAATGGATTTAGATTGAGTTATGAAAAATTGAATAGAAACATGGATAAAAGTAAACTTGAATATTTACAGAAAAGAACTAGTGAGATATTCAAATCAAACAGGTACGAGGATGGTGACATTCTATTTCATCAACCGTCGCCTGGCACCTATGGTAGTTTTTTTGGGTGGGATTCTGGTTGGTCTGCAATTAGCACCTCAAACACGGACCCAGAAATGGCTCTAAGAGAGCTTCAAACGATTTTTAATTTTCAATTCGATAGTGGACAGATCTCTCATGAAATTCTTCTTGGAACAGAGAATAGCAGTTTTGGTAGAAAACTTTTTAGTAACTTGTTCGAAGGACAATTTGACGAGAAAGGAAGAAGTGTGTTCATTGATCCTCCCTCTTTTTTACTTGCCGCTGAAGTCTTGTTTAATCGAACAAAAGACAAGAGAGTTCTAGAACTGTTGCCAGCAATGGAAAGATGTTTTAATTATTTAGTTGAAACTCGCGATCTTTTTGGCGATGGGTTGGCATCTATCATTCATCCTTGGGAATCTGGCTGCGATTTTGCTCCTTATTTCGACGAACCAATGAATGTAAACGTGAATAAAAGGTTCTGGGGAATTAAATATCTTAGAATATATTTTAAAATGATAAGAGAATTGAGAGAAATAGACTGGAATCTTGATATTATCAAAAATGAGCGCAAGTTCATGATGGAGGACGTGGGGATCAATGGAATCGCAGCAGGGGGAGCTGTTTCTATCTCAAATCTCTACAAGAAAGCGGGAAACGGGGAAAAAGCCGAAGAGTATCTTTCTAAAGCTAAAAAATTGGTCTCCGCCATTGAAAAACACTTATGGGTTGAAGAAAAAGGATTTTTTTATCCACGCATGGATATTGACAATCCCAGAAATGTGCTCAGATCAACCGCTATTGGAATTTCTCCCTTACTCTCAGGGCTTGTTGATCCCGATAAAGCTAATAATGTTTTAGAAAATTATCTGCTTTCTGAAGATCATTTTAATGGGCCCTACGTAGTGCCCTTTAATTCACGATCTGAACTTGAAAAACGAATCGGTTTTAAACACATGCCGATGCTCTGGCGAGGGCCGTGTATTTGGATTAATATAAATTGGATTGCAGCAAAGGCTGCCGATAAATATGATCGAAGTGATATATCCAAGTATATTACGAAAAAGACCATAGAATTACTGGAAGAGAGCGATTTTCGAGAATATTACCACCCTGAAAAAGGAATTGGTGGTGGTGCAAAAAATTTTACCTGGGCAACCTTAGTTTTGGACATGATTCACGATTATTTTTAGTTACTTATATATATAGTTAAAAAAGAGGATTAATTAGCGCTATAATTCTGGTTTTTTTTTATTTTAAATGATTATACCTTTAAAGGATATTTTCTATATTTCTCGATCGCATTTCTCATCGCTAAGATGTTTTCCCAGGGAATATTTAAAATATCGTGACTTGGACCAATAACATACCCTCCACCTTGACCAGCAGCTTTTAAGCATTTCTTAACATCTTTTACCACGTCTTTAGGCGTTCCAAAAGTGAGAACTCCAGATGAATCCAAACCACCCATAAAGCATAATTTATCACCTAATTGTTCTTTTAAACCTGCTAAATCCACTCCTGCGGTTGCCTCAAGAGATTGAATGCATTGAAGACCCACGCTTACTAAATCAGGTAAGACATCGTCAATCTTACCGCAAGAGTGTAAAACTGTTATCATTCCATTTTTCTTACATGTTTTATACATTTTCTCATGGTATGGAAGGATAAATTCGCGAAAATTCTTGAGTGAGAATATCGAGCTTCCTTTATATCCCAAATCGTCTCCAAAAAAAATTATATCAACACCTGCTTCAGCAAGTCTCTTGATTACTTCGATATTTGCTTGGGCATATTCGTTCATGACCTCGTGGATGAATTGGGGGTTCTTACGCATGTAATATGCGACACGCAGGATGGATATCCCATTAAATAACGATTCGGTAGGATTAATGGGCATGCCGACCATGGGATAAAAATACGGGGAAACGGCATCAACAAAGCCTTCCCAAATTTGTGTTGAATAGTTAATTCTCTCATTTATCAACTCCGTTGGCTTTCCATATTTATCCCAATAAGAATGCAGAATTTCAGGAGTAGTGTAATAACCTCCCATGTACCACTCATACCACAATCCCGTGTCTATTTGTTTTACATTTTTACATAATCTTCCGTCTAGAGTTTGAATATAACAGTCAGGATGCTCGGGAGGTGCTCTTTTTGTCTTTACCTTAATTTTGTTAGGTCCAAATGGATCCATTGCAAAAATATCAACATTCCAAAACCTTTGCTCAGTAATGTGATATTTGATGTTATTGAATTTATTTATAACTTGACAGTAATTCTTTTCCCTTTCTTCTGAATTTTTATAGGCTTGAAATGAGGTTCCCGTGTGTTCAAAACCAAAATAGTTAATAGGGACAACATCGGGTTCTCCGTCAAGTTCGAGTGTCTTTAACACTCTCTCTCGTTTTGATAATGGCATTGTTATATGATATATCTACTCGTATAATATAAATATGTAGTACAAGAAAAATAATAGAAAAAGTATAAATCAAAATGCTATTTGCATTTGATCTTTCTTGGTTTTATGAGCAAATTCTCATCTAGATTCTCTAATTCCTCGAAATATTTTCGGTTTCTGGTGTATTTGAATTTCACGTACAAGTCATCATTACCTTCATCCTTTTGAGCTTTTAAGCCATTTTCAAGTATGTAATAGCTCAATTTTTTCGAGATTTTAGGGTCATTCATTTTTTTTTCCATTTTTTTTTTTGAGGTTATTTTTCATTACCTCGCAATGATTTGAACTATATTATCCAATTCATTTGAGTAATATGATAGAGGATGTAAGATAAAGGATTGGGAGTCCAATATTTGATACCTTTAATAAATCATATCCTTTCACCTTCTACTCGATTTCTATAAAGAGTAAAAAGAATTAAATAGTATTAGATATAAAGAAATACAATATAATAATCCAAAATATTCGAAATCAAAAGTGAAGAATTATGCAAGAAACCGTCGAAAAAGACGAACCAATAACTGAATTCACGCTTTCAAAAAAAAAAGTTGTTATAAATTTATTAAAATTAATTCCTAAGATGAGAAAAACTAGGAAAAAAGCAGAAGAAATCATAGCTAACATTAAAGAACCCAAAAACAGAGTTACTGCTCCAGATATGGAGACTATTAAGAGTGACTTGGAGAAGATTTGTAGCGTCCCTCATAGGAGAATTGGTACTAAAGAAGCTCACGAAATTGAGAATTTTTTAGAAGAAACTCTCAGAGATATCGGAATTGAAAATGTACAGAAAGAGGAATTTAACTTAATTGATTGGTCCGCAACGAATTGGAAATTAACTATTGGAAAAAACGGCGAAAAAGTGGATATCCCCTGTTTTTACGTGTTAAATACAGAGTTTACTGGCAAGGAAGGAATCACAGCGCCTTTAATTTATATAGGTGCTGGCACCGAAAAAGATTTTAAGAAACTTGATGTAAAGGATAAGATAGTCGTCGCGGACATCAAATTTCCCACTTTACCGCTTGGGAAGTTAATAAAACTAGTCAAAACATATTATGTTTCTAATCCCAGAGGTTCAATCAAGGAAGATTCGGAAATTGTGCTAACATTCGTTCTTGAAAACTTTCCTCCCCAAGCTTTAGGCGCAGGACCTCGAGAGGATTCCGTATATTGGAGAGCTGTTAGAAAAGGTGCTATAGGCTTAGTTCTCATTTTAAGAGATTATCCTTCAAATGTCAATACTCACTGGGGACCATACGATGGATCGATGAAACCTGTTCCTGCTCTCTACGTTGGAAAATACGATGGCATGAAAGTAAGAGAAATCGCCCAATCAAACGAAGCTCAAGGAACTCTTATATTGGAAGGTTCTAAAGAGCCTACTATAGCACATAATATTTGGGGGGTTCTCCCCGGGCAGTCTGAGGACAGTATCTTAGTTTCCAGTCATCACGATTCTGCTTTTGAAGGGGCTTCCGAAGATGGAACTGGAGTTGCTCAAGTTTTAGCTCAAGCAAGAGCTTGGAGCAAAATTCCCAAAGAAAACCGGCCAAAAACATTAGTTTTTCTCTTAACTGCTGGTCATCTTTATGGAGGAATAGGTGCAGAATTATTTGCTCAAAAGTATAAAAATACCCTATTAAAGAAGGTGCTCGTAGATCTTAACTTAGAACACATGTGTGCAAAAGAAGTTGACGAAGATCCTGAGACAAAAAATTTTAAGCTTACTGGAAATCTTGCTTTAGGTTGTGTATTCCTCTCTAGAAATGATACATTAATTGCTCATACCATTAAAGCTTTCAGAGAACATGAAATTGAGCACATGTTATTAATACCTGACAATTTTTTTGCTACCCCCCCTATTGGCGAAGCTGGGCATCTAGCCGTTCATGGAGACCTGAAAGTAATTCATTGGATAAGATCACCTTATTACCTCCTTACAGGAGAAGACACAATAGATAAAATAGACATGAGCAAATTGAATCCAACAGCACAATGCGTTTCTGATTTGTTAAACTCTTTAATGCATTTACCAAGTGAAGACTTCTAATTCTAATAGCTATAGAAATTAAAAAGAAATAAATTAAATGAGAAATTGTTTTTTTCTATGTTTTCACACATATTTAATTTGACTGATAAATCTAGCCATCGAGTCTCCAGTTGGGAGAAAAAGGGAAGAAACTACGATTTCATCCAGATTAAAAGTAAGGAAATAAAGGTTTTAGCTGATATATCTGGCCCTGGTATAATAAAACATATTTACTTCACAACAATTTTACAAAATCCTTTAGATTTCCGGAATGCGATAATACGAATGTATTGGGATAGAGAAGAAAATCCAAGTGTTGAAGTTCCATTAGGAGATTTTTTTGGTGTTTGTAATTGTAGGGTTCGTACGATAAAATCGCTAATTATCACGATAAATAGAGGCATTATGGGGAGTTACGGTTTTAATATTTATTTTCCAATGCCTTTTTCAAAACATGCTCGTATAGAAATTGAAAATCAGGGCCCTTCAATGCTAGGAGGTGTTACTACTGCTTTTTGGTATCATATTGATTATGAAAAGCTAGATCGACCTTTATCTGAAGATGTAGGATATTTTCACGCCTATTGGAATAGGGAAGAGATTACTAAAACCTCTGAAAATATTCCTGCTAAAAAAAAGAATGTAACATTATGGAGAGGAAAGAATCTAACTGGTGAAGATAATTATGAGATTTTAAATATTGAAGGGGACGGTCAATTAGCAGGTTTACTATTATGCGTTGATAACCATTCAGATATCTGGTACGGTGAAGGTGATGATATGATCTTTATAGATGACGATACTTGGCCTCCTTCATTTCACGGGACGGGTACCGAAGAGATTTTTGGAGGCGGTGCGAGCCCAAAACAAGAATATTCCGGGCCATACACAGGATTTCACCTCATCGAGAATTTTAATTATTCCGGAAACAACGGAATGTATAGATGGTATGTAAATGATCCAATTCGATTTCATAAGAAAGTTAGATGGACAATTGAACATGGTCATGCTAATAATTTCGAAAATGATTATTCGAGTGTGGCATATTGGTACCAAAAGGAGCCACATGGATTATTTCCCACCTTAAAAGAGCCAATAGAAAGAATTCCAAGACTTCCTGAGAATTATAACGAGATATGGTCAAATTATACAGATACGGCAAGAAGCTCTTTCTTGGAAAGCAGGAATACAGATGAAAAATCCTCCGAAAATATTGATAGGATTTATCAAGAAGCAGTTCACGATTTTATGCAGGGTAGGTATCAAGATGCTGATGAAAAATTAAAAAAGGCAAGATTAATGATACAAAATATAAAAACAAAATTTAGTTAAAGCGTGAGATTAATTTGCCTAAATTGAAAGTAAATGATATAAATATTTATCACGAAGTTCGCGGAGAAGGGTATCCTTTGGTGCTGATCGGGGGTACGAACCACCATATTCATAAATATCCTCCGCAGTTTTTAGAACTGATTTCAAAACATTACAAGATCATCCTATTTGAAAATCGGGGATCTGGGAGGACAGATCAACCAGATATTAGATATACGCATAAAATGATGGCCGATGATACAGCAGGATTAATTGAAGCGCTAAAAATCGAAAAAGCACATGTTTTAGGCTCATCATTGGGAGGAATGATTGCTCAAGAATTAGCTCTTAATCATCCTGAGAAAATAAATAAGCTCGTATTATGTTGCACGAGTTGTGGTCCGAGGAATTCCATTCCTCCCTCTCCAAAAGTCTTGAGGATTTACATGCAAAGTACTGAAGGGATGACAGAGGAAGAAATTGTAAGACGAAATCTTCCAACATTTTTTCCGAAAGATTATATCAAAAATAATCCAGATCTCATTGAAGATTATGTAAGACGTTCGCTACTCATTCCTCAAAATCCCATTGGCTTAAAACGACAAATGGCAATGATATCATCTGGCAACACGTTTAAAAGGTTAAAAAACATTTCCAATCCTACTTTAATAGTTCATGGAAAAAAAGACCTTATCCTTCCCCCCAAAAACGCTGAGATATTAGCGGAACAGATACCCGGAGCAAAGGTATTATATTTAAAAAATAGTGCACATATCATTTTTTCAGTAGAGACGGAATTAATTGTTAGAGAACTGTGTAATTTCTTATCTTGATATAATCATGCTAGAATAAAATAATAAAAGCAATAAAATATATCCTTTATTAATCTTCTAAATAGATCTGTTAGAAAGAGTGTTAAATTTGGATAAAAACAACGTCACATCTGAACATAAGGTAAAGTTCTCCTTCATTTTAAAAAAGAGTTGGCCAAATGTTTTAACATATTCTTCATATGCTTTTTCGTTATCAGTACTCTTCATAAACATTCTAATTGTTTCAAATATTATATGGCCCGCAGAGCCATTTCATTCAAGCGAGATCGGATTATTATTAGGGACTTCAACTTATATGATGGCTGTCTCTGGTATTTTGTTTGGTATTTTAGCTGATAAGTTTTCACGCGTAATGTTGTTAGCCTGTACTGAAATGATCTTCGGTATTGGATTTTTAATGAATGGATTCATTCCAGATTCGTTAGGGAATACAACTTTTATCTTATTTTGGATATGTAGTTTGATTCGAAGTTTTTCTACTGGTGGTTTTTGGCCAATAATTTCTTCATATGTAAACGATTCTGTTGAGATAGATGAACGGTCTCAATTCTTTGGAATCATAAATGCTCTTTTTCAATTATTTCAAATAGTTGGAATGTTAATCTCAGCATTTTTATTTCAGAATTACTTTTGGAGACCCTATTTCATAGCAGTGGGAATGGTCTACATTGTAATTAGCATTATAATATTATTGAAAGCAAAAGAACCAAAAAGAGGTGCTGCTCGAAATGAATTAAAAGACTCCCTCTCTAATGAAAATGTAAAATACAATTACAAGTTAACCAAGGAAACCATAAAGTCAACAATAATTGCTCCCACAAACATCATTGCTTTTGCTGAGGGAATTTTTACAACACTCATTTTGGCAATTCCAGACTTTCTACTTACAGCTTATTTACAATCACCTCCATATAATATTGCTCCATTTACCTCTGCAATCTTCATGATCCTATTTGGGCTCCCTGGGGGTGTTATAGGTGCTATTGTATTTGCAAAACTTTCAGATAAATTAGCTAATAAAAATATTAAGAATAGGGTATATATGATCGGTTTCTCCATATTCACGCTTTTTTTTGTATTTATATTATTGTTTAACTTTCCTTTACCTCCTTTAACTGTTGATGAGGGAAAAAATGTTTTGATTTTCTTGTCTTTTCCAATAATGTGGATAATGGGGCTGCTAATATTTATAGTTCGTTCTGTTCTTAGTTTATGGAACATAAATCAACCTCCTATTTTACAAGAAATTAACTTACCTGAAGCACAAGGAACGATTAGTTCGGCAAATCAATTCTTAGAGCTGATCGGAAGTGGTACGGGACCAATAATTGCTGGGTCCGTGTTACTAGCATTTAATGGTAATTATCAACTAACGGCAGGAGTCACGTTAGTAATCGGGATAATTGGGGGTGCCATGTGGCTACTTTCCATAATATGGATTAATAACGATGTTAATCGAGTATCAAATATTCTGAAACAACGCGGAATAGAATTAAATGAAGCAAATAAAAACTAATATCTACAGAATGTATCAATTAAATATTATAGATATCTTCTTCTTTTTTCCTTATTTCCTTCTTATTTTCATACCATTGATTCCAAAACTCCTTTTCTTCGTCCCAATATCTTTGTGTGTATTCCTTTGTAAAATATTTGGATGTATAGGCACCGCCGGCAATTTTTCTTAACGCAGCAACTGCTGCATTACGCACGGAATAATTAATCATTTCGCTCTTTTCGTCCCATTTATTTCCGTAAATAATATCTTGCCTGGAATATTCGTCGTCTAAAAGGGTAATAAGTGGTTTAATTGCTCGAAAATCTCCTATTTTCCCTAAAGCGCGTGCAACATTTGCCCTTACAAAATGAGATTTATGATAGAGGAACGTGATTAGGTGATTAACAGCCTTAGAGTCCTTGATACTCCCCAATGATTCAGTAGCGGGTGATTCATTAAAGTTATCAAGATTCTCTAAAGAATCAATGATTGGATTTATTGAAAGTGCTCCAATCTCTGCCAATTTATCCCACTCACCTAAAGCTACGTAATAATGGGCGCCTAACTCGTTCTTAGGTGGATTCCACGCAAGTCTTTCTAATGCTCGTGCAATAGTCTCTCTTAACACTCTTGAATGCAAATTATATTTAAACACTTGAATTAGTGGTTCGATTGCTCTAGAGTCTCCTATTTTTCCTAAAGTTTCAGCAGCCTTTCGTATCTTATTTTCAAACTCATAAAGTGCTTCAATTAAAGGTCCCACTGCGGATTCACCAATCTTAATTAACGCCCATATAGCCGCCTTAGAGACAATGTTTGATTTATTGAACGCTTCGATTAAAGGCTTGATTGCTCTGGGATCCTTTATTTTTCCTAAAGTTTCAGCAGCGTATTTTCCTTTTTTATTTGATTCGTTAAGTGCGGCTATTAGTGGTTCTACTGTAGGAGTTCCTATTTTATATAACGCCCAAACAGCAGCATGAGAGATAACTTCTGAATCTTCAAAAACATTTATAAGCGGATCAATAGTATGGGGATCTTTTATTCTTCCTAAGGCTCGAATGACACGCTCCCTTACGAAATTTGATTCATGGTTCTTAAGAAGCACTATTAATTCTATAACTTTTTTATTTACCTCTAGATCCTTAATTATAGATTGAATTTTTTGTGGCATTTCTTATAGATGGATTTCTTTAAAATTTTTTATACAAGTGATAATTAATATTATAGTTTTTTTAAGCATTATCACAAAAATGTCAAAGAAATACCCTGCCTTTTTTGAATAAATACGGAAATAGAGCTCCCCTTTACCAATATAAAGTGATTCTTCTTTTTTTTTTTAAATTCAAATAAGTTATATATATTTTTTTTACAGAGTTATTATTTGATAGGAGAATAAAAATATCAAATTAGAAACGTGATAATATAGATGATATTAGAAACCGAAACAAAGAAAGCAAGATCTGAGAGAAGTCAAAAATTACGACAGAGAATTCTAGAAGCACCTTATGAGTTATGTATTGAGCGTGCTCGCTATTATACAGAAATATTTAAAGAAACGGAAGGTGAACACCCTTCTATGAGAGCAGCTAAGGCACTAGAGCGAACATTGGAAAAAATGTCCATCTATATTTTACCTGAGGAGCAATTAGTTGGAAATCGGTCAAGTAAAGTAGTGGGAACTGTCATTCCAATCGAACGAGGTGAAATAAACTTTGTTTTGGAAATCGATTTAAAAAACATTATGAAACGAGATTACAAGCCATTTCAAGTGACTCCCGAAGATAAAAAAGAGTTTTTTAAGCATATTCTGCCTTATTGGAAGAAAAAAACCGTCCGCTATTACAAGAAGGAGTTATGGAAAGAAAACGATTTATTAATTAAACCCAGGTTCGGACCTTTTTCAATCTATAGAAGGATTAAAAATTTTGGGAGGAAAAGCCTATTTAAAACGCTTGGGCCTATTATTAAGGGAAGGGTATTTCATCTTGGAAGGGGAATGAGAGAAGTGGCGTTAAATAATCCGAATTTGGTAAACAACATATTTGATACGCAAGGTCACTTAGTATTAGGGATTAACAATGTCATAAAATCTGGATTCAAGGGAGTGAAAGAAACTGCTATAAAGCTTAAACAGATGCATCCTCCAAATTCCGAACAAGCATCTTTTCTTGACTCAATCATATTAAGCTGCGATGCTGCAAAGAGGTTTGCCGAAAGATTCTCAACGCTTGCAAAAGAAATGGCAGGTGAAGAATTAGACGAAAAAAGGAGCGACGAATTGCTTCGAATCTCAAATATCATGGCTAAAGTTCCATGGAATCCTCCTGAAAATTTTTATGAAGCGGTCCAATTTACATGGTTTGTTCAAGATATTTCACTTATAAGCCTAGGTATCGCAGGAATAATTGCTATCGGTCGTCCAGATCAATACCTCTACGATTATTATAAAAAAGATGTAGAGAACGGAATTATAGACCAGGATTTTGCGCTTGAATTGATCGAAGAATTGTTAATTAAACTCAGCTATAACTTGCTTATTTTACCGAATTACGCAAAAAATAGCGCGTCTGAATTAGGTGGCGATGGCAATGCAATCACCGTAGGAGGTGTGGACGAAAACGGGGAGGATGCCACGAATGAGCTAACTTACTTGTTCATGGATGCGACGATGAACATTAA
>Ga0180438_10010177_pt1 | contig 11570 bp, 11 predicted proteins | sample SS_ome_12_FD_132455 | JGI IMG/M metagenome (GOLD analysis project Ga0180438, IMG submission 132455) | Hypersaline lake sediment archaeal communities from the Salton Sea, California, USA - SS_3_D_2 metaG | ecosystem: Environmental > Aquatic > Non-marine Saline and Alkaline > Hypersaline >...
AGCTCACAGTATGTGAACAGGATCGACAGCTATGATTTCGACATGACCTCTGTGGTATGGGGGCAGAGCCTTTCACCCGGAAACGAGCAGCGCGATTACTGGTCATCTGAAGCAGCTGACAGGCCGGGGACGAGAAACCTCGCTGGCATTAAAGATCCGGTGGTTGACGCACTCATACAAAAAGTCATAGAAGCTCCTGACAGGCCCTCTCTGGTTGCAGCCTGCAGGGCACTCGACCGTGTGCTCCTCTGGGGGTACTACTGCATACCCCATTACCACATAACCGCATACCGTATCGCTTACTGGAACAAGTTTTCAAGACCGGTGGTGAAACCTAGGTACGCGCTCGGCTTCATTGATACCTGGTGGGTTGATCCAGAGAAAGAGCGGAGACTCAATAACCGGTAACGCAGGGAGTGGGAACAATACCCTATGATCAGCTACATACTACGCAGAGTGCTCTTGATCATTCCCACACTCATCGGGATCATGGTAATCAACTTTTTTATCATACAAACCGCGCCCGGTGGTCCGGTCGAGCGCCTCATCGCCCAGTTGAGAGGAACGGCGGTGGAGGCGACCGCGAGAATCAGCTCGAGCGGTGCTGAGACCACTCAGCCATCTGTGTCAGAAGAGCAGGGGGGAGCGGGCAGGTACCGGGGTGCTCAGGGGCTCGATCCGGATCTCATACGGGAAATCGAAAAGCTCTACGGCTTCGATAAGCCACCGCTACGGCGCTTTCTCTCGATGATGGTAAGCTACGCCCGCTTTGATTTCGGGGAAAGCTTCTTTCGAGACAGAAAGGTAATCAGTCTGATCAAAGACAAGATGCCCGTATCAATCACCCTCGGTTTGTGGACGACATTTTTCGTGTATCTCATATCCATTCCCCTGGGTATACGGAAAGCGGTACGGGACGGCAGTCATTTCGACATGTGGACCAGCTTCATCGTGACCATCGGTTACGCGATACCTGGATTCCTCTTTGCTATCCTCCTCATCGTGTTCTTTGCGGGAGGCAGCTATCTCAGGATTTTCCCTCTCCGGGGGCTCGTGTCTGAGGATTGGGGGAGCCTTCCCTTTTTTTTAAAGATCGCCGATTACCTCTGGCATATCGTGCTTCCCATCACTGCGAGCGTCATCGGCGGATTCGCAGGGCTGACAATGTTTACGAAAAATTCATTTCTCGAGGAAATCAACAAACAGTACGTGGTCACCGCGCGATCGAAGGGGCTTCAGGAAAAGCAACTGCTCATCGGCCACGTATTCAGGAATGCAATGCTCATCATAATTGCAGGGTTCCCGGCTGCCTTTATCAGTGCGCTTTTCACAGGGACAGTGCTCATTGAGGTGATTTTTTCTCTCGACGGGCTCGGCCTGCTCGGCTTCGAGGCGGCGATCAACCGGGACTATCCACTGGTCTTCGGGACACTCTACATCTTCAGCCTCCTCGGTCTGGTGCTGAACCTGATCGGCGATATCATGTACACTGTCATCGATCCGCGGATCGATTTCGAGAGCAGGGAGGTGTGAGCGTGCCAACGGAGCGCCTTCTCGGCTTCAGGTTCAGCCCTCTGATGCAGCGCCGGATCCGGAACTTCAGGCGAAACAGGCGCGCCTACTGGTCTCTGTACATCTTCTTGAGCCTCTTCTTCATCAGTATTTTCGCTGAGTTTATTGCAAACGACAAACCCATTCTCCTCGGATACAGAGGAAAGCTCTATTTTCCTGTTTTCAAAACATACTCGGAGCTCGAATTCGGAGGCGAGTTCGATATCAATGTCGAATATCACGATCCATACATACAAGAGCTCATCAAAGAGAGTGGATGGATGCTCTGGCCCATCGTCCCGTACCGGTACGACACCATCGACTATGAGCTTCCTGTGCCGGCGCCCGCCCCTCCGTCTCTGCAGCACTGGCTCGGAACTGACGACCAGGGACACGATGTTTTCGCGCTGATCATTTACGGGTTCAGGTTATCGGTGATATTCGGTCTCATCCTGACCTGCCTGAGCTCGACCATCGGGGTGACTGCAGGAGCTCTCCAGGGGTATTTCGGAGGCGTTCTGGACCTGCTATTCCAGCGGTTCATTGAGATGTGGTCATCCCTGCCGGTGCTCTACCTGCTTATCATACTGACAAGTATTGTGGAACCAAGCTTCGGGCTTCTGTTGCTCATACTCCTTCTGTTCAGATGGCTTGATCTGGTGGGAGTGGTCAGGGCAGAGTTCCTCAGAGTCCGGAATTTCGATTTTGTGAGGGCAGCGCGCGCCCTCGGAGTGGGCAACGGAACGATCATGTTCAGGCATATTCTGCCAAACGCCATGGTCTCTACCTTCACCTTTCTTCCATTTATTCTCAATGGCTCCATTGTCGCCCTCACGTCGCTGGATTTCCTCGGGCTCGGCCTTCCTCCTGGATCTCCATCACTTGGAAGGTTGCTTGCCCAGGGTAAGGCGAACCTGCAGGCTCCGTGGCTCGGAATATCCGCCTTTGTAATACTGGCGCTCATGCTCTCGCTCCTCATTTTTGTCGGGGAAGGTGTTCGTGATGCCTTTGATCCAAGGAGGAACTTGTGATGAGCCTTCTTGCGATACGAGATCTTTCGGTGCGCTTCCGTCTGGGAGAGCAGAGGATTGAAGCGGTTAAAAATGTATCCTTCTCTGTTGAAAAGGGGGAGACCTTTGCACTTGTGGGAGAGAGCGGTGCGGGAAAATCTGCCACTGCCCTCGCGGTCATGCAGCTCCATCCGAAAAATCGTATCGAGTACCCAACGGGAAGCATTCGCCTGCGGGGAAAGGAGCTCATCGGAGCGGATGAGGAGAGCCTTCGGAGTGTCAGGGGGAACAGTGTGTCCATGATATTCCAGGAGCCCATGACCTCGCTGAACCCCCTGCACAACGTCGAGCGTCAGATCAGCGAGGTGCTCGTGCTCCATCAGGGAATGTCCAAAGAGGAGTCGCGTGAGAGGGTCATCGAGCTCCTTCGCCTCGTACAGCTTGGTGAAGCAGAATCGCGTCTTACTGCGTATCCTCACCAGCTCTCGGGGGGGCAGAGACAGCGCGTGATGATTGCCATGGCGCTCGCAAACAACCCTGATCTGCTCATTGCGGACGAGCCGACAACTGCTCTGGATGTGACCATACAGGCGGGTATTTTGGAGCTTCTCAGCACGCTGAGAAAGGAAATGGACATGGCGCTCCTGCTGATCACCCATGATCTTTCGATCGTGCGAAAGATGGCTGACAGGGTAGGGGTGATGCACGGAGGAGAGCTGGTGGAACAGGGACATACAGAGAAAGTCTTCACCTCCCCCAGTCACGAGTATACGAAATACCTTCTCGATTCGGAGCTCAGGGAGCAGGTAAAATCTGCTTCCGGGAAAGATAGAATCGTGCTCGAAGCACAAAACGTGAAGGTTCATTTTCCGATTCAGCGGGGAGTATTTCGCACCATAAGGGGATACATAAAAGCGGTGGATGGCATCTCGCTCACAATACGCGAGGGGCATACGGTCGGGCTGGTGGGTGAGAGCGGGTCCGGGAAGACCACCCTCGGGCTTGCCCTCCTGCGTCTGGTATCAAGCACCGGAACGATACGGTTCATGGGGAAGGACATCCAGAGTGCGAGGAGCAATGAGATACGGCCCATGAGAAATCAGATGCAGATCATATTCCAGGACCCCTTTGGAAGCCTCAACCCCAGGCTGACGATCGCTCAAATCGTCGAGGAAGGATTACGGGTGCACCTTGGAGCGGGCAGCCAGAAGGAACGAGAGTTGCGTGTCGCCAGAGCGCTTGAAGAAGTCGGGATTGAACCTTCTGCAGGCAGCCGGTATCCACACGAGTTCAGCGGCGGCCAGCGTCAGAGGATAAGCATTGCCCGCGCCCTCGTGTTGAAACCGCGCTTCCTTATTCTCGACGAACCAACCTCTTCAATCGATATGTCCGTGCAGACGCAGATAATACACCTGCTGAAAGAGCTTCAAAAAAAGTACAATCTTGCGTATCTTTTTATAAGCCACGATCTGAAGGTTATCAGATCGATATGCCATGAGATTGTGGTAATGCGGGATGGGGTTGTGGTTGAACGTGGCGGTCCGGAGGATATCTTCCAGCAGCCGAAAATGCCCTATACCGTCGCCCTGATTGAAGCGGCATTCGATCTGAAAAGCTCTACCGGAAACCTGGCGACCTGATGTTCCGGCGTGTGGAACGGACGACTCATACACCAAGGAGAATGTGGAATGGAATGCAGGAAGGAAAAGAATCTCACCATGTGTACCTGCACCTATACCTCTTGCTCGCGGTGGGGGATCTGCTGCGAATGCATTGCCTATCACCGGGCAATGGATGAAATGCCCGGATGCTATTTTACCAAAAAAGGTGAAGCAACCTATAATCGTTCGATCGATTTCTTTATTCAGGATTATCAGCGCGGGTAGTACCGGCGCGTGGAGTATGGTATATGTTCACCCTGTATCCGGAGTTCGGGGAGGTCTCACTCCAGATGCGAGATACGCTGCATCCTCTATTCAAGGGACTTTCAGATGGCGTATCGGAGTTTACCTTTGCCAACATCTACCTCTTCCGGAAGGCCCATTCTTATCGGATTGCGAGGCTCGAAGGTTACCCTCCACCGGGACTTTATGTCATTACCGGTGAAGACAACGGGGAGCGTTTCGCGATGCTCCCATTTGGTATTCCGCACCAGGCGGTCATTTCACAGATTCTTAAAGGCTGCGCATACATCAAGGGTGTGTCCCGGACCCAGGTTCCACAGTTCAGCGCTCTTGGGCTGGATTTTCGGGAGGACAGGGATAACTTCGACTATCTCTACCTGAAAGAAGAGCTCGCAGATCTGAAAGGCCGCAGGTTTCACCGCAAGAAAAATCTTGTCAATGCCTTTGTAAACAACCATACCTACGAAGGGAGACCTCTTCTCGAAGAGTATCAGGGGGATGCGCTCAAGGTCATCGAGAGATGGCGGAGAGAGCGTTCAGAAGAGGGGGATTGCGAAGCAGCAAGGGAGGCGATCGAGAAAGCCGAGTTGCTCAGTCTCTGCGGCGGAATCTATTATGTGGACGGAGAACCAGCAGCGTACAGTCTTGGAGAGGAGATTGCCGGAGGAAACACCTTTGTGGTCCACTTCGAGAAGGCAGTGGGGAGTTATAAGGGCCTGTATCAGTTTATCAACATGAGCTTTGCCTCGATTCTTCCGGATAAGTACCTCTATATCAACAGGGAGCAGGATCTGGGTATCGAGGGACTCAGACATGCGAAGATGAGCTATAATCCGCACGGATTCATCCAAAAATACAGGGTGTATAAAAGATGAGAGGGGGAATCGATTGGGAAAGATAATCCTCCTGCCCGAAGAGGTGTACGCCAAGATTGCGGCGGGGGAAGTAATCGAAGGTCCCTTCTCCGTGGTTCGAGAGCTCATCGATAATTCTCTGGATGCACACGCGACGCACATCGAAGTGACAGTCAGCAATGGAGGGAAGGATTACATTCAGGTGTCGGACAACGGGATCGGCATGTCAGCGGAGGATGCCGTTCTTGCCCTTCAAAAGCACACTACAAGCAAGATAAGAGACTTTTCCGATCTGGACACTCTTGACACAATGGGCTTCAGAGGAGAAGCCCTCTCGAGCATCTGCGCGGTGAGTGAGCTCACTCTTCTCTCACGGAGCCGTGAGGAGCATACGGGCGTAAAGGTCAACTACGCCTTTGGAAAATCCCTCGGCGCAATCCCCTCAGCATCGAACGTTGGTACAGAAGTGAGCGTTCGGAATCTGTTCGGCAATGTCCCGGCACGGAAGAAGTTTCTCAAGAGCAGCAGGGCGGAGTACCTGCTCATCAAGGACGAGCTGTTGAAAAAGGCGCTCAGCTTTCATGAGAGAGGGTTTTCCCTCTCAGCCGACAACAGGGCGGTGTACACGCTTATCCCACGCAAAAGCCAGCGGGAAAGAATCGCGGATGTGCTCGGGAAAGAGCTCGAAGTTAATCTGGAAGAAACCTCCTCCAGAGAGGAGCTCTTTACGATACGGCTGTTTGTCTCAAACAGGAACCATACGCTTGCAAATAGACGCGGTCAATACTTTTTCATCAACCGTCGCCCTGTGTTCGACAGGTCACTCTCCTTTGCGCTCAACAATCCTGCACGGGGCATAGTCCCTTCGGGACGGTTTGTGTACGCCTTTGTATTCATAGAGATACAGGCGTCCCTGCTGGATGTAAACGTGCACCCTGCGAAGAAGGAAATCAAGATCAAAATAGAGAGCAGGCTCTTCTCTGAGCTTCACCGGATGTCAGAGAAACTTTTTAAAGAGAGCTTCTACCCCCCATTTTCGAGTGGAGGGCTCGCTGCGCATGTCAGTGTGAAAGAGCTCGGATGGAATACCGGGGAGTACTATGAAAATGGGGATTCCGGGACAACGGTACAGGCAGAGCCTCATGGCAGGGAGCTTTTTGAAGGGGAGGTGCAGAAGGCTCCGCCGATTCCATCGGCGAATGCAGGGGCGCAGGCAGTACCAGGCACAGGCGCGGATGAAGCCGGTGTGCAGGGGCAGCGCACACGCATACATTATCAAGGAGTCCTCTTCCGGACCTATCTTCTTTTCGAAGGAGCTGATTTCATTCTCCTGGTAGACCAGCATGCAGCTCACGAAAGGGTGTTGTACGAGCGATACAGGGCTGCTTCAGAAGGGGGTGATGTTCTCAAGCATCTTCTCATTCCGATCAACTTCACCCCTCCCCCGCGACGCTATGCGGACATACACGAGAACCTGGATCGGTTCAGGCAGGCAGGCATCATGATAGAGCCCTTCGGTGAGGAGAGCTTCAATATTGTGACCCTTCCTGGTGCCATCCCGGATCACAGTGAGGGTGAGGTGATCTCCTCTTTTCTGGATGAGTACTACGAGGGAAAGATGAGCCTCAGATCCCAAGAGATCCACACGCGGTTGCTCGAGATCGCCGCCTGCAGGAACGCGGTAAAGGAAGGGGATTTGCTCAAACCGGAGGAGGCGCTGGCGCTCATTGAGCAGCTCGAAAAGACAGAGGTACCTTTTGTATGCCCTCACGGGAGGCCCACCACACTTCGGCTGCCCAGAGGGTATTTTGAAAAAGCGTTCAAGAGGAGGTGAACGGTGATGAGAAGGGCGGTGCTCGAAAACTGGCTTGAGGAGTTTCTCAATGTGGAGGCAGTCTCCGATCACCTGCCGAACGGCCTGCAGATAGAGGGAACGGGAGAGGTAAAGAAAGTGCTTACTGCGGTGAGCATCAATCTCGATGTGGTGCGCGCTGCATTGAACGAAGGCGCGGATACAATCATCGTCCACCATGGCATGTTCTGGAACAACGAGCAGAGAACGATAAAAGGGTACAGAAGGAAGAGGATTCTGCAAATCCTCAATGGAAATATCAATCTCTTCGCATATCATCTGCCACTTGACCTGCATCCGGAGATCAGCCACAACAGGATGATTCTTGCGAAGCTCGATGCGCAAGTCCCGCAGGAAGAAGGGGAAAAGCGGATCCAGTTCGGTTTGAAAGGGCTGCTGCAGTGCCCCTGTTCCTTTGAAGAGCTTGTGAAGAGAATCAACCTGGCTCTCGATGCGGAATCGCGCTTCTTCCACTACGGGAAGAGCACCATCGGGTCGCTCTTGGTGGTGAGCGGGGCAGGGCGGAATTTGATTGACACTGTTTCGGAGCTCGATGTGGATGCCTATCTCACTGGAGATGCCGCAGAAAACACCGAGTATGTTGCCAGGGAGGAAGGGCTCAACTACATCTTTGCCGGTCACTATAATACGGAAAAGCCCGGCATCATAGAGCTCGGCAGGCGGGTGGAACAGGAGTTTGGAATTCCTGTGCGCTTTTTCGATTCTCGCAATCCGCTCTAGAGGAAATACTCTCGACATTGGGTCTGTTCTGTATTAAACTTGGAAAGAGGAGTAGAGAGGAAGTGGTTGCATGAAAACGGAACACACCCTCAGACATCCCGTGGTGAGCGGTATTTTCTATCCTGACGAGCGGGAGGATCTGGAAAATACGGTTCGCGGATACCTCGAAAGAGTGGATGAATCGAAGCTCTTCGACCGCATTCGGGAGGCGACCGGCATCAGCGATCCCAGAATGAAGGTGCCTGTTGCAGTGGTTGCACCACACGCGGGATATATATTTTCTGCAAAGGTTCAGGCCTTTGCCTATGCGGTGCTGATGAATGCCAGAATAGACACTGCCTTTATTCTCGCACCTGCGCACCAGAACAGCTTTCCCGGTATATCGGTGAACGATGATGATGCCTACAGAACTCCACTCGGCGATGTGGAGGTGGATCTGGAGTGTGTTGAGAAACTTCATTCCTTTCACAGATCAATTGGAATAAATGAAGAGGCACACCTGGGCGAGCACGCGATAGAGGTGCAGCTTCCATTTCTCCAAACAGTGCTCAGCGAGGCGAAAATCGTTCCCATACTTTTCGGTGAGCAGAACTGGGATAATTCAAGGCTACTGAAAGAGGCGCTTGTGTCCGTCATGAAGGAAGTGCCGAAAAAATATCTCGTCATAGTGAGCTCAGATCTCTCCCACTACCACCCACATGTCGAGGCTGCGGCGCTTGACGGTGTTCTAATGGAAGATGTGAAGGAGCTCGATGCACGCCGGCTTCATGTGAATCTGCGAGCGGGACGAACAGAGTCGTGCGGATTTGGAGGAATTCTCACTGCAATCATGATCGCACGAGAGACTGGGTATGGGAAGTCGGTGATACTTCACTACATGGACTCTGGTGATGTGTCCGGCGATCGGAAAAAGGTGGTGGGGTACCTCGCTGCTGCGCTGTATTGATCCTGCTGTAATCTCTCGACAAGACTCCCGATTCAAAGTATACTGATTGTGTCCACCGATCTGAAAGGAGGATTCCCCATGCTCACAAAAGAGGAGAGGAGATCGCTCCTCAAACTCGCCAGGGATACCATACACGCACGGCTTCATGGGAAAAGCATTCCGTCTTATGCTCCTGTGAGCGAAACACTGAAGGATCCCAGAGGTGCTTTTGTCACCCTGCACAGGCACGGATCCCTGAGAGGCTGCATCGGGTATGTTGAGGCTATCAAACCGCTGTACAAGACGGTGCAGGAGATGTCTATTGCTGCTGCCTTTCAGGACCCCAGGTTTCCCGGGCTTGCGATAGGTGAGGAGGATGAGATCGATATCGAAATATCAGTGATGTCACCGCTCGAACGAATATTCGATGTCAAAAGCATAGAGGTGGGGAAGCACGGGATCATCATCAAGCGCGGTTTCAACTCAGGGCTTCTCCTTCCTCAGGTAGCGGGCGAGCAGGGGTGGGACAGGGATACCTTCCTGGAGCACACCTGCTACAAGGCAGGGCTGCCAGGTGACTGCTGGAGGAAAAAGGGAACAGAGATTCTGACATTCACCGCTGAAGTGTTCTCTGAAAAGGAGTACTGATCGAGTGCGACCCCTCCAGTGTGACAGGCCTGTACGCACCATTGTCCACGTTCTTCCCTATATGGCTGAGGGAGGCACTGAAAAGCACGTGCTTACCCTCCTTCGAGGATTGCAAAATTCCTACAACTGCATCCTCCTTGCCCCGAAGGGCAAGATACTCCCCGAGTTTCTCAGACTCGATATTCGGTACATCGAGTTTCCAGAAATTAAAGGCTTCTTTCCTGCAAAAATACGAGCATTCAAGAAACTGCTGTCTGATGTAGCTCGTGTCGAAGGGGTGGATCTCGTTCATGTCCACGCAGCCCACGAGTTTGTCTCTTTCGTGAGGAAGGTGCTCCCTCATGTTCCCATTATTTTTCATCTCTCTGCCCATCAGGGATCAGCGATCTCGAAAATGATCAACTACAGGCTCTCGGCACGCATATCCAGAAAAAAGGCAGATCTTCTCATCGCCGTTTCTGAAGAGGAAAAGAGAATCATCGTGGGTAAGGGCTTTCCTGAAGAGCGGGTGAGGATCGTGTACAACGGTTACGAGCAGGGTGAGGATGATGACTTTGAGCAGATCCGGCGGATTAAAGCAGAGCATGGAATGGAAAACCAGCTGATCATCGGCAACCTTGGCAGGATACACAGGACGAAACGCCTGCACCTGCTCATTGAAGCCTTTGCAAAGGGACGGAATCGTGTGGGTGATATGAAGCTCCTTTTCGTCGGGGACGGACCGGAGATGAAACGGCTGGAAGCGCATGCGCATCGACTGGGCATCGGGGATGACACGATCTTTTTGGGGTTTGTGAAACGAGGGGACAGGATACTGAAAATTTTTGACATATTTATTCTTCCCACAAGCTTCGAAGGGTGCTCCAACGTGCTGGTCGAGGCAATGGCAAAACAGCTTCCCATTATTGCGACCGATATTCCCTCTGTACGATGGATGTTCGAGGACGGTGTGAGCGCCCTTTTATTCAGGGATGACGATGTGGAAGACCTGACAGAAAAGCTGCTTACCCTTGCGCGGGATCAGGAACTGAGAAAACGAATCGGATATAACGCCTTTACGACGTTTCAAAAAAACTTCAACGCTCGCATAATGGTGGAAAAGGTGATCATTATCTACAGATCGCTGTTTGCAGGAAAAAACAGGTGAAACTCGATCTGCTGAGCTAATCACCTGCACTGAAAAAATAATGCAAATGACTGGAGAAATCTACTATATTACACTAGAACTGTTGAAAACCGACAGTCGGTTTACAGGGCAGGTATGAATAATGCGTGAATGGCCCCTCGTCAGTGTATGTGTCTTGAGCTACAACAGGCTCTCATATTTACAGAAGACAATCCAGTCTTTTTTGAATTCGTGCAGCTACCCCCGGCTGGAATACATCGTGGTCGATAACAGCTCCGACTCACAGACTGTCGATTATCTGGGATCTTTGAATCTTTTCGACAGGATAATAATGAACAGGGAGAACATGGGCATTGGGTACGCAATGAACCAGGCACGGAGGGAAGCGCGAGGGGATTATTTTTTCAATCTCGAAAACGATTGGTACTTTTTCTACAAATCCGATTGGATGGAACGGGCGGTCCATCTTTTTGAAGCAGACGCACAGGGGAAGTACGTGAATAAAAAGCCCCCCCATCTGCCGCTCGGCCTCGTCAAGTTCAAGCTCGGTGCAAGGATAAAAAATTACACAAACAATCCTTCATTGATGTCAAGGAGGTCCTACGAGGAGGTTGGCGAGTTTCCGCAATACACGAGAGAGTACGAATATGTGTCCGAGGATATTCACAGAGTCGAACCGCATTATATAAAACGATATGGTGAAAAGTTCGCGTGCGCACTTTCGGAGACTCCCTGCGTGTTGCACTTCGGGGGTAAAACAACAAACCCGAACTATGGCAACAAGGGGAGGCGGAGCTTTCATGAACTGGACGAGCTCCTGAAAGAGAACTGGCGGAACGGCAAATGGCTTTTTACCTATCAGTACATGAAGCTGAGGAACAGCGCCAGAATCAGAAAGGCGCTGAAACAGTACAGGGAAATGGAAAGACAGCGAGGCACGCAGTGAGTGAGGAGCTGAA
>Ga0180438_10010179_pt1 | contig 11568 bp, 8 predicted proteins | sample SS_ome_12_FD_132455 | JGI IMG/M metagenome (GOLD analysis project Ga0180438, IMG submission 132455) | Hypersaline lake sediment archaeal communities from the Salton Sea, California, USA - SS_3_D_2 metaG | ecosystem: Environmental > Aquatic > Non-marine Saline and Alkaline > Hypersaline >...
AGCCAGGCAGATCACACGCCACCTTCACCTTACCACCCTATGGTTAACAGCGCATTAAGAGCCGGTTAACAGTTCGTAAAGGTTTGGCGCCAGCAGATACCTTATAAGGGACCGGGCACAGCATACGCAGCATAGGGACAGCTAACCCAGTCCCTGCAAGCCCCGAAACTTTACGATGTCTGTCCAGAGTTGGGTTCACGATGCAGGTAAAGGATACAATTAATGTTACTACTCAGGCTAGTCCAGGTGCAACGCACTTCAGTCGGAAAATCAGCCGTCAATACGGCAAATCCAGGCCAGAATTAGTGTAAGCAAGTGCGTTGCACCTTTGGGCTGAGTAATTACCAATTCATCTCAAAATCGCCTGAGATGGATCTGGTACCCCTGCTGGCATTGCACCGTTCCGGTGTCAGGAACTCCGGTCGGCCGCCCTTCTCTCCCCGAGTTCATATGGATGAAGTATTTGCAGTCTACGGGGTCTTGCTTGAGAAGGGGACGGGGCAGTCGAACCCACAGCTTACCACAGATGGCCAATTGGGCAGATTTGAGCTTCGTTTTCTCAAGTAAGCCTTGTTGGGATGAGGTTTTTGCACCCTGCGCCCTTTGTCAGGTCTCTTTAGACCTCGATGCGCAGACGGTAGCCCACACCCGGCTCGGTGATGATATATTCGGATCGGGCCGAGTTGCGCTCGATCTTTTGCCGCAGGTTGCTGATGTTCACCCGCAGGAGATGGCTCTCGTTCTCGTAGCCCAGGCCCCAGACCTGGCGCAGCAGTTGCTGGTGGGTGAGCACCTTGCCGGCGTGGGTCACCAACACCCGCAGCAAATCGTACTCGGTAGGGGTCAACTGCACGTCACAGCCCCGGACACGCACCAGGCGCCGTGCTAGATCGACGACCAGGTCCCGGGTGGTAAAAACCGGCTCCATCTCAGGATGGGCGAGCCGGCGCAGGACCACGCGCATGCGGGCCATCAATTCTCCCACGCCAAAGGGCTTGGTCAGGTAATCGTCCGCCCCGGCGTCCAACGCGGCGATCTTGTCGGCTTCCTGATCCCGTACCGATAGGACGATGATCGGAATGCTAGACCATTCTCGCAGGCGAGCCGTCACCTCGATGCCATCCATGTCGGGCAGGCCCAGGTCGAGAATCATCACGTCCGGCCGATCCCGCACCACGGCCTCCAGCGCCTCGGCGCCGTTGGTAGCCTCGAACACGACATAGCCGTTGGCAGCCAGCGAGGTGCGCAGAAAGCGGAGGATGGCTCGCTCGTCGTCTACCACCAGAACACGCAACCCAGTTTCATTCATGCCATCCCCTCCGCGATCGGCAGGTCCTGCGGGCCCATGTCAGGCAAGACGATGGTGAAAGCAACGCCCCCACCGGCCTGATTGGCTGCCCAGATGCGCCCGCCGTGGGCCTCCACGATGCCCTTACTGATGGGCAGCCCCAGGCCGATGCCCGTCACCTCGGTGGAGCGTTGAACGCGATAGAATTTGTCGAAAATGCGTGTCGCGTCCTCTTCTGGGATACCGGGACCTTCGTCGATGACGGTAAGCCACAGCTCCGATCCGGTTGCCTCGGCCTTGACCGTGATCGGCCGGTCGGACGGCGAGTACTTGAGAGCATTGTCCAGCAGGTTGACCAGTGCCTGAGCCATCAAGGGCAGATCCATGGGCACTGGCGGCAAGATGCCGGGCACCTCCAAGACAAGTTCGCGCTCCTCCAAGCGGTTCTCCAACCGCTCCAGGGCCACGCCGACCAAGTCCTGCACGTCGCACAGCTCGGGCTGGATCTTCCTCACCCCAGCCTCCAGGCGGGTCATATCCAACAGGTTGCCGACGAAATCGTCGAGCCGGTCTGCCTGTTCCCAGGCCGTGTTGACCAAAAGCGCCCGCGCGGTCTCGTCAAGGTAGGCGGCGTCATCGCGCAGGCTGCTCAACGCCCCGGTGATGGAGGCCAGCGGGGTGCGCAGATCGTGGGAGATGGAGTTGAGCAAGGCGGCTTGCAGCTTCTCACTCTCCCGGAGCAGTTGCGCCTGCCGCGCCTCGTGGGTGAGGTCGATGCGTGTGAGCGCCTGGGCGGTCAGGCTGGCAAAGGCCTCCAGGAGCCGCCACTGCTCGGGCGTCAGGCTTCCAGTCGGCCCGGCCGGTTGGAAGCCCAGCACCCCCACTACACCCTGGGTCGAGCTGAGGGGCAGATAGGTGCCCTTGACTTCGCTCCGGGTTTCGGTGTAATGCCCTATCGGTTGGCCCTGTTCATAGACCCAGTCTGCGGCGTCCAATTCATCCCGGTCCAGGTCAAATCCAGGGCTATCGAGGACAGGCTCCAGGCTTTGGCCATTGGCGAGCAGAACGGCCGCTCTTCCCCGGAAGACCCGGGCAATGTGATTCATCGCCGTCCGGGCCACGTCGGCCGGGTCGAGGACCATGGCCAGATCCCGGCTCAACTCGTAGAGGGTCCGGGTGTGGATGGCCCGGTCCTGGGCGGCGCGGGCCTGCTCGCGGGCCCGCGCCGTGAGGGTGCTGATCACCAGGCCAACACCCAGCAGGGCAATGAAGGTCAGCACAAATTGGGCGTCAGCGACGGCAAAGGTGTGGTAGGGCTGCACGAACACCAGGTCAAAGGCGAGCACGCTCAGCAGGGAGGTCAACACAGCCGGGTAGCGTCCAAGCCGCAGCGCGACCAGAACCACCGCCAGCAAGTAGAGCATCACCAGGTTGGTAGGGTCGATGAACGAGCGCAACGGCAATCCGATCAGAGTCGTCACCACCACCAGCCCGACGCCGTAGGCGTAGGGCAACCAGCAAGGGGATTGCCTCGTCCTCCCGCTCTGCCGCCATTCTGCTTGCTCTCGGCCCAATGAAAAGCGGTCAGGATTCGCCATGCTGCAATTGTACATTATTCAGGGCCAACTTCAAAACCTGTCTGGTTCGCCTTGCCGTCCACAGACTGCCAATAGTCGTCGATGGCCTGCGCTAGCTCTGCCTTCAACGAGACCGGCGCTTTTTCGAGGTAGGGCGCCGGGATCAAGGTCATCTCATCGGCATCGAGACTGAGCGTGTGCTCCTCAAGACCCGGCGTAAACCACGCCCACGGGATGGGGATGAAGTGCTGCGGGTTTGTGACCATGACTGCTCTGCCATAGACCCGGGGCTCCCGGTAGGACAGCACCAAGTAGCCGACCTCGCCCGTCTTCAGCTCCAACAGCACACCCGCCACCTCGCCAAGCCACTTCCCGCTTGGGTTGTAGACCTGGTAGCCGACAAGCTCGACGGCCCGCACATTGGCATCAGGCGCTGGCAGCTCGTCCGCCCCCACGCCCCCGGCGCAGGCTCCCAGGATGGACACCGTGACAATCATGAGCAGGACGAGGGCCCGGGTACCTGTCATCGTTCTGTCCTCCCACTACCGTCTGCGGCGATTGGCAACGTCTCGGTGCTCGGCTCAAGCACGGTCTGGCGCAGGAACGAATGAAAAGGGCTGCTGCGCCCCTTGACCATGACGACAGTCACCGGGGCACGCCGGGCAATCTGGCCCGAGACGCTGCCCATGAGCAGGTTTCGGAACAGGGGTTCTTCGGTGGCCCCCACGACGACCAGGTCATAGTCGCCCGCTTGGGCCTCTTCAATGACACGGTCCACCACGTCGGTCCCTTCGACCAAGCGCTTTTCGACAAAGTCGCACTCGACGCCTTCCAGCACATAGTCGAGAGTCTTCTCGGCGCAGACATGGTCCGCGCTGCGGGCTCCCACCGGTAGCACATGCAATAACGTCACTTTCACCGGGCCGTTCTGGCTGGCGCGGGCCATGCTCGCCGCCATCCGGATCGCCCGCCGGCTGTTGGGTCCGTCGGACACCGGCACCAGGATCGAACGCAGGGGCCGGTACTCCCGGTAACGGACGATGGCAATGTCTGTCGGTGGGTTGTCCACGATAGGATCGATGACCGAGCCGTACAGGCGCCCGGCGGTGTTGGTGTAGCCCGGCCAGCCTAGCACGATCAGGTCCGAGGCGTTCTCCGTGGCCGTCTTGCGCACCGATTCGGCCACGTTGCGGCCCAGACGGATCATGGTATGTACCGGCACGTCCCGCTCCTTGGCCTGCTGGATGACCGTCTCCAGGTGGGGCCGGCTCTCCTTGAGCAGGAAGCGCCCTTCACCCAGTGTGAGCTGCGGCGGGACCTTTACGACGTGGAGGGCCAGCACCTCACCCCCACGGTCCTGGGCGAGCACGGCCCCGATTTGGCCCAGGATGCGGGCCTGCTCCTGGGTGACCACCGGCACCAGCACCGAATAGTCGCGGCTGACCAGGACCTCCTCCAGCAGGATCTCCTTGGGCCTTTCCATAGCCTCGACCTTGGAGAAGTGGGCATAGTAGGCCAGCAGCCCAACGACGAGCCAGCCGAGGGCAAAGTACCAGGCCACTGGGCTGAAGTGGAACAGTTGCAACGCCAGAACCCCGTTACACAGGATGGCGACGAGAGGGACGAGCGGGAACCAGGGAATGCGGAACCCACGCTCCAGATCGGGCATCTTGAGCCGGAGCGCCATCACCGCGACGTTGACCTGCAGGAAGAGCAACAGGAACATAATGTCGGCCGCTGCCGCCACGTCCTCGATGGGCAGCGACCAGGCCATTAAGATCATCAGCCCGCCGGAAAAGACGACGGCCCAGTGGGGGATATGACGGCGTGCGTGGATGCGGGCGAAAAGGGCAGGCATGTTGTGGTCGCGTCCCATGGCAAAGGAGACGCGGGACGAGGAGTAGGTCGTAGCGTTCAAGGCCGACATGGTGGACACCAGGCCGCTGAACAGCAAGATCAGACCGCCGACACCCCAGGGGAAAACCTGCTGCGCCGCCTCGATCACGGCGACCTCCTTTTTCTCTCCCAGGTACTCGTAGACCTTCATGCCCTCGGGGGCCACGGTGGCGCCGATGGCCGTGATGCTCACCAGTAGGTAGATGGTCACGGCGGCGGCGATCGCGCCAAAGATGGCCCTGGGGATGTTCCTCTTGGGGTCGATCGCCTCTTCCCCTGACTGGGCAATGATCTCGTAGCCCTCGAAGGCGATGAAGGTCAGGCCCATAGCAACAAAGATGCTCAGCGGACCGTTGGGCAGAAACTCCGTGGTGAAGCGGGAGACCCAGACATCGGTGCGCAGCATAGCCAGAAGGCCAAAGAGGACAAAAATCCCCAGGATGCCCACCTTGGTTATGGTGACGATGTTGCCCACTGTCCCGGTTTCCGAGGCGCCAAGATAGTTGAGGATGGTAAAGCCGACGATGATCAGCGTCATAAAGGCCAACGTCATATGGGCTACCGAAAAGCCCAGAGTGGGCAGGCCGACCATCGTCCACAACTCGCTGGCAAAGCGGCCAAAGGCCAGGGCGTAGAGGCTGCCGGCGGCAACGTGAGCAAACCAGCTCATCCAGCCTGCCAGAAAACCCTGGGCGCCGCCCAGACCTTCCTTGACCCACAGGTAGCCGCCCCCTGCCTCGGGAAAGGCCGAACCCAACTCAGCGTAGGACATAGCCGTGAGAGAGGTCACGATGCCGTTCAGGAGAAAGACCAGGACCAGGGCCGGGCCGGCCACGCCGGCTGCGATGCCGGTCAACACGAAAATGCCGGCCCCAATCATGCCGCCGACGCCGATCATAGTGATGGTGAACAGACTAAGGTCCCGGCTAAGGGTCACCTCTTCGGGAACCTGCCTGTTGTTATTTCTACCCGCCATGCAATACCTCTGATCTCGGGGCTTTTGCGGGACGCAAGCATGCTCCGAGTTTTTTGCCGCCAGCGCTGGTGTGCAGGTCCAGGCCCGCAGCGGAAAAAAGAAGAGGAAGATCGGGCCAACGCCGGGCCCCTCTTCCATCCTCATCGCCTACCCCATGTCAACGTCGTTCAGGATACCACAAAAGGCATCAAGTGTGTGTCAAAAAGGCGGAGCAGAGTATCAAGAAAATGTCAATAGAGCCAGGTGAAGAGGGTGCGCAGTTCGTGATTGGTGCAGTCTTTGTAAGGACAAAAGTTCATGCTGGTATTAAGTTTCTTCTTGCGGCCCATCGCCAACCTCCACAATCTATACAACCTGCTCGTTCAGGCTGGTCCAAATGGGCACATAATACCGCAAATTAACTCACTTGTTAAGGGGCATTGGGAAAACTTGATCCCGGCCAAAATCCGTGGTAAAAACAAGGTACGGAGTAAACACATGATCAAGGCCGAGAGGCTGACCAAACGCTTTGACGGTAACCTGGCAGTACACGACCTGACCCTAAACGTGGAACGGGGCGAAGTGTTTGCCTTCCTGGGACCCAACGGAGCGGGCAAGACAACCACGGTGCGTTTGCTGGCCGCGCTGATTGCGCCGACTGAAGGGCAAGCCTGGGTGAATGGCTACCAGATTGGCCAGGACAATATCAACGTCCGGCGCAGTGTGGGCATCCTCACCGAGGCGCCTGGCCTGTACGAGCGACTGAACGCCGTGCAAAATCTGACGCTTTACGCCAAGCTGTATGAGGTGGACGACGTGTCAGGCCAGTTGGAGAAGTATCTGCGCCTGCTGGGACTATGGGAGCGGCGCGACGAGCCGGTGGGCGGCTTCTCCAAGGGTATGAAGCAAAAACTGGCTATCGCCCGCGCCCTTCTGCACGAACCACCACTGCTCTTTTTGGACGAGCCCACGGCTGCACTGGACCCGGAGGCGGCCAGGACGGTACGTGATTTCATCGGAGAGATCAAGGAGGCCGGGCGGACTATCTTCCTGTGCACCCACAATCTGGATGAGGCCGAGCGGCTGGCCGACCGGGTCGGGGTCATCAAGCAAAGACTGATCCAGGTAGACAGCCCAGCCAACTTGCATCGTTCGCTCTACGGCCGGCGCGTGGTTATCCAACTGGCCAACATCACCGATCCGGTGCGCGCCGCCGTCAACGACCTGCCCTTTGTCAAGGAGATGGAGCAAGTCGATAACGCATTGTTCATCAGTTTGGATAACCCGGAGGAGCAAAACCCGATCCTGGTAGAACGCATTGTCACCGCTGGCGGCGCAGTTCAATTCGTCAACGAGCTAAGCCATTCGCTGGAGGATATCTACTTCACGCTCATCGAAGAAGAAGACCAGGAGTCGTTGTCGTGAACAGAGCCAAAATCCGCGCGATTGTGCAAAAGGAATTCGCCGACGCCCGCAAGAACAAAATGATCATCATCACCATGGCCCTGATACCGACCCTGTTGGTGGCCATGGTATTGGGCACTGCCTTCTTTATGCTCAATGTAGAGTCTGCGGGTGAGGCCAGCATGGACCAAGACGATCTAAGCATAATCCCACCCCAGTTACAAGGCCAGGAGCCAATGCACGCCGTGCTGATCATGTTGAATGACCAGTATATGTTCTACTTCCTACTCATCCCGATGATGCTACCGGTCTACATCGCAGCCTACAGCATCATTGGCGAGAAGGAAACCAAGAGTCTGGAGCCGCTGCTGGCCACGCCAATCTCCACCTGGGAGCTTCTGATAGGCAAGAGCCTGGCCGCGACGATACCTGCCGTGATACTAACCTGGTTGAGTTTCATCGTCCTCATTATTGGAGGCTATCTTATCATGCCAGAGCCGGTATTCCTGGCTATGATCCGGCCGGTATGGGTCGTTGGCATGCTCCTACTTAGCCCGCTGCTGGCTTTGCTCTCCGTCTTCAGCGGAGTTATTGTCTCCTCGCGTATGAATGACCCACGCGCCGCACAACAAGTGACTGGCATCTTTGTAATTCCCATCATCGCTCTCAGTCTGGTAGTGCTGGCGGGCAAGATCTTTTTGAGCGTGTGGATGGTTTTGCTGGCGGCGATCATTGCATTGGCCGTGGACTGTGTGGTGCTATATTTCGCCGTCAAGCTCTTCAAGCGGGAGACCATCCTGACGAACTGGAAGTAATCTATGTCAGCCGCCCACTACGGCCGTAGTGACAGGGACCGGCTCCTCTGGCGTACGGATGGCCTGAACCAACACCAGCGAGACCAACACGATGACCACCCCCACCAGAAACGGCGCCTGCGAGCCAAACATGACCCACACCGCGCCGCCAACAATGGGTACCACGATAGCGGAGATGTGGTTGATGGTCTGCTCTACAGACAGATTGCTGGTGATCTCTTCCTGGGTGACGGCGATCTTTTGAAAATAAGTGGTGAGCGCCAGACTGAAGCCAAACAAGACGTTGTCGATGACGAACAAGACGAACAGTGCTGGCAGGTAAGTCACGTAGGCGTAGCCGAGGAAGACGAACACCAGTGTGCTAAAGGCGATGCTCAACATCAGCCGTTCACCGAGATGGCCCACCAGCCTGCCCACCCAACGCAAGGCAAAGACATTCACCAGGCTGTTGACCAAGAACAACATCGCCGTCGTCTGGACGCTGATGCCGTATTCCCGCACCAGCAAGAAAATCGCAAACGTGGTAAAAATGTGACGGCGGCTGCCCATCAGGAATGAAAGCGCATAGTACAACCAATAACGCCGCCGCAGAACGACTTGACGACGCGGCGGTAGGCTCTCCTTCGCACCTTTAAACGGCAGCAAGAATAACCCCCCAACAAGGATCAACCCGCCCACCATCAAGTACAACATCCGGTAGCCCAATGGATCTGCCAGCAGATACACAGCACCCGTGGCGGCGATCATGGCTACGGCATTCAGGCTGCCCAATTGCCCCAGCACCTTGGGCGCATTTCGCTTGTCCACAGCCATCAACACCACGGCGTTGTTGGTGGGATAGAAGAAATGGAAGCCGAAGCTCATCACCAGCGTGCTGACGGCCAGGAACAGAAAGCCCTCCGCCCCTCCGGTCATTATCAGGCCAGCACCCAACAATATGACGCTCAACGCAATAATGCGGATCTCAGAGAGAAACAGGGCCAGGAAGCCCAGCGTGAACCCCAACAGCCCTGGCAATTCGCGCAGGGCTTGTACCCAGCCGATGCCCGCTGGCCCGATGCCCAACTCCTCTACGGCAAAATTGTTGAACAGGGTTTGCCAAAGGCGGAAGCCAAAGAAAAGCAGAAGATTCGAGGCTACCAGGTACACCAGCATACGGCGGTTCTTTTCTAGCACTTCGCGCACGGGTTTGTCTCACTTTCCTATGTGGATAGAGAGTATTTGGAGAAATAATGAAATTTATGCTGCGAAGTTATGCCACCATTTCCACGCTAAGTCAAGTCGGCGCCCGTCTGAAAAATGGCACTTGACCGTATCACCCAGTTTATGGTAAAATGTGCACATTGTTTGCCCGCATCCCCAAGGGTCTATTTGTCTCAACCATCTGCCGTAGGTGTTTTCGTCGAGTTATTTGTCCCTGCTCAACTCCGTCACCTGGCGGTTGCCATATCCCACGAGCACCGTTGCTTTTGGTTGCCAAGACACTAATTAGTGCTACGACCACGATTATAGACGATGTAAGGCGCTCTTAATTCGAGCTTGTCGTCCCAGGTTCGTTTTGGATGAAGCAAGGATTTACAGGCTGTCCGGCCTGCCGGATTTCTTCCCTTTAGCTTTTTTCAGGACAGCCCTTCAGGACACAGTTTTCTCGGAATGGTTGCTGCACCTGAGCATGCTCGCTCCATATCGCGGGGTTGGGAGCCTGCACCCGCTACACGACCGACGTTTTCCGAGGGAACTCCGATCCGAAAGGAGGTGATGAACCCGGTCTATCTCTCTCTAGCCTCTGCCCTCAGCATCCTATAGGGCAAACCTCAGTACTCCATCAGGGAGTACTGGCTTGACCAACAACCACAACCTATTCACTATTCTTCAGATTAAGAGGAGGAGAATACCAAATGTTATCGAAACGAACGGCCTTCTTACTGTTCACCGTCACTCTTTTGCTCACCTTGCTGGCAGCGCAGTGTGGCGTGACGCCTACCCCGGAGGTAGTCGTAGAAAAAGTTGTCGAGACCGTCATCGTCGAAAAAGAGGTTGAAGGCGAGACCGTAACCGTGGTCGAGACAGTCGAGGTCGAAGTAGTCCAGACGGTGGAGGTAGAAAAGGAAGTCGTTGTAACCGCCACCCCTGAAGCTATGGAGGAGCCGAAGATCATCCGCGTCGGCCAGAACGCCGCCGATCTCCAAAGCCTCGACCCCCACTTCGCCACCACCACCGAGGCCCGCGCCCTGGTGGACATGATCTTCAACGGTCTGGTGCGCTACGCGCCGGGTGACGGCTCGTTTGAGAACATGGAGCCGGACCTGGCCGAGGAACTGCCCACGGCGGAGATCATGGATGACGGCACGCAGGTATGGACCGTCAAGCTACGCCAGGGTGTGATGTGCCATGGCCCTGGCAATCTTGAGCCTTACGAGTTGACCTCCGAGGACGTGGTCTACTCCCTGGAGAAGTCAGCCAGCGCGGAGCGCTCAGCCTACGCCGGTGAGTACGAAGGCTGGACGGTTGAGGCAGTGGACGACTACACGGTCCAGATCACCCTGGAAAGCCCAATCTCGCCCGTTCTCTTCTACCCCAAGATCGCCAATTACTCGGGTGGCTTCATCGTCTGCAAGCAGGGAGTTGAGGCCCTGGGCGACGACAAGTTCAAGACCAACCCGGTGGGAACGGGACCCTTTATGTTCGAAGACTACAGCCCGCAAGAGAAGATCGATCTGGTCGCCAACCCGGATTACTTCCGGGGCGCGCCTCAGATCGACGGCGTTGAGTACCGCTACATAGCCGACATCGTCAGCCGCGAGGCGGGCCTGCTGGCCGGTGAGTTGGACGTGATCAACGGCATCCCCGACATCGCCTGGGTGGAGAAGATGCAGGGCGAGGAGGGCGTGACCACGGACGTCTTCGGCGTCGGCGAGGTGGCCACCGTCCACTTCAACACCTCTGTTGAGCCGCTGGACAACCCCGAGGTACGCAAGGCGCTGGCCTACGCCATGGATCGCGACGAGTTCCTGGCCCTCTTCGGCGAGCCGGTGGCCGAGAACGTCTACTCGCAGGTGCCAGCCAAGTTCCTGGCCGGCGGCCTGACCCAGGAGGAGGCCGCGGAGTTGGGCCTGGAGTACCCTGTGGACCGCGAGATGGCCCAACAGATGCTGGCCGACGCGGGCTACGCCGATGGCTTCGAACTGGAAGTTATCACCTCCGAGATGACGGGCTATCGCCGCCTCTACGAGAACATGCAGGCCCAGTTGGCCGAGGTGGGCGTTGATCTCAAGGTCAACGTGGTGGATCACTCCACCATGCACTCCCAGATCCGCCAGGACGTGAACCCCATCGTGGTTTACATCGCCTGGCGGCCCAACGCCGACGTCTATCTGACCCGCTTCTACCACTCCGACTCGATCGTCGTCACCGGCGAGAAGCCGGACACCAACTTCTCCCACATCGACATCCTGGACGATATGATCGAGAGCGCGCGGGTGGAGACCGATCCTGACACGCAGATACAGCTGTGGAAGGACGCCCAGGCAGTGATCCTGGAAGACATGTACGCCTATCCGCTCCAATTCCAGCAGCAGGTCTATGCCCGCTCCGACGCAGTTGACTACGGGCACGACCTGGTCTCCGTCCTGG
>Ga0180438_10010181_pt1 | contig 11568 bp, 9 predicted proteins | sample SS_ome_12_FD_132455 | JGI IMG/M metagenome (GOLD analysis project Ga0180438, IMG submission 132455) | Hypersaline lake sediment archaeal communities from the Salton Sea, California, USA - SS_3_D_2 metaG | ecosystem: Environmental > Aquatic > Non-marine Saline and Alkaline > Hypersaline >...
CAAAGCCCTGGACGGCCAGCTCGATCTCCTGGGCCGGTTCCAGGGCCCAGCCTGGAAAGGCGTGGGCCACCGAACTGTATAGGTCCAGGCTGTAGTCTCGCCAGGCGGGCTTTAAGACTGGGTCGGGGGCGAAACGGCCCGGCGGGGGCGACCCGGCGTGGGCGGTGACTGTGGCCTGGGCGGCGGTCTCGGTGGCGGTGGCGCGCGCGACCACGGCCGTGGCCGCAGCCTGGGCGCTGCTGGGGAGAGGGCTCCGCTGGTAGGCACAGCCCCACAGGCCATCGTCGGAGGCCAGGTAGAGGGTGGCGTAATCGCCGGATAGGGAACGCTTCACAGCCAGGTCGTTGATCGTCAGGGGCTGGGGCAGGTCCAACGGGAGCCAGGTCCGGCCGCCGTCCTCGCTAAGGTGGATGGCCTCTAGCGGCGGCTCGCGCAATGACTCGCGGATGCGGTCCGTCCAGACCAGTATGGCACTGCCCCCTGGATCCACACGCAGGATGCCGTCGGGGAAGACGTGGCCCAGGCGAGGCAACCAGCCGATCTTCTCCCCCTCCAGGTCGGTTACCCGATACAGCTCCAGGGCTCCATTCCCCCAGTCCATGTAAGAGGCCACAGCCGCGTAGAGTCCGGCGGTGCCGGGCAGGGGAGCGTAAGCTCGGAGGCTTTCGGGCAGTGGAACCTGCTCCCAGGGAGCGTCGCCATCCACAGAGCGGTAGAGGTAAACGGGGTTCATGCCGCTGTCCATGTAGTACACGTCCTGGGTCAGGCCGTAGAGGGTGGCTTTGTCTCCCTCACCGTAGAAGCCGAAGAAGCGATGGTTGGGGAAAGTGCCATAGTTGGGAGGCATGGAAAGCTCTTGCCAACTTTGCCCTTTGTCCACTGATTTCAACAGCGCCTCTGCCCCGCCGCTGCGGGGGTCCGTCTGGAGGTATTCCCACACGTACAGGTCCCCGGTCTGGGGATGGGGGTGAATGGAAAGGGCTTGTGGGACAAGCTCGCTCGGTCCGCCGCTCGTCGCTCCCCAGGGCCAGGGCAATCTTGGCAGCGTCAGGGGCGTCCACTGACTCCCGCCGTCGTCGGAGCGGGCCAGCACGGCTGGACAGTCCTGGAAAAGCCAGGGGGACTGGCCAGGGAAGTAGGCGTAGAGTTCCTCCGGATGGGCAGGGTTGACGGTCACCTGCCATGCCTCTCCCTCGGGGCAGGGTGGCCTCGGCAGCCCCTGGGCGATGCTCTGCCAGGAGCGTCCGCCGTCGGCACTCACTTGTAAATCCTGCCCCAGCCCGGCATAGATGATCTGGTCCTGGGTAGGGTGGAGGGTCAGAGTGTGCACCGCCTGGCCGGTGAGGGCCAGGCGCGTCCAGGTGTGGAAAGCGGGCACAGTGGGAGTGGGGCTCGTTGCGGGCGATGGGGGCAGGGGCATGTAAGTCGGTGTGTCCGTCGGCGTGGCGGCTGGTGGAGCAGGTGGAGGGGGCGAGGTAGGCGCCTCTGTGGGTTCCACTGTTGGCGATGGGGGCAGGGGCGTGACGCTGGGGACGGGCTCCGTCACTGGTGCTAGCGTTGGCGAACCGGCTGGCACGGTCGGAGGCATGGCAGGGGTGGGGCTGGGTTGCGTCGGTGCGCAGCCGTAGAGGGATGCTACAAGGAGTGCGGTCCAAACCAGGTTAGTCAGGCGAGGTCGTGCGCTGTCCTCCAAGTGGTTCATCCTTCTTCAGACGAGGGAAGCAGTCCCTTGCTTCTGAGTACTTCAATGTACTCCTCACGTCCCATTGGGCAAGCGATCAGTTCTCGAAATTGTGACTCGTTCAGATGAAGCTGTTGGCGGACGAGATAGGGCAGTTTGCCTTTCAACTCACCTCGTTTGTGTGGCACTTTGGTCCAGAGAATAACCTGTCCTTCCCATCGGAAAAAGGCCAGGGTATCTCGCCCTTCACGGATTTCCAAGCCCAGTTTGTCGAAGGCTTGAAGTGCTTGCCGAACCTTCATAATCAGGAACTTTCTTCGACAACGTCGCTCAGGTATTCCCACACGCGATGGGGCATTGGCCCAAGGGCCTTGGCATCGTCCTTCAATGTAAAATAGAGGTCGGCGATAGTGTGCCGCAGATCGTCCAGGGCTTCCCACTCCGTCTCCCCGTAGCCAAACACGTCCAGGTCATAGGCCGCTGCAATGATCTGTATCCCATCATCCTCCAGGGAAACAGCGATGGGACTGCTCAGCCTAAGATGGGGATGGCGCAAACTATAGAGAAGGAGGGGATGCCGTCTGGCTAACTTCTCTACTTGTGGGGACAGTTCGCCGACCAAGAAATCCTTCACTCCCTTGATTTCCTCTTCCAACTTCTCAAGCGAAGGTTCAGCCAATTTCATAATTTCCATGCCCTCCTGTCCCAAAATCATTGGACATAACTGCTCACACCACTTGGCCTGGATTTGCCAATCCAAGCCCAAAAAGCCCTACAAGATTTGATACTCTCATTTTAACATATTGAAGCCGAAAGGGCAAGCTCAGTGGAGGCAGGGAAAATGCTCTAGCGTTGCCTCGATCTGCGGGTCAGGTAGATGCCGAGGAAAATCATCGCTGCCCCCATGACCATTAAGGCGGTGATGGCCTCGCCCAGGGTCAGCCAGGCAAAGATGGTAGCAATGACAGGAGAGAGGTTGGAATAGACGGCCGTCCGGGTGCCGCCGACCTTGCTGATCCCCGAGTTCCAGATGATGTAGCCCAGGGCAATGGCCATGCTTGCAGAGAAGAACAAACCCAGCCAGCCCCGCCAGGAGACCGCGGTCCAATCCTGGGCCAACAACTGAGGGATGGAGAAAAGCACAATGAAGGGCGTCCCTCCGATCATGGCCAGGGCTGTCAGCTTGAGGGCAGAGTAACGGGCAAGCATCGGCTTGGCCAGCACAGTGTAGAGCGACCACACTGCAGCGCCGATCAAAATCAACACGTCTCCTTGGATAGTCTCCCTGGATAGGCTCAGTTCTTTGTTTGAACCGACGATGACCATCAAAATGCCGGCGAAGGAGAAAAAGACACCCACCCAGGCCAGCTTCTCCACCCGCTCGATGCCGACAGCCGCGCCGATAAGGGAAATAAAGATGGGAGTGGTAGCCAGGAGAAGGGCCGAGTTGCCGGCTGTGGTGCGGTCAATGCCGTTGATGAAGAGTACTTGGTAACAGGTATTGCCGATCAATCCCAGACCCAGAAATCGCCACCAGTCTCCTCTGGCGAAACCCACATTTCCTTCGATCAGCCTGAGCAAAAGCAGGGTCAAAGCGGAGGCCAGAACGAAACGAGCGCTGTTGAAGCCCAGGGGCGTCATTTCTGCCAAGGCCGCCTTGACGACGGCGAAATTGATGCCCCAGATGAGGATCATCGTCAGCAGCATCAGATCTATGAGGCCGAAGGTCCCTCCTGCGGTTTTTGGCGTTTGCAACTTGGAAACGGCTTGTGTCTTGTTCATTTTTGATTTTCCTCAACCCACTCCAGCACCCGGTAGCCGAAAATGTTCACCACCTGGGTCTCCTTGTAGAAGGTGACCACAGTTTGGTCATAGCTGTAAAGGTGCCTGTGGCCGTGGATCAAGTATCTGGGCTTGAACAGGTCCATGAAACGCAGGAAGGCTCGAAAGCCTCGGTGGCACAGGTCCCGGCCATCGTGGATGTAGTAGGGTGGGGCGTGGGTGATCAAAATGTCCAAGTACCTCCCTCGGAAGATTCGATTGAGGAGCAACTGCGGTGCCATCTGCCAAACCTTAAAATACATCTCCGGATCGGTGTATTGAAACCTGGGGTTCCTGTTGTAGCGCATGGAGCCTTCCAGGCCACCGATCAACAGCCCTTTGTGTTGGACCACGCGGTTGTCTATATTGACGCAGCCGCCCGGCGCAGTTTTGGCCTGGCCGTTGGCTGAATATTCGACCTCTCTACCATGGTTGCCCATCACGTAGAAGAGGGATACGTTGAGGGTACTGACGATGTACTCCAGATAGTAAAAAGGGAGATCCCCGCAACTCAGGACCAGTTCGACGTCGCCAAACTTTTCTTTGAGCCGTGGGCTGTAAATAAAATCTACAACCTTGTCACTTATGGTCAAAATCTTTATTTCTGTCATTCCCTGCTCTCGTGTCCAATCAACTTTCCCGCACCCTTAAATTGTACACCATCTTGCCGTAATCGGCAAGGGCCAATCCCCAGACAAAAAGAGCAGGCCTGAGGCAAGATGATCGTGCTCAGAGGCACAAACGCCTGTGGCGCAACAGTGCCGCTTTTCCTCGGGCCTGCTCTAGCTTATTTGGCCAGGCATCGTCACCTGTACTGCTTGTACCACAACGGTGATACTTGCTAGAAGAGGGGAATCTCTCTTCTCCTGATCATAGCACCGGTATCAGTCACGCTGGCCAGCCATTCCTCCAGCACGTCTTTCACGTCGTTCTGGATGGCGGCTGTCAGTGGGCCACTTGCCGTCCGCACCAGGGCGCTGGCTACCAGAGGTTGATCCAGTGGATGGCCGATTTGAGAGAGGATGTAGACAACGGCCTCTCTGGCATTGGGCACTTTTTCCACAATGTCGCGGGCAGCCAGTAGAGCCAGGACGTTGTAGACCTTGCCTACGTGGGAAATGGGGTTTTTGCCGCAGGCGGCCTCAAAACTGGCCGAGCGGAAGGGGGCGATCAATCCATTCACCCGGTTGCCTCGCCCCACAGCCCCGTCGTCTCCACACTCTGCCGAAGTTCCGGTGAGGGTCAGATAGAAATCGCCTCGTTTGGCCTTGTCGGCGGTGTTGACGTCCACTTTCACCGGGCGGCGGTCCAGCTTCTCGCTGAACTCCTGGATAGCGGCCTGCACTGCCTCTTTTATCTCCAGATATTCATCGGCATCCTTGAGGCGAGTCGCGATAAAGGGGATGGCCACAGTCAGGGTGATTTCCCCGTCGCGTCGGCAGCCCATGACCTTGATGTCTTCACCGATGGGAAACTGGTCAATGAGGGCAAAGTTGATGTAATTGGCCGTCTCGTAGACATTGTTTTCCAGCAGGGAGCGCGGCCAGTGGGAGACGCCAAAGCTGGTGTCGTTAGCCTCGGCGTGCTCCACGGCACTGACCAGTTCGCTGGCCCCGCGTCCGGCGTAGCAGTTGATGCTGACATGCTGCACGGGGTCCAGATAGCGCATGGTCTCCTTGATGTGCGCCCGGGCGGCCTCAATGGCCAGGGTATCCATAGGCACCAGGCGACCGTTGTAGGAGGGCGTGCCCCGTCCAGCGATCTGGATCTTGATAGGTCGGATGATGTGCCCGCCGCCGAAGCGGACGTCCACATCGCCCGCCACCAGTTGCACTTTGTCAAAATTGTGGTGGAGCAAAACGCCAAAGTTCTCCTCACACCAACGGCAATACTCCAATGACACTCGCTCGGCAATGCCATCGCATAGGCTGTCGGGATGCCCCACGCCTTTACGCTCGACAATTTCCACCGGCAGGTCTTCAATGTAGCGACCGGTAGCCTCTGCTACGATAATGTTCCTTTCCATTTCTTGCAAATACCATCCTTTCTTTGCTGTGATAGCGCTCACACCTGGGGTGCGCTGGAATTACCTAAACCTAACTCCTCATGAATGAGGCATACTGTGCTGTCTACCTGATCCTCAAGCACCACAAAAGAGACGTTGTATTCCAAGGACGCCTGAGCGATAGAGATCACTTTCGTCCGATGTTTGCCCAGGGCAGCAAAGGTTTTTGGCACGATGCTCAGGCCATCTTCTCCAGGCCCTCCCACCACGGAGATGGTAGCCACAGGATACTGGATGTCCAACTGAGCGATAGCGCCTCGTTTCAGCTCTCCCTGGAACTCCCGCCGTAAGGCTTTGAGCCCATGATCCATATCCCCTTGACGCACCAGCAGATTGAGTTGGCGCTCAGAGAAAGACTGAGTGAACATCAGGACGTCCACCCCCTCGCGTGCCAGGCGTGAGAGGGCACGGGCGGCTACTTCTGGTGTCCAGACGTCGCCGTTTCCGGCCACGCCGATCAGGCTGAGCCCCTTGGTGGAAATGATAGCCTGCACACTGCGCGGGGTCTTTTGCGGCTTCTTGACGATGAGAGTGCCAGGGTCTGTAGGGTTGAAACTGTTCAAGATACGCAGGGGAATACCCCGCTCCTCCAGAGGCTTGATCGTCTTGGGATGCAACACGTCAGCTCCGAAATAGGCCAGTTCGGCCGCCTCTACGTAGGACAATTCTCGCAAGGGGTGTGCCTCGCTCACGATGCTGGGATCGGCTGTCAGGATACCGTCTACATCGGTCCATATCCAGACCTCCTCAGCATCCAGGCAGGTTCCTACGATGGCCGCTGTGTAGTCGCTGCCCCCACGACCCAGGGTGGTAGTCACTCCCTCGGCTGTGGCTCCAATGTAGCCTGTGAGGACCGGTACAGTGCCTCGCTCCAAGAGAGGCAGGAGACCTTTCTGAACTCTTTCCCGCGTCTTTTTCATCAGGGGGTTCGCTGCCCCAAAGTTGTCGTCGGTCACTACTAATTCGGTGGCATCAACGGCCTGGGCTCTGGTGCCCTGGGTACAGAGGTGGGCAGCCAAGATGTAAGCCGATAGCTTCTCACCGAGGGAGGAAACGGCGTCCTGCCCGCGCACTGTCAACTCGCGGAGCACCGTCAGGCTGCGGCAAAAGCGCTCCAGATCACGCAGCCGGTCCTCGATGAACCAGCAGACATCACGCCGCTCCCCTTCGTGAGCGATGAGTGCTTCGCAGGTATCCCGATGGTGAGCCAGTAATTCCTCTCCAATGCGACGATAGCTGGCTTCGTCTCCTTCAGCAGCGGCTCGAGCCGCTTTGATGAGGCCATTGGTCACTCCACTCATGGCCGAGACGACAACCACCACCCGCTCGTCCTTGTCCCTCGCATCCCGGATGATCTGGGATACACTGGCGAAACGCATCGCATCTCCCACCGAGGTCCCACCGAATTTCATAACCAGCATTCTACTCTCCTATGTCTTCTCCAGAGCCTGCTTTAGATCAGCGATCAGGTCATCCGTGTCCTCAATGCCCAGGGCGTATCGTACCAGCTCGTTGCTGATGCCTGCTTGCCGTCGTTGCTCGGTGGTCAACTCGTAGTAGGATTGAAGGGCCGGTTGCTCGACCAAGCTTTCCACTCCGCCCAGGCTGGGTCCGATACAGGGTAAACGCAGCGCATCAACGAAGGCTCCTGTGCTTTCCAAATCCCCTTCGATCTCGAAACTGACTACCCCGCCAAAGCCGGTCATCTGCTCTTGGGCAACGGCATGATCGGGATGGCTGGGCAGTCCCGGATAGTAGACCCGCCGCACTTTGGGATGACCCTCCAGGAATTGAGCGACCCTTATCCCATTTTCGTTGTGCCGCTGGACACGCAGGGCCAGGGTTTTGAGCCCGCGCAGCAAGAGGTAAGCGTCCTGGGGGCCGGTGATCCCACCCAGCACATCACGGCTCTTTTTGATCTCTGCGAGCAGTTCCCATGGGCCTACCACCGCGCCGGCCAGCAAATCGTTGTGGCCGCCCAGATATTTGGTGGCGCTGTGGATCACCAAGTCCACGCCGAACTCGATAGGCCGTTGGTTGACAGGTGTGGCAAAGGTGCTGTCCACGATCAGGGTCAGATGGTTTTGCCTGGCAATATCAACGGCTCGTGGCAGGTCCAGCACGCGCAGGTAAGGATTGGTGGGTGACTCGGAGAAAATCAGCTTGGTGTTGGGCTGCAGGGCCGCTTCCATGGCTGCGTAGTCACCTGGCGGGACAAGGGTGGTGGTGATGCCCAACCGCTTTAAGAAGGTCTGGCAAAACTGGCGGGTGCGGCGGTAGCAATCGCTGGTCAAGATCAGATGATCGCCAGCCGAGAGCAGAGTCAGCAGTGTCGAGGTCACCGCGCACATCCCGGTGGCGAAGAGCAGCGCCGTCTCACCACCTTCCAGGGCAGCCAGCTTACGCTCGACTGCCTGCACAGTGGGATTGCCGTAGCGTCCATACTCTTCCCGATCAGCCTCACCTCGGGTCATCATTTGCTTTTGGTAGTCCACCATGTCTGCCGTGTCGTGGAAGACGTAGAGCGCTGTCTGCACAATGGGTGTGGTCAGTGAGTGATAATGGTTGTCCCTTTGCTCCCCGGCGTGGACCGCCTGTGTCGAAAACCCTTTGGATGAGCTTTGCATTGTATTCCCCCTGGACAAAATAAGAGACCTCCCGCCTTATCCAGATTGGCGAGAGGTCTTCACTGCAAGCGAATTAAAAACCTCTTCCTGAAAGAAGAGGTAAGCATCTTGAAATGACCCTCCTCTCATCTTCCAGAATACTTCTGCCGGAATTGGCACCTTGATTAGACCTGGATCCAAATCCCCATTGATTCTCCTGGCCTAAAATGGTTGCCGAGGCTTCACAGGGCCGGTCCCTCCACCTCTCTGGATAAGAGCGTCATCACCTATTCAACTTGTGGGCAGATAGTACCACATTTCTGGCGATTTGTCAAATAAAAGCCAAGAGCCATCTGTTAGGCAGATGGCTCTCAGCCGTAGGCGGAGTTAAGGAGAAGAGGGGAGGTAGTAGCTTTATACTGTTTATTTCCTTCCCTTAAAACCTTTATTGTGACTACATTATATCCCTAACAAGGCTGAATTGCAATGGGAAATTGGTCCTGTTTGTGCATAGGATGGTGGTACTATATGCCTTGCTTTTTGCGGACATATCTTGTATAATCTCACTCACGTCAAGGAGAAATGCGACCGGCGTCGTTTGCTCTTGGCGCTTCTCAAAGCTGCGTAAGTGCTGATTTGATAAAGGAGGTGTTCGTGCAGGAGATTGTGGTCCTGAGTACTGTGAGGTTCACCGACGTGCTTTTGGACAAGTTGCGGGCGGTATCGCCTCGGCTCTTGGTGGAGCAGCGCACCTGTCACAATGCTGAAGAAGTTGGGCAAGCTTTAGATGAAAGTGTTGAGATATTGTATACCGTTTATCTGCCCACTGATCTGAGCAGAATTCTGAGGCTGAAATGGGTGCAATTGCATACCGCCGGGATTGATCACCTGCTGGATAATCCCTTCATGAAGAGCGACACACTTCTCACCAACACCAGTGGCATCCACGCCGCGTCCATCGCCGAATACGTCTTTGCTTCCATCCTGGCCCTTAATCGGCGGCTGCCCAAGATGCTTTACTATCAGAGCAGGCGCGAGTGGCCCCAAGGCCGATGGAATCTCTTCGCCAGCCCCGAACTACGTGATAGTACTTTGGGCATCGTCGGTTATGGTAGCATCGGGCGGGAGGTGGGTAGGATCGCCCGGTGTTTTGGGATGCGGGTGGTAGCTACCAAAAGGTCGGTGAACCAGATGCGAGATGCAGGCTATGCCGTGCAGGGTATTGGGGACCGAGAAGGGACACTGCTCGACGAGGTCTTTCCACCGGAACGGCTGTCCGAGATGCTTAGTCTGTGCGATTATGTGCTCGTCGCAGTGCCTTTGACACCTGAGACCAGAAAGTTGATCGGTGAAGCGGAATTGCGTGGTATGAAGCCCAGTGCTTACCTGGTCAACGTTTCCCGTGGGGAGACGGTTGACGAAGCAGCCTTGGTCCGAGCTTTGCGGGAGGGCTGGATCGCCGGGGCGGGCCTGGACGTCTTTGAGGAAGAACCGCTGCCATCAGATAACCCTCTCTACGATCTGGAGAACGTCATCCTCTCCCCCCATGTGTCCGGCTTTACTCTGCGTTACGATGAGCGAGCCAGCGATCTCTTTGCTGAGAATTTGCGCCGCTATCTGGCAGGAGAGCCACTGCTGAATTTGGTGGACAAGGAAAGGGGCTACTGAAGGAGCCTTCTAGGGGCCTCTTGTTCAAAGCAGGTCATTGTGCTATAATGCAAACGAAGCCGATTTGCCTTTGAGGTTGGGGGCGTAACCTTACATAATGTCAATGTTGCACGTGCAACATTGGTTTTCGTTTCGATGCGGAGGGGAGACAGAAACTTTGGCAGGGAAGCAGACAGAAGAAGGGATGCAGCCCCAGATCTGCGACTATGAGGGATCCGCTTATCGGACAGACTTTTGGGAGGGTCAAGGTCGGGAGTATGAGGACCTGTCCGAGCGCATCGCCTTGCGCAAGCTTTTGTCGCCCGACGGTGACCTCTTGATGGAGATCGGAGCTGGTTTCGGCCGTCTGGCTGACCTCTACGACGGCTACAGAAAGGTGGTCCTGTTGGACTATTCCAAGTCCATGCTCCGCCAGGCTCAGGAGCGACTGGGGCGTGAAGCGAGATACATTTATGTGGCTGCCAATCTCTACAGCTTGCCCTTCGTTGACAATCTCTTCAGCACGACCGTGACCGTCCGTGTGCTCCACCATGTACAGGACGTGCCCGCCGCCTTTTGTGAAATCCGACGGGTGCTGATACCCACCGGTCACTATATCCTGGAATATGCCAACAAGTGCCATCTCAAGGCTGTTTTACGTTACGTGCTGCGCCGCCAGCAGTGGAACCCTTTCGCCCTTGAACCTGTTGAATTCATCAAGCTTAATTACGATTTCCATCCGGCCTGGATGAGAGCCCGCCTCCAGGAAACGGGTTTTGCTATCGAAAAGCAACTGACCGTCTCCCATTTTCGCCATCCTCTCGTCAAACGCTTGGTGCCTCCTGGGCTTTTGGCTGCTGTTGATGGTTCGCTCCAGTGGACAGCCTCTTTGTGGAAGCTGAGCCCCAGCGTCTTTGTGCGTGCCAGGGCCGAGAAAGGGTATCCGCCAGCCAAGCCCCAAGGTTTCTTTCGTTGCCCTGCCTGTCACCGCTTCCCATTGGTCGAGATAGAACAAACCTTGGCTTGTCCAGATTGTAGTCGAAAGTGGCCCATTGACGATGGCATCTATGACTTCAAAGGGAATCAGGGCATTTGACCATTGCTTGGCCTTTGCATTTGTGGTATAATAAACATGTGACAGGGTGAAATCTCCCGTTGATTGTTTGTGGTTTGTTGCCTGTATGTCATGATGGGAAAAGGGAGAGAGGGAGCGAGTAAACGAACTATGGTCAGAGTCAAGACTGCTTTCGTTTGTGAACAGTGTGGGCACGTTTTTCCCAAATGGTCTGGTCGTTGCTCCGAGTGCGGGACCTGGAATAGCATTGTTGAGACGCGGGTGGAAGAAGACAAAGAGAAAAGGGCCGCTCGTGTCTCTTTGGTGCCGGCCAGCGAACCGCAATCCCTGTCAACTATTTCGGCCGATGGCTTCCAGCGTATTTCGGTGCCTATGGCAGAAATGAACCGCGTCCTGGGCGGCGGCATCGTACCTGGCTCGGTAGTGCTCATCGGTGGCGATCCGGGCATCGGCAAATCTACCCTTCTCTTGCAGGTATCATCGCTTCTGGCCAAACAAGAGAACCCCGTGCTCTATGTGTCCGGTGAGGAATCAGCCCAACAAATCAAGATGCGAGCTGATCGGCTGGGGATCTCTGACGATCAACTCTACGTCCTCTCCGAGATTAACCTGGAGCAGATCATGGGCCACATCGAGAGATTGAGCCCCCACCTGGCTGTGGTAGATTCCATCC
>Ga0180438_10010183_pt1 | contig 11566 bp, 11 predicted proteins | sample SS_ome_12_FD_132455 | JGI IMG/M metagenome (GOLD analysis project Ga0180438, IMG submission 132455) | Hypersaline lake sediment archaeal communities from the Salton Sea, California, USA - SS_3_D_2 metaG | ecosystem: Environmental > Aquatic > Non-marine Saline and Alkaline > Hypersaline >...
CCCTCAGCGACGTCCTCATCATCAAGCTCACACCGAGGGGGTGATAAGCTAGTATTCACTAAGCACTATCCCCTTCTTGCTGCAAAGGGACTTCTGGTACATCTATATTTATGAAAAACTTATCTGCGCGTTTGTAAACAGTATCAGCCTGTTTTGAATCATTTTCGATGTCGGACTTAAAACGCTTGATGCCTTCTTGCAGAGCATTCAACAAAGAAGCGCTACTGACCGCAACTTTGCACCCTTGTTCATTATGAAAATTTATCCAACCTTGAATCCCGTCAGCGTTTGATGAGCCTACAGCGTAGAAAATTTCTTTGGCCGTGCCCCTACGGCTTTTGCTAGACTCAGATGTTCCCGTGTGAAGTGTAGAACATCGTGCCCCCCATATATCCTCTGCATTGCAATGTAAATTAGACTCTGGGAGGAGATACCTGTTAACCCATTTATTGAAATCACTTCCGCTTACTTTATCACGAAAATCGGGAAGGCTCAGCCAAGCCATTATATCAATACTTGAATAAATCAATATCAAACCTTGCAACCATAGTTCATTATCGAAACACAATTCAATAGCTTCAACCAAGGTTTTAGACGTCTCTTCAAACGACTTCTTTGACATTTTTACATGCCTCTATTCAAAAAGCCTCTCGTTGTTTGAGAGGCTTATCATACACATATAGGCCTTCGGGTGTCAAACGCAAACAGCGCCCGGCAAGATGGGAATCGTTGCGTGGTGGCTTAATCCGCTGCCTTATATCACTGCAGGCCGCGCCTGACGCGCACGTCCCTCACGGAAGGTATCTCACCACCCTCGCCGTAGTCCTCTTCCTCCTCCTCAGACTCCTGCGACCCCAGCACCTTATTGACCTCTTTCAGCACCGCGGCGAACAGCCTGGCCTCCTCCTTGCCCGAGCCCGGCTTGTAGCTGGGGTTGGAGATGATGGCTGCAGTAATATCCTTGGCGATCTCCATTGCATCCATGCTATTGCCTCCTTCGCCTGTAAGAGTAATACCACATGAGGGGGCTTATGTCAACCCTATGGCCTCGCGGTAGACGTCCACCACCTGCTCCGCGGTACGCCTCCACGAAAAGCTGCTCTCGATGCGCTGCCTGCCGTTGGCCCCCATCCTGCGCCTCAACTCCTCATCATCGAGGAGCCGCCTGATGGCGCCGGCCAGCGCCTGGGGGTCTTTGGGCGGCACCAGTATGCCGCAGCCGTCGCGGCCTACCACCTCGGGGATGGCGCCGGCGTCGCTGGCGATGACCGGCAGGCTGCACGACATCGCCTCGGCGGCGGGCAGCCCGAAGCCCTCGTACACCGACGCGGTGATGGCGATATGCGAGTCGGAATAGCGGCTTACCAGCTCCTCGTGGGAGAGCCGCCCGGTGAACTCCACCATGTCCGAAAGGCCGTAGCGGTTCACCAGGTCCAGGGCGTAGGTGTCGTTGCGCTCAATCTCGTCCACCACGCTCAGCTTGAGCGGCACGTTGTCCTGCTTCAGCAGGTGCAGCGCCTGCAGCAGGTACAGTATGCCCTTCTTGCGGTCGCTGGTGCGGCCCACCATGATAAGCCGCCCTGTTTCGAGTTCTCCACCTCCGACAGCCGAACGGTGGCCGTTCACGTTCCTGAACAGCTCGATGTCCACGCCGGGGTACACCAGCCGCATCTTCTCCTGCGGTATCCTGAACTCGCGCCCCACCTCCAGCGTGGAGCTCTCCGAGTCGGTGATTATCCGATCCAGTCTGCGGGCGACGATGCCCTGCATGAACGGGGGGTACAGGATCAACTGCCGCAGCTTCTTCAGCGTGCGCGTCTCCTGCGCCAGGTCGGCGCGCGTATCGATGGGCAGCGGATGGTGTATCGTAGCGACAACCGGGATGCCCAGCGACTTCATCAGCAGCAGCCCGTAGGCCAGGCACTGGTTATCGTGGATCACATCGTAGCGGTGGGTCGGCAGCAGCTCCCGTATGCGCTGCAGCGCCCTCAGGCTGAAGGTCAGCATCTCGGGGAACATGCCCAGCTTGCTGCCGGCGAACTCGTACAGGTTGAACGGGGTCAGCATATCGAAGGGGTCCCGCTGCGACAGCGGGCTCTTGCCGTCGTGGCGGCGGTCGTACAGGTTCAGGCTCTCCAGACGGTGCTCGCGGACGCCGGGGGGCACATCGGGGTACGGCGGGCCCACCATCACGTCCACCTCGTGCCCCATGCGGGCCAGCTCGCGGGACAGGTAGTACAGGTAGATGCCCTGCCCCCCGCAGTACTTGTTGCCCCGATAGCACAGGAGACATATCTTCATTATGTAATCTTCCTGGTGTACACCACGATGCTCTTGGGGAACACGAAATTGCACACCCGCTCCACCGCGGCGACGAACCGCGAGTGGGTGGTTATCTGCAGCTCCAGGAATCTCAGATAGAACGCCGGTATCCGCGCCTCCTCGTTCTTCAGCCCGAAGATGCAGCGCATGATCCAGTATATGGAGTGGAAGGCGTGCTCGTGGCGGATGGCGTACACCCGCAGCGGGTGGCGGCGCAGCGCCCGCACCAGCCCCTGCGCGGTGAATATCCGCACGTGGCCCCCGGGGTGGTTGTAGTAGTCCGAGTCGATCATCCAGCAGGCCTTCTCCGGTACGTAGGTGGGCACGGTCACCGCCAGCAGCCCGCCGGGCCGCAGCACCCGCACCATCTCCGCGATGCCCTGGTGCGGGTCGTCCACGTGCTCCATCACCTCGGAGCAGATCACCTTATCGAAGCACCCGTCCTTGAAGGGCAGCCTCAGCGCATCGCCCATCAGCACGTTGCGGTTGCCGTTGTAACCGTTCTGCTGGTCCATGTGGTCCAGCACGTATTTGGTCTTCTTCAGGCTGTAGTTGTCCGGGTCCAGGGCGCAGGTGAGGCCGCTGCCGTTGTTCAGGCGGTACGCCTCGTAGCTGTGCCGCCCCTCGCCGCAGCCCACGTCGAGGAAGCGGTCTCCATCTTCGACCCTGAACAGCTTGAAATTGACCGTCAGCAACTACATTACCTCCCGGTACACATCGAGGGTCTTCTCCGCCGCCTGCCGCCAACTGAACATCTGCTCCACCCTGCTGCGGCCAGAATGCGCCATGTTGCGGCGCAGCTCCTCATCGTCGAGCAGGCGCCTGATGCCCGCCGCCAGCGCCTCGTGGTCCCGCGGCGGCACCAGTATGCCGCAGCCGTCATGACCGACGACCTCGGGCAGCGCACCGGCGGTGGTGGACACCACCGGCACCCCGCAGGCCATCGCCTCCGCCGCCGGCAGCCCGAAGCCCTCGTACAGCGATGGAACCACCGCCACCTGGGCGCGGGCGTAGTGCTTCACCATCTCCTCGGTGCTCACCTTGCCGGTGAACTCAACGCACCCGTTCAGCCCCAGCTTGTCCACCAGCCCGGGGGTGTATTCGTTATCGGGGAGCCCGCGGTCCACTATCGTCAGCTTCACGTCCATCTCCTCCTGCAGCTTCCGCACCGCGCGCAGCAGGTACAGCACCCCCTTCTTGCGGTCGGCGGTGTTGGACACCACTATCAGGCGCCCCTTCTCCCGCGCCGCGCCGTTGGCGCAGCGGAACGTGTCGGTGTCTATGCCATTGTACACCACCCGCATCTTGCGATACGGCACCTTGAAGGAGTTCCGGATCTCCGCCGCCGCGTTCTCCGACACGGTGATGACGCGATCCATGCCCCAGGACGCCAGGTGCTGCATCACCATGGGGTAGAACAGTATGCGCCGTATCTTGTTCTCGGTGCCGTCGATGTACGGCAGGTCGCTCTTGCGGTCGATGGGCAGCGGGTGATGGATGGTGGCCACCACCGGGATGCCCAGCGATTTCATCAGCAGGTTGCCGTAGCCCAGCGTCTGGTTATCGTGGATCACGTCGAACCGATGTTTGTGCATCAACTCCCGCAGCTTGTTGAAGGCGCGGAAGCTGAAGGTGAACATCTCGGGGAACTTGCCCACCCTCACCGCCGCCAGATCGTAGAGGTTGAGCGGGGTCAGCACCTGCAAGTGGTCCCTCTTGGGGAAGCCGTACTCCACCAGGTTCATGTTGTGCACCCGGTGCTCCACCACCCCCTCGGCGACGTCGGGATACGGCGGGCCGACGATGGTATGTACCTCATGCCCCATCCGCTGCAGCTCCCGCGACAGGTAGTACAGGTACACCCCCTGCCCGCCGCAGAACATGTTGCCCCGGTTGCAGAGGAGGCAGATCCTCACTCCTTATTCTTCTCCATGCTCGATATCAGGATCAGCAGGCCGATCACGCTCTTGCCGTCACAGATCTCGCCCGAATCGACCAAATCCCCGACCCTGCTCTGCGGAACCGGCACCACCTGGATGATCTCATCGTCCTCGGCGCGGCTGGGGCCCGGCTCGAGGCCGGTGGCGAGGAACAGGTGCATGAACTCGGTGGAGTAACCCGGCGCGGTGTACGCCCCGCCGATGCGTCTGATATCCTTCGGCCGGTAGCCGGTCTCCTCCTCCAGCTCGCGCCGTGCGCTCTCCTCGGGCGCCTCGCCGGGCTCGATGCCCCCGGCGGGCAGCTCCAGCATCTCACGGCCCACCGCGTGGCGGTACTGGCGCACCAGTATCACGTTTCCATCGGCGTCCACGGAGACGATGGCCACGCAGTCCGGGTAGGAGGCTATCTCGCGGGTGGTCTCCCTGCCCCCCGGCAGCACCACCCGGTCCACCCGCAGGCTCACCCTACGCCCCTCGTATATCTGCCTGCTCTCCAGCGTGTGCTCCTCCATCAGTCCGAACGCTCCAGACGATAGATCAATGCCACCTCATCGCAGTCGGGGAACTTGGGGCAGCGCAGGCACTCACCCCATACCTTCTGGGGCAGCTCGCTCTTATCCACCTGGGCGAAGCCGAACTTCTCGAAGAAAGCCGGCACATACGTCAGGCAGAAGATGGTATCGATACCCAGCCCCCGCGCTTCATCCAGGCAGGCCTGTATCAGCGCCGCGCCGGCACCGTGCGTCTTTTTGCTTTCGATAACCGCCACCGCCCTGATCTCGGCGAGATCGGACCAGAAGATGTGCAGTGCGGCACAGGCGACGACCTGATCCCCGTCACGCACCACGAAAAAATCCCGTATGTTCTCGTACATCTCGCTCAGGGCGCGGGGCAGCATCTCACCCTTGTTGGCATAGGAGTTGACCAGCTTCTGGATCACCGGTATGTCCTTTATCCGCGCCTTTTCCGCTATCATCTGGGCACCAGCCTTCTCACCAGTGTGCTGTAGAAGATGGTCGGCGGATTCAACCGCAGCAGGCGAGTCACGTGCGGGCTGAGGCTCACCTTGACCGTGTCCCCGCTCTCCAGCATCAGGTCCACCTGGCCGTCCACGCTGAGCACCGCCTGCCGGTCGGCGCGCACCTTCAACTCCACCACCGAGGCGGAGGGCAGCACCAGCGAGTTATCGAACGTGGGATGGGGAGCGATGGGATTCAGCACCATATCCCGCGCCTGGGGATAGAGTATGGGGCCGCCGGCCGCCAGGGAGTACCCGGTGCTGCCGGTAGCGCTGGCAACGATGACGCCGTCCGCCTTGTACGTGGTCAGCGCGGTGCCGTCTATGGCGATATCCACATAGATGACCCGCGGGTTCACCCCCCTGGCGATAACGATATCGTTAAGCGCATGAAGGGTATCTCTGCCGGGCAGCTCCGCCCGCAGCATGGAGCGCTCGTCAATCCAGCCCTCCCCATTTAACAAAGCGGGGAGACGATCTCGAACCTCATCAGCGGTCAGCTCCGTCAGGAAGCCCAGTTTCCCCAGGTTCACCCCCACGATGGGGACAGACAGGGGGGCCACTGCACGCGCCGCCCGCAGTATGGTGCCGTCCCCGCCCACACTGAGGACCAGGTCCGTGCCCTCCACCTCAGCCCTGGCCGCCTCCTCCTCCCACGCCGAGCACATCCCTGTGGAGACATCCATCGAAGCCAGCAGTGTCGCCGTCTCCTCGGCGAAATCCCGAGCAGCATCGATCTTGGGATGATATAAAATTGCTATGCGCTTCAACAGCCGCTCTTAAAATTCACTTGGCCGCCACAACCGGGCCGCAGTGGCAAGTCTATCATTGCACACGCACTCTGTCAAGAGAAATGTATATGAAGATGCTCTCGATGTCATTGCAAACACCGCCGGCGTCCTCGAGCGCGGGTTCAGCTATAGCCTGTGCTGCAAGCGCCATTGACCTCAAACGGGAGGTCAGTTATCATAGATACATTGAGGAACATCTCCCGTGCCCCGTACAGATTTAATCTTACTTCATCCACCCAGCGTCTATGACTTTCGCCAGCAGACCATCCTTTACGGTCCGAGCAGCGACCAGGTCCCGTCATCCCCCATCTTCGAACTGTACCCCATAGGCATGACCAGCATAGCGGAGTACCTGGAGCGCGCCGGCTACCGGGTGCGGATAGTGAACCTGGCGGTGCGCATGCTGCGCGACCCCGGGTTCGACGCCGAGAGGCTGATCAAAGAGCTGGATGCGCCGGTGTTCGGCATCGATCTCCACTGGCTGCTCCACTGCCACGGCGCCATCGAGATAGCCCGCCTGGTGAAACGGCACCACCCTCGATCGAAGCTGGTGTTCGGCGGGCTGTCCTCCACCTACTATCACCGCGAGCTGCTGGACTACCCCGAGGTGGACTACGTGCTCCGCGGCGATTCCACCGAGGAGCCGCTGCGCCAGCTGATGGCCTGCATCCTCAATGGCGAGGAGCCGTCGGGGGTGCCCAACCTGTCGTGGAGAGATGACGGCGGGCAGGTACATGAGAACCCCTTCACCCACGTCCCCGACGACCTCAGCGGGGTGATGGTGGACTACTACTCCAACATGGTGCGCTCGGTGGTGCGCTACCGCGACATCAGCAGCTCCCTGCCCTTCAGGCGGTGGCTGCGCTACCCCATAACCGCGGTGCTCACCTGCCGCGGCTGCACCCACAACTGTATCATCTGCGGAGGATCGTTCAGCGCCTTCAAACAGTGCTACAACCGCGACCGTCCCGCCTTCCGCAGCCCGGAGGCGGTGGCCCGTGACATCAGCAGCATCGGGCGCTTCAGCAACGGCCCTATATTCGTGCTGGGAGACCTCCTCCAGGCGGGCGAGGACTACGGCTACCGGCTGCTCGAGCTTTTAGAACAACAGAGGCCCAAGAACCCGCTCATCCTGGAGCTGTTCGGCCCCGCGCCGGCGGAGTTCATCAAGAGGATGGGGCAGGCCTGCCCCGGATTCTGCCTGGAGATATCCCCGGAGTCCCACGACCCCGAGGTGAGGAACGTATGCGGCAGGAACTACTCCACCGAGGCCCTGGAACAGACCATCGCCGCGGCGCTGGAGGCCGGTTGCAGCCGCATGGACATCTTCTTCATGTTCGGCCTGCCCAAGCAGACCCCGAACTCGGTGACGGACACCGTGGAATACTGCGGCTCCCTGCTGGAGCGGTTCCGCGACCGGCGCATCACCCCCTTCACCGCACCGCTGTCCCCCTTCCTCGACCCGGGGAGTATCGCCTTCGAGAACCCCGACCGCTACGGCTACCACCTGCGCTTCAACAGCCTGGAGCAGCACCGCCAGGCGCTGGTGGAGCCGTGCTGGAAATACACCCTGAACTACGAGACGGAATGGATGAGCCGCGATGAGCTGGTGGATGTAACCTACAGGGCTGAGCTTAAGCTCAACAGCCTCAAGTCCAGGTACGGGGTCATCACCAAGAAACAGGCCACGGATACCAAAAAGCGCCTGTATACCGCCATGGACATGGTGGATAAGATCGACAAAATCGTGGCCGCCGGCGGCGCCGACCGCGAGCATCAGCTGGCGAAGCTCAAGGAGAAGGTGGACTACGTGAACATGTCGCGGGCCGGCGGCAAGCAGGAGTTGGAGCTGCCCATGGCCCCGGTCAAGATCAGACCCCTCGGCGCCCTGCGCTCCCTGCTGCACCGGTAACAGCCTCTATTGACCGCACAGTGAGACACGATTACCATATTAAGCGACTGTACAACTATTGCGGAAGGTATAATGGCGAAGTTGAATAACCTGTTCCAGCCGATAAAGTTGGGCAACCTGGAGCTCAAGAACCGCATCGTGATGACCTGCGCCAACGCCAGTGGGGGCGGCGGGGAGCACGTGCTGCGCTACTACGCCGAGCGCGCTGCCGGGGGCTGTGGCCTGCTCATCGTCGGCGGGATGTACACCTTCGACACCGGCCCCGGCAAGACGTTCTACGGCGGCCGCAAGGACGTGACCGATGAGGAAGCGCTGGCCATACGCCAGTTCGCCCTTTACGGCGAGGAACTGCTGCCCTTCCTGCGTAAATTCACCCGCGCGATGCACGACAACGGGGCCAGGGTCGCCGCCCAACTGCTGATGACCTACGAGTGGAAGCGCGACTGGAAGACCAATAAGGAGGGCCCCACCGAGCTGGTGAGCGCCTCCGACGGCTACAAGCCGGCGCGTCTGGGCGAGGCGCGGGGGGTGACCGTCGACGAGATTCATCAGATCGTCGGGGAGTACGGCGACGCCGCCAGGATCGCCAAAGACGCCGGCTTCGACGCTATCGAGATACACGCCGGCATCGGCTATTTCCTCAACCAGTTCCTGTCGCCGCACACCAACAGGCGCAGCGACGAGTACGGCGGGCCGGTAGAGAACCGCATGCGCATGCTGCTTGAGATCGTGGAGGACTGCCAGCGGAAGGCGGGAAAGGACTACCCCATCATCGCCCGCATCTCCGCCGACGATTTCATGGAGGGCGGCAACACCCTGGAGGACACGAAACCGATAGCGACAGCGCTGGAGCGGGCCGGCGTGGTAGCCATCGACGTCGAGACCGGGTGGCACGAGAGTTCCACGCCGATGGTGCAGCAGTGGGTCGAGCCGGGTCAGTACGTTTATCTGGCGGAGGAGATCAAGAAGGTGGTTAAAGTGCCGGTGATGACCGCCTACCGCATCTGGGACCCCAAGCTGGCGGACAGCATCATCGCCGCCGGGCGGGCCGACCTCGTCGGCATGGCGCGGGCGCTGGTGGCCGACCCCGAGCTGCCCAACAAGGCGTTGGCGGGGAATTTCGACGATATCAACTGCTGCATCGCCTGCTGCCGCTGCCTGGACACCGCCATCAGCGGTCAGTGCCCCTCCTGCGCGGTGAACGCCAGGGTGGGCCGTGAGGCGGTATACAACATCGAGCCGTCCGCCGACAGGAAGAACGTGCTGGTTATAGGCGGCGGCCCCGGCGGCATGGAGGCCGCCCGTGTGGCGGCGCTGCGCGGCCACCGGGTCACCCTGTGCGACAGGTACCGCAGGCTCAGCGGCTCGCTGCTGCTGGCATGCGTCATGAACCCGGAACTGCCCAAGTTCCTCAGGTACCAGACGCGGCAGGTGCGCAAGCTGCCTATCGACGTCAAGCTGAACACCACAGTCGATGCTGCGTTCGTCGATAAGATGAAGCCGGATGTGATTGTCATCGCCACCGGCGGCATCCCTCCCAAATACGAAATGCCCGGGGCCGACCGCGCTAACGTCCTCAGCAGCCACGACATGCTCACCGCCATGCTCCGCCCGCCGAAGAAGGGTGGAGTGATACAGCGATTGATGTGGCGCGTCGGCTCGCTGGCGCTGCGGTACATCAGCCGACCGTCGCTCGTCCGGTGGGCGCTGGGGCTGCCCTTCCCCTTCAAGAAGCGCGTCGTCATCATCGGCGGCGGGTTCGCCGGCTGCGAGCTGGCCGACGTGCTGGCGGAGCGAGGTAAAAAGGTAACGCTGCTGGAGGAGTCCCGCCGCCTCGGCTTCGACATCGGGATCACGACTAGATGGGTGCAATTGATGCGGCTGTGGCAATCCGGCGTCAACATGCAGCGGAACGCCAAGGTGGAGCAGATCGACGACAAGGGCGTTAAGGCGACCGTCGAGGGCGAGGAGCAGTTCTTCGAGGCGGATACGGTGGCGCTGACCAAGCCCATGGAGACCAACGAGCAACTGGCGAAGGAGCTCGAAGGTAAGGGATACAAGGTATACCGCGTAGGCGACTGCGCCGCCGCCGGCGGCCGTATCATGGAGGCCATGGCCTCCGGCTTCCGCGCTGGCTACGAGGTCTGAACGCCGTCCGACGTGACGCCATCGCCCACCCACACCGTCATCATCCGGCTTGACCATCGCCCCCTCAACCGTCATCATCCGGCTCGACCGTCACCCGCCTCACCTGTCATCATCCGGCTCGACCGGATGATCCAGCGGAATGTGTAACGACTGGATTGCCCCAGCAAGTCGGGCAACGACAACCGCAAACGCCACTCCCGACTCAATCGTCATCATCCGGCTCGACCGGATGATGCAGCGGAATGTGTAACGACTGGATTGCCCGAGCAAGTCGGGCAATGACAGATGCCTTGTCCACTCTCCTCTATTGACCCTCGGCTCCCCCGCGCGTTACTATTATCACGAACCAATCGACCGACAAACCCCACATCAGGTAACTTATGACCAAGCTAGACAGCCTGTTCCAGCCGATTGAGATCGCCGGAATGGAACTGAAGAACCGCATCGTCTTCCTCGCCGCCGCCACCGAGTACAGCGACAGCGGCTTCGTCGACCGGCGCGAGGTGGCCTACATGGCGGCGCGCGCCAGGGGCGGTGCCGGGCTGCTCACCACCGGCATGCTGGTGCCCTCCTACATGGGCCCCATCCCGCTGAACGTGATCTACGACGACAAATTCATCCCCGGCCTGCGCCAGCTCACCGAAACGGTGCACAGCGAGGGCGCCAAGATAGCGGCACAGGTAGGCATCCAGTACTTCTGGGCCAGCGAGGAGAATGCACCCGTCGAGGAGGTCAGCCCATCGGGGATCGCCACCCGGCGCAACTCCAGCCCCCGCGCGCTGACGGCGGACGAGATCCACCGGATAGTCGATGCCTACGCCGAGGCGGGCCGCCGGGCGCGGGACTCCGGCTTCGACGCTGTGGAGATCATGTGCGGCATCGGCTACCTCATCGCCCGCTTCCTGTCGCCGCTCACCAACAGGCGCACCGACGATTACGGCGGCTCGCTGGTAAACCGCATGCGGTTCATGCTGGAGATAGTCGCAGCGACAAAGGCCAGGGTGGGCCACGACTACCCGCTGATATGCCGCATGTGCGCCGACGATTTCATGGAGGGCGGGCAGAGGCTGGAGGAGACCCGGCAGGTAGCCGTCGCCCTGGAGCGCGCCGGCGTCCACTGCCTCAACGTGGGGGCGGGATGGCACGAGTGCCGCACCCCGCTAGTCTACATGTCGGTTCCACGCGGCAGCTTCGTCTACCTGGCGGAGGAGATCAAGAAGGTCATCAAAATCCCGGTTATCGCCGCCTACCGCATCAACGACCCGCTGCTGGCCGACAGCATCATCGCCGAGGGCAGGGCCGACCTCGTCGGCATGGCGCGCGCCCTGATAGCCGACCCGGAATTCCCCGACAAGGCGCGCTGCGGGCGGCTCGACGATATCCGGTCCTGCATCGCCTGCGGGTACTGCCTGGACTCCGTGATGCTCGCCGCCCC
>Ga0180438_10010185_pt1 | contig 11565 bp, 7 predicted proteins | sample SS_ome_12_FD_132455 | JGI IMG/M metagenome (GOLD analysis project Ga0180438, IMG submission 132455) | Hypersaline lake sediment archaeal communities from the Salton Sea, California, USA - SS_3_D_2 metaG | ecosystem: Environmental > Aquatic > Non-marine Saline and Alkaline > Hypersaline >...
CGGCCGTCGCCGCGGCGTCCGCGGTCGTCGGGCGCATCGCTGCGCCGGAGGAGGTGGTACAATGAAGTTGATGGGTACAGTCTGGAAGTACGGCGACAACGTGGACACCGACGTGATCATCCCCGCGCGCTACCTGAACGTGTCCACGCCGGAGGAACTGGCGCGCCACTGCATGGAGGACATCGACCCGGGTTTTGCCGCCGGCGTGCGCGCGGGAGATACGATCGTCGCCGGGGAGAATTTCGGCTGCGGTTCGTCGCGGGAGCACGCCCCGCTGGCGATCCAGGGGGCCGGCGTCTCCTGCGTCGTCGCCGGGAGTTTCGCCCGCATCTTCTATCGGAACGCCATCAACGTCGGGCTCCCGATCCTGGAATGCCCGGCCGCGGTGGAGGCCACGCAAAAGGGAGATCTGTTGGCGGTGGACCTCGGCGCGGGCACGGTCACTAACCTGTCCACGGGCAACACGTACCAGACCGCCCCGTTCCCCCCGTTTGTCATGGACATCATCGGGGCGGGGGGACTGGTCCCCTTCACGCGGGAGCGGCTGCGGGCAAGCCAGGCCCAAGAGTCCTGATGGGATGCGCGGAGGACGCCGGCCCCGGTCAAGGAAAGGAGGAGAGGATGTGTGAGCGCCACGTGCGCCCACCAGTCCTGCTCTACGATACGACGCTGCGCGACGGCACGCAGGGCGAGGGGATCTCGCTGTCCGTAGATGACAAACTGAAGATCACCCGTCTGCTGGACAAGCTGGGCGTGCACTACGTCGAGGGGGGCTGGCCGGGTTCCAACCCCAAGGCCGTCGAGTACTTCCGGCGGGTGCGGGAACTGGACCTGGATCAGATCCACGTTGCTGCCTTCGGCAGCACGTGCCGCGTGGGCACCCGGCCACAGGACGATGCCAACGTCCTGGCGCTGCTGGAGGCCGGCACGGCCGCGGTGACCGTCGTCGGCAAGAGCTGGGCGCTCCACGTGCGCGACGTCCTGCGTACCACGCCGGAGGAGAACCTGCGCATCATCCGCGAGAGCCTGGCCTACCTCAAGGCCCACGGTCGCGAGGTCATCTACGACGCCGAGCACTTCTTCGACGGCTACCGGGCCGATGCGGCCTACGCCGTGGCCACGCTCAGTGCCGCGGTCGAGGGGGGCGCTGACGTCCTCGTCCTGTGCGATACCAACGGCGGGTCGATGCCCTGGGAGATCGAGGCGGCGGTCGGCCAGGTCCGCTCGGCGTTCCCTGGCCTTCCCGTCGGCATCCACGCCCACGACGACGGTGGGCTGGCGGCGGCCAACAGCCTGGCGGCCGTTCGAGCCGGCGCCGTCCACGTGCAGGGCACGATCAACGGATACGGGGAGCGGTGTGGAAACGCCAACCTGTGTACGTTGATCCCCAACCTGGAGTTGAAGATGGACGTGCGGGCGCTGCCTCCGGGGCAGTTGGCCCAGCTCACGCGCGCCGCCCGCATGGTGGCCGCCGTCGCCAACCGGCCGCTCCCGCGCCAGGTGGCCTACGTGGGCCGGAGCGCCTTCGCCCACAAGGGGGGCATCCACGTATCGGCCATGCGGCGCAACTTGCTGAGTTACCAGCACGTCGACCCCGCGCTCGTCGGCAACCGTTCGCGCGTGTTGGTGTCGGAGCTCTCGGGCCGGGGCAACCTGCTGAGCAAGGCGGAGGAGATAGGCATCGCCCACCAGGAGATCGAGAATCTGCCGGGGCTGCTGCACACCATCAAGCGCCTGGAGCACCAGGGCTTCACTTTCGACGGGGCGGATGCGTCCGTCGAGATGTTGCTCCATCGCGCCAGCGCCGGATACCAACCGCCGTTCGAGATGCTGGATTTCATGGTCGTCGTCGAGCACCGGGAGCGGCGCGGTATCTTCGCCGAGGCGAACATCAAGGTCCGCGTCGACGGGCAGATCTTCCACACGGCCGCCGAGGGCAACGGGCCGGTGAACGCGCTCGACACGGCCTTGCGCAAGGCGCTCACACCCGTCTACCCCCACCTGGATCGATTCAACCTGGGGGACTACAAGGTGCACATCCTGGATGGGGATCAGGGCACGGCGGCGACCACCCGCGTGTTGATCGATATGCAGAACGAGACACACCGTTGGAGCACCGTGGGCGCCTCCGCCAATATCATCGAGGCGAGCTGGATCGCCCTGGCCGATGCGGTGGAGTATGGCCTGATGGTAGCCGCTCCCTAGGAACCTTGGTCGACCAGACTTCGAAAGTCTTATGGGAATCATATAGGAGAACTCATGGAAGCTAGAATTGTAACGTTGCCCGGAGATGGCGTCGGCGTGGAGGTCGTCGCCGAGGGCGTCAAGGTCCTCCGGGCTGTGGCCGATCGCTACGAGCATCGGTTCACCTTCGAAGAGGCTCTGATCGGGGGCTGCGCCATGGACGCCACAGGCTCCCCGCTGCCCGACGAGACGCTGGAGGCCTGTCGCCGGGCCGACGCGGTGCTCCTGGGCGCGGTTGGCGGCCCCCGCTGGGCCGACCCCTCCGCGAAGGTCCGCCCGGAGCAGGGGCTGTTGGGCCTGCGCCAGGGGCTGGACCTGTACGCCAATCTGCGCCCCGTGTGCCCCGATCCGGCCCTGCAGGACGGCTCGCCGCTGCGTCCCGAGCGGTTGGACGGGGTCGACCTGGTCGTCGTGCGCGAGCTGACCGGCGGCATCTACTTCGGCCCCCGCCAGGAGGCGACGGCGCAGAGCCAGGCGGCCTACGACACGATGGTCTACACCGCCGGCGAGGTGCGCCGCGTCGCCCACGTGGCCTTCCGGCTGGCCGGGGAGCGGCAGGGCAAGGTCACCTCGGTGGACAAGGCCAACGTGCTGGCGGCCTCTCGTCTCTGGCGCCGGGTCGTGTCCGACGTCGCGGCCGAATACCCGGACGTAGCGCTGGAGCACACCCTGGTCGACGCGGCGGCGATGCACCTGCTCCGCCGTCCCGCCGATTTCGACGTGATCCTGACGGCCAATATGTTCGGCGACATCCTGACCGACGAGGCCTCGATGCTGGCCGGTTCGATGGGCCTGCTGCCCTCGGCCTCGCTAGGGGAGGGGCGCGTTGGGGTCTACGAGCCGATCCACGGCAGCGCCCCCGACATCGCCGGCCAGGGCATCGCCAATCCGCTGGCCGCCATCTTGAGCGTGGCCCTGCTGCTGCGCCACTCCCTGGCGTTGGAGCACGAGGCGCAGGCCGTCGAGCGCGCGGTGAAAACCGTCCTGGCCCAGGGCCACCGCACCCCTGACATTGCCCCGCCCGGAACCCAGACCGTGGACACAAAGCGGATGGGAAAGTTAGTGGTGATGGCAATTATGAATGACCAATGACCAATTACAAATGAACAAATGACAAATGACCAAACGACCACGCGACCAATTTACCATTCTACCAATTTACCGGTTTCCCAATCTACCATTTTACCAATCTACCAATCCACCAACCGACCACTCACGGAGGAATCATGCGTAGCGATCTGGCGAAGCGAGGTTTTGATCGGGCTCCTCACCGGAGCCTCTTTTATGCCACCGGACTGACGCCCGAGGAACTGGACCGGCCCCTGATCGGGGTCGTCAATTCGTACAACGAAATCGTGCCCGGCCACGTGCACCTGGACAAGGTTGGCCGTGCGGTGAAGGCCGGCGTCCGGATCGCCGGGGGCACGCCGCTAGAGTTCAACGTCATCGGCGTGTGCGACGGCATCGCCATGGGCCACCCGGGGATGCGCCACTCGTTGCCCAGCCGGGAACTGATCGCCGACTCGGTCGAGATCATGGTGACCGCCCACCGGTTCGACGGCCTGGTCTTCATACCCAACTGCGACAAGATCGTGCCCGGCATGCTGATGGCCGCGGCCCGGCTCGACGTCCCGGCCATTTTCGTCAGCGGGGGCCCGATGATGGCCGGCCGCTACCAGGGCCGCGACGTGGACCTGATGACCCTGTTCGAGGCCGTCGGCGAGTACAAGACCGGGCGCCTCGGCGAGGATGAGCTGCGCGAGTTGGAACTGGTCGCCTGTCCGGGCTGCGGATCCTGCTCCGGCCTGTTCACCGCCAACTCGATGAACTGCCTGACCGAGGCGTTGGGCATGGGCCTGCCGGGCAACGGGACCGTCCCGGCCGTCACGGCGGCCCGCTTGCGGCTGGCCAAGCGGGCCGGGATGCAGGTACTCCACCTGGTCCGGGAGGGCTTGCTGCCCAGCCAGGTCATGACCGCGGCCGCCTTCGAGAACGCCGTCGCCGTCGACATGGCGATCGGCGGCTCGACCAACACCGCCCTCCACCTGCCGGCCATCGCCCACGACGCCGGCGTCCCGCTCTCGCTGGAGGTGTTTGACGCGGTCAGCCGGCGGACCCCCTACCTGGTCAAGCTCAGCCCGGCCGGCCCCCACCACGTGCAGGACCTGGACGAGGCAGGGGGCGTGCCGGCCGTGATGGCCGAGTTGCTCCGCCACGGCCTGCTGCACGGCGATGTCCCGACGGTCACCGGGGAGACGATGGCCCAGAATCTGGACGGCGTGCGTCGCCGGACCGACGTCGTCCGCCCGGCCGAGGAACCGTACCGCCCCGACGGGGGGATCGCGATCCTGTGGGGGGACCTGGCTCCCGATGGGGCGGTCGTCAAGGCGGGCGCCGTCGCGCCGGAGATGATGCACCATCGCGGCCCGGCGCGCGTCTTCGAGGGCGAGGAGCCTGCGCTGGAGGCGATCCTGGAGGGCCACATCCACCCCGGCGACGTCGTCGTCATCCGCAACGAGGGTCCGCGGGGTGGGCCGGGCATGCGCGAGATGCTCATGCCGACCTCCGCGCTGGCCGGTGTCGGGCTGGACGACAAGGTGGCCCTATTGACCGCCGGGCGCTTCTCCGGCGCGACGCGCGGGGCTGCCGTCTGCCACGTCTCGCCCGAGGCGGCCGCGGGCGGTCCCATCGGGTTGGTCCAGGATGGGGACGAGATCGAGCTGGATATTCCCAACAAGGAGCTCCTGCACCACGTCTCCGACGAGGAGAAGGCCCGCCGGCGGGAGGGATGGACGCCACCCGTACCCCGGGTGAAGGGAGGATACCTGGCCCGCTACGCGGCCATGGTCAGCTCGGCCAGCCAGGGGGCCATTCTGAAGCAGCCGTAGAAGTGGCTCAAAAACAACTTCTATATGGTCGAGGGCTGATTCCCCGGCCTCGTGCCGTCGATGCTTCCCGGCCTATGGGGACCAGTGTGCCTCGTCCGGGTAGCCCCCGGCGAGGAGCACGGGCGGGCTGCCGTCGGCCGGGAACCAGTAGAGATGGCCCGTGTAGCCCGCGCCCGCGGTGCCCAGCCCGGCCAGGTACCCGCTCCCATCGGGCGCCCACGCCAGCGTCGTCCATCGCAGACCGGGTACCGCGAAGCGGTGTCGGAGCGTCGCCGCTCCCGCGGTGGTCACCTCCCAGATTGCGTCCCCCGCGGCGACCGTCACCCGCTCCCCGGCCGGCGACCAGGCCAGTGCCAGCGTCCCGGTCGTCGTCTCCAGTTGCAGCATCTCTCGCCACTCGGGGCGGCCCACGGCATCCCCGGCCGCCGGGGATACATCGGCCACGTAGAGCACGGGAGGCCGCTGCTCGAAGCGCGGATCGGCGGTCAGGGCGGCCAGTTGGGCGCCGTCCGGGGACCAGGCGAATTGGAGCGCCGGCGCCTCCCGTCCGTCGAACGTCTCCAGGAGGTCGGTGCTGCCGGCCGGGGCGCTGGCGTCCGGCGTGATCAGGCCCAGGGTCGCGAAATCGGGCGTCTCAACAATGCAGGCGACCCAATCGCCCCGCGGCGACCAGGCCGGTTCGAGCGCCCACGTGGCCTCCTGCCCGCCGCCCTCCGGCGCAACCACCAGCGCCCACTCCTGGCCGGTGGCGGGCTCGTAGATGAACAGGCCCCCGTCGCGTTCGTAGACCAGGCGCCCGCCGTCGGGCGACCAGGTGCCCAGCGACCCGGCGGGCAATGGCTCCTGCATCCCCGTGTCGGGATCGAGGATGGCTGCCGGCCCCTCGGGGAGCCGGTAGGCCAGGCGTCCGTCGGGGGTCCAGCGCCACGCCACAGGGACGCCAGCCAGCGAGAACGCCCGCGTGGCGCCGGTGGCCGCGTCCCATACGCTCAGCGTGGGCCTTTCCGCGGCCTCCTGGGGCTGCGGCTGCGTGCTCCAGGCGAGACGCTGCCCGTCCTGGGACCAGGCGAACGTTTCCACGTGCCGGGCGCCCAGGGGACGCGCGGCGCGGTCCCGCCACAGCCACAGCTCGCCGCTGTCGACGTAGGCGAAGGTGCCGGCCGGCCCGCCGGGTGCGAAAGGCCGGAGCGCCTGCCCATCCCACCGAAAGGCCCGCTCGCCGTCCTCCTCGCCCAGGGCCGCCAGATCGTCCTCCTCCCACAGCGATTCGTCGGCCGGGTGGAAGGTCACGCGCTCCTGGAGCACGATCTCGGGCACCCCGTCGCCCGTCAGATCCACCCAGTCCCAGTCCGCCAGGTAGTTCTCCCGGTACGACGCTGGGACGTCCTGCCGGTTCGCCATGGTGTTGTCCACCGCCGTCGGCGCGCCCCAGATGGTGGCCAGCGCCTGGCCATCCCAGCGGTAGAGCGTGGCGGACCCGGTGATCCAGCCATACTGCATCTTGAAATAATCGACCACCACCTCCTGCTGGCCGTCGCCGTCGAAGTCCGCCGGCTCGGGCGGGAAGTAGTGGGGGGGTGCGTTGCCGAACCCGGTCGCCAGCACCTGCGACGTCCCGCGCAGCCGGTACCCTGCGTCCGTCTTCGCCACGATCACCCAGCGCACCTCGTCCAGATCGCCGATGTTGCCGACCAGCGCCAGAATCTCCTCCGCCCCGGCCGTGGTGAAGCTTCCGTCCGTGCGGTGGGCCGCCCAGTGCTCGTCGCCTCTCATATTCACGACGGTGTCCACGATCGCCTGCTCGTCGGGAAAGGGGGTGGGGGGGACAGTGGGCTGCGGGGCTACAGTGGGGAGTGCGGGGAGGGCGGGCAACGTGAGGATCGGCGCCGGCGTCGCCGTCGGAGGGATGGTCGGAGTGGCTGGTGGCGTGGCCGTCCAGGTGGGGGGCGGCCCTTCGGCGGTGGACGTTGGCGCCGACGTGGCCGGTGCGCTGCACGCGCTCACCGCCAGCGCGATGGCCAGGCTCGTCATGATCCCCCACCAGAGTCCGGCGACTGCGTTCTTCGTCTGTCTATCTCGTTTCACAGCGAGTCTCCTTCGTTGCTTGGGTGTCACTCGTCGAATTGTCCGGGTGCCGGCGAGTTGCCTCAAACGTAGATATTACCAGAGCTTCCCCTGTAGTCAACTGAACATGAAATCCTGTGAATCCTGTTAATCCTGTCCGAAAAGTCTTCTGTCTCGGAGGTCTGGCGGCGGTTGACTTGAAGGCGCGATGGCCTATAATTCACCACTATGCTGAGTGTACTCATCACCGCCTTCCGCGAGGCTGCGACCGTCGGCCAGGCCATCGAAGCGTTCCTTTCCCAGTTGCCGGCCGGCGGTGAGATCCTGGTCGTCTGTCCCGACCCGGAGACGATCGTCGTCGTGGATGACTATGCCGCCCGCCATCCGGCCGTGCGCCACGTGGCCGACCCGCAGCGGGGCAAGCCGGCGGCGCTCAACGTCGGGCTCAGAGCGGCGCGCGGAGACGTCGTCGTGCTCAGCGATGGGGACGTGGCCGTCGCCGGGGACGCGCTGGCCCCGCTCGTGGCCCCTTTCGAGGATCCGCAGGTGGGCGCGGTGAGCGGACATCCCCTCAGCCTCAGCCCGCGCGACACGATGCTGGGCTACTGGTCCCACCTACTGACGGAGGGGATCCACCACATGCGGCTGGCCCGCGACCGGGCCGGGGAGTTCCTGTTCTGCTCCGGCTATCTCTTCGCCTTCCGCCGCGCCTTGATCCAGCACGTGCCTGCGGATGCACTGGCCGAGGACGCGGTCATCTCCCAGCGCATCGCCCAGAAGGGCTACCGCGTCCGGTATGCGCCCGACGCGCGCGTCTTCGTCAGGTACCCCACCACCTACCGGGACTGGCTGCGTCAGAAGGTCCGCTCGGCCGGCGGCCACGCCCAGGACTACGTGCGCAAGTCGCCGCTGCGCATGCGGTCGGCTCGCCTGGAGATCCTCAACGGCACGCGCCTGGCGCTGCGGTATCCGCGCGATCTGCGCGAGTTCATGTGGACACTGCTCCTCTTCGGCGCCCGGCTGCACCAGTGGCTCCTGGTGTTCATCAAAGTGCAGTTGCTCCGTCGTCCCCTGAGCGACCTCTGGCAGCGCGTCGAGTCGACCAAGTGATCCGTGCGTGCCCGTTTCACGCTTCACGTTTCACACCTCACTTTTCACGTTTCACGTGCAAAAGTATTGACTTTTGCTCTACCTTATGCTATAATAGCTTTGCCAGTCAAGGAAACACGCATTGCCGCCTGCTGGAACCCCAGGTTCCTTTGTGGGAGTAGGAGCGCCCTGGCGGTATAAGGCTCGGCTACCATAACGCCCGCTCGCCGTCGAGGTGCAGCGGGCGTTTTTGTGTGCACGTCGCCCGACACCTGACTGTTCCAGGGCGCTGCGAGGCCGTCAGATCCATCGAGGATCGTCAATTGCTGTCATTGTGCAGCGCACCCGCGAGGAGGGAGCAAGATGTCTATCCACGCGAAAACAGTCAGTCTCACAGTCGCAGCTCTGTTGGCATTGGCTTTGCCGGCGGGCGTCCCCGTCACAGCTACGTCGCCCGCATCCCCGCCGGCGGCAGATCGGGCCGTGGAGCCGGAAGCGGGAACCCTTCAGAAGACCACAGCGCCCGTCTTCTTCGACGACATGGAGGGGGACGTCAGCGACTGGACGGCCACGGGATTCTGGCACCAGGTCGCCAACCCCCAGACCATCTCCGTCTATCACGCCGGGGCGGCCACACCCGAGGATCCTCCCAACGACATCAATCCTGACCTGGTCACGCTGCCCGACACGAATGATTCGGGCAGGGCTTATCTGGGCTCGGCGTATGGCGGCAGCCACGTCTTCTGGTACGGTGTGGACGACTATGGCTGCTTCATCGACCCGGCCGGTACCTTTAACCTGGGGATGCAGTCAGCCAAGAACGGGGGGACTTCGGGTGCCGCTAACAGTGGGTCCCTGGTCTCGCCCGCGATTGACCTGACGGGGTTGGCCGCAGCGTCCCTCTACTTCTGGACCTGGTGGGAGATCGAGGGCACCGATGCCAACACGTTTGACATCATGTACGTGGAGATCTCCACCGATGGGGGGGCGAATTTCACCACCATCGGCACGCTCAACCCGCTCAACGACGCTGACAACGAGCATCACCAGAATTACTCCAGCGGCGGCTCCAAGGCGACGCCGGCCTGGGTCCGTTCCGCGTTTGACATCGGTTCGTACGTAGGCAACGTGATCAAGCTCCGATTTCGCTTCGACACCGTGGACGATCAGTACAACGGTTTTCGGGGCTGGATGATCGACGATGTGACGGTCGAGCCCGCCGGGTTGCCAGCTCCGCAGATTCTCAGCGTCGACCCCGGCTGCGTCGAAGTCGCCAATCTGGGGACCAAGATCGTGAAGATTTCCGGGGCGAACTTTGTCAAGGGCGCGTCCGTGACGATCGGTAATCAACCGGCCGCTTCGGTATGGGTCGCCAGTCCCGCTGAGATTCAAATCTTCCTGCCAGCCACGATGGCATCGGGCACCTACAACGTCACCGTCACCAATCCCGATGGCCAGAGCGCGACCTTGCTCACTGGGATTGTCATCAGCGATGACCCCTGCCCGGCTGAGGAATGCCCCGGGGCCACGATTCAGTCGGTCCGCAACGGGGATTGGGCAGACCCAAACACCTGGGACCTGGGCCGGGTCCCCAACCGGAACGATGTGGTGTTGATTCGGACAGGTCATACGGTGGTGGGCCGTGAGAAAGCGATCATCAAATCGCTCTGCAACTATGGCGTGCTGCGCAGCAGGCAGAACAGGTCGCTCGAGATCATCTATGACCAGTTTATCCTCAATGGAGGCACGATCGAGGGTAGAAACGGTGGTCGGAACCACGCCGGTAGTTCGATCAAACTGTCGGGTGGGGCGTACACGGGAGGCAGTGTCACGAACAACGGCACGATTCGCGCTGGCGACGGTGGCATCGGCGATTTCTCTGGAGATCAGGGCGGCTCTGTTTCCATATGGGGCGGCAAGATCGTTAACGCGGGCACCATTCAGGCGGGAGCAGGCGCCGACGGTCCCGGGCGCGGTGGGCCGGGCGGTGCGGTGAACTTGTGGGGAGGTTCCATTGAGAACAAGGCCACTGGCACGATCGATGGTGGGCCTGGAGGCGATGGGGGCCGCTATGGAGGGGACGGCGGTTCTGTGAAGATGAAGGGGCGCCCTGTCGACAACAAGGGCAAGATCAGGGGCGGCAAGGGCGGAGGGGGTGACAAGTACGGTGGTCGCGGCGGTGCGGTCCGCATACTGGCACGCGATATGACCAACACCGTCACCGGGGAAATCCGGGGTGGCAAAGGCGGCAACGTGCTGGGCACCGGTTCGGGGCGGGCCGGCGATGGAGGTACGGTGATCGTCTGGGGGAAGTGGGGAACATTTCTTCTCGGCTTTTTGCGCAATACGGGTAAGATCTTTGGTGGCGAGGGGGGTGACGGCAATCCTGCCGCCACGAGTCCCCAGAAAGGTGGGAAAGGGGGCAAGGTGAAGCTGATCTCCGACCCCAGCACCTTCGTCGGCGGTGGGCAGCAGGGCGGCGGCAATGGGGGGCAGGGCACCGGCGGCGGCGCTAATGGTGCAAGAGGGCGACTGATCGTCGAACCGAGCACGATTTCCCTGGCGGGCGATGAAACGGAGGCCAGTGGCAGCGACGTCTTGATCTTTGGTGGCGATGACTGGATCCTGGACTTGAGCCACTTGAGCGCCGGGGCCGTCGTGGCCACTGATAACATCACCATCGCAGTGGGCACGGGTGGCGTGGTAGATCTGAGGGAGAACTCCAGTCAGGTGCTTCAGGCCGGTGGGCGTGTCTTTATTGCCTCGGACGAGATTCTGCTGGATGCAGGTGTTGGGCTGGCCGACGTGGCGGGGGACAACGCTGTGACCGGCCCCAGCCAGATCCTGTATGACTGCTCCTTGTTTGATCCGGGGCCAACCGTCGGACAACCCGGCGCCACTGTGCCCGTCAGCCTGACCTTCACGAACAATGGACCTGTGGCTGACACCTACACCCTGAGCGTGTCCGATGCGGAGGGCTGGGATATGAGTGGCCTGCCATCTTCTGTCACTGTCGAGGGGCTCGATATACGTGACCTGGTGCTGGATGTCACTGTACCCTCGGACGCCGTGGCTGCAGATTCGAATGTCGTGACGGTCACAGCTACTTCGCACGCCGACGCCAATCTCGTGGAGGTGGCGACGTGCTGGGTCTCTGTGGATGAGAAGGAGAAGATGGTGTACCTGCCGCTGATACTGCGCAACTCAGGCGCTGATACTCTCTACTTAGAGGACTTCAGAGATCCCGGCAGAGGCTGGACCGTAGGCGACTAAGGAAGAG
>Ga0180438_10010186_pt1 | contig 11565 bp, 8 predicted proteins | sample SS_ome_12_FD_132455 | JGI IMG/M metagenome (GOLD analysis project Ga0180438, IMG submission 132455) | Hypersaline lake sediment archaeal communities from the Salton Sea, California, USA - SS_3_D_2 metaG | ecosystem: Environmental > Aquatic > Non-marine Saline and Alkaline > Hypersaline >...
AGAGGGTTTCTCCACTTGGCCGCTCCACGGTCGCCGGGTGCGATGGGGGGATACCAGCACCCACTCACCCGTCAGCGGGTTGTGGCGGCGGTGGGGATGTTCGTTGGGATCGAATGTCCCTATCGCTCCGGCCATAGCTCGCTCAGGAATCTCACCTTCTCGACGATCTGAAAGTTCCCGCCCCCCTCGTGGTTGTTATACCGGTAGATCCGGATGTCTTTGGGGCCGGCAAAGTGGTTGTAGGCCGCAAAGACGGTCGAAGGTGGGCAGGTCAGATCCATCAGCGCCACCGAGAACAGCGCCCGCCCTTTCGATCGCGCCGCAAAGTTGACCCCGTCAAAGTAGGACAGCGTCTCAAAGACGGTGTCCACCTTGTCCCGGTGCGTCTTGCAGTACGCGACGATCTCGCTGTACGGCGCGGCGTCGGTGATCTCGGTGGCGCGTCGATAGTGGCACAGGAACGGCACGTCGGGCATGACCACCGCCACGCCTGGCTCCAGCCCGCCGACGGCCACCGTGATGCCGCCGCCCTGGCTGCCACCGGTGATGGCGATGCGCCCGTTGTCGACCGCATCGTGGGATTGGGCTGCCTCCACCGCCCGCACCCCGTCGGTAAACACCCTCCGGTAGTAGTAGGTCTTGGGGTCCAGGATGCCCCGCGTCATGAACCCGGGGTAATGTGGGTTGGCGCCGTCTGGTTCTGGATCGGGTGTATCCCCCTGTCCCGCCTGGCCCCAGGCGCTGCCCTGGCCCCGCGTGTCCATCACCAGGTGGGCAAAGCCCGCGCTGCTCCATACCAGCCAGTCCAGCGGGAAACCGCGCCCGCCGCCATAGCCGATGTACTCCACCACGCAGGGCAGCGGTCCGGATCGTTGCCTGGGCAAGAGCAGCCAGCCCTTGACAGGCTGGCCGCCGTAACCGTTGAACGTGACGTCAAAGGCCTCGACCGTGCGCAGCTTGTAATCCACCGGCTCAAAGACCGCGTTCAGGGGGATGTCCCGCGCCTCTGCCAGCGTTTCCTGCCAGAACTCGTCCAGGTCAGGCGGCTCCTCCCGGGGAGGGAGGTACGTCTTTAGTTGCTCCAGTGGCATGTCGAATAACATCGTTGCATCTCCTCTCGGACCTGACAGGTTTCCACCAAACCTGTCAGGTCTGTTGCTCAAAGCTGCTCCCCATTATACCGCGCTGGTTTGGATCGGCAATGCAGTCCCTTTCGTCAGTGATACGCCGGCAGCCAGTCGCCATGCGCTTCGATCAGTTCGTCCACCAGCCTCCAGATCTGGTCCAGGTCCAGCTCCGCCCCCGTGTGCGGGTCGAGCATCGCGGCGTGGTAGATCGCCTCCCGCTTTCGGGTCAGCGCCGCCTCCACCGTCAGCGCCTGCACGTTGATGTTCGTCTGCATCAACGCGGCCAGGTGCGCCGGCAGCGCCCCGATGCGCGTGGGCTGTACCCCGTTCTTGTCCACCACGCACGGCACCTCCACAATGCAATCCTGCGGCAGGTTGTCGATCAGCCCCTGGTTGGGCACGTTGGTGTACACCACCCGGGGAGTGTCCGTCTCCATACTGTGGATGATCCGCGGTGCGTATTCGCCGCTTCTCTTTACCTGGGCGATCTCTTTGAAAAAGTGGATGAAATCGGGCGAGATGTCGGCGGCTTGCAGCACTGCGTCCATGGCCACCTCGATGGACGGGTCGTCGAGCGGAACGTCGGGGCTCTCTATCTTTTCCTGCATCACGCCCCAGGTGTCCATCTGGGCCTCGCAGCGGCGGATGTACTCGTCCAGCGGCACGTTGAACCGCTCGATCAGGTCAGGGCGACCCCGCTTTATGAACCAGGGCACGTACTCGGCAAAGTGCTCGCTCGATTCGGTGACAAAGTAGCCCAGTCGCCTGAGCATCTCGTAGCGCACCCGGTTCCACTTGGGCGCTCGGCCTTCCTCCACCACCTGGCGGATACGCGGGTACAGGTCCTCGACGCCGTCCGCCGTCTTGCGCTCAAAGCGCAGGTAGAACGCCATGTGGTTGATCCCCGCGCACACATAGTTGATCTCTTTGGTGGGCACGCCGATGTCGCGGGCCAGTTGTTCTGCCGTGCCCTGCACGCTGTGGCATAGCCCTATCGTTTTGACTGTGCTGGCCTGGCTCAGCGCCCAGCAGATCATCGCCATCGGGTTGGCATAGTTCAGGAAGGTGACGTTGGGGCACATCTCTTCCATGTCGCGGCATATGTCCACCAGGACCGGGATCGTGCGCAGTGCACGCATGATCCCGCCAATGCCCAGCGTGTCCGCGATTGTCTGCTGCAGGCCGTACTTTTTGGGGATCTCGAAATCGATCACCGTCGCCGGCTTGTAACCGCCGACCTGGATCATACAGATGGCGTACTCTGCGCCGTCCAGCGCGGTCCGGCGGTCAGTCGTGGCCTCGATGGTCGGATGGACGTCCATGAACTGGGCCACCTTCCGGGCCACAATCTCCGATGTCTGCAGTCGTTCTGGATCGATGTCGTGCAGGCTGATCGTCGAGTTCGCCAGTTCCGGAAAGCTGAGGATATCGACCAACAGCCGCTTGGTGAAAACCGTGCTGCCTGCTCCGATAAGAGTGATCTTGGGCATCGAACTTGCTCCTTGTCATACGTTGGACAAGATGGCATCTTGTCCTACTGGTCCCGCTTGTCTCACTGTTTGCGCTCCACCTTGCGCTTCCGCGACACAAGTCGGGTCAGATGTTGGACAAGATGGCATCTTGTCCTACTGGCCCCGCCCCCCAAACTGTGGCAGCCACTGGGCCTCCGCCTCCAACATCTCGGTCACCATGGACCGAATCTGCGGCAGCGTGCACACAGTGGCGGTCAACGGGTCCAGCATCACGGCGTGGTACACCGCCTCCACCTCGCCCGTCAGTGCCGCCTCCATCGTCAGCTCCTGCACGTTGATGTTCGTGCGGTTGAGCGCTGCCAGTTGAGCTGGCAGTTCGCCCACCGTCGTCGGCTGGATGCCGTTCCCGTCTACCAGGCACGGCACCTCCACGCAGCAGCCCTGTGGCAGGTTGTCGATCAGGCCCCAGTTGGGCACATTGCCGTTGATCCGCACCGGACGGTTCGTTTCCACCGCCTCGATGATGATAGATCCGTACTCGTGGGTGCGCTCGTCCGGCAGGTCCCTGACCCCCTGGAGTAGCTCCTGGTATTCCTGCTGCGCCTCCGCAAACCGGCGGACGCAGTAGCGCAGGTAGCCGCCCGTACGCCCGAACTCGAACCAGTGGTTGACCTTGTCCGTAAAGCGCGGTACCAGGTCCTCGTTGACCATCTGTGCTGTCTTGCGGAAATAGGGCACGTATTCGCTGGCGTGCCCGCTCGATTCGGTGACAAAGTAGCCAAAGTGCTTCATCATCTCGATGCGCACCGGCTCCTGGGCATAGATCTCGGGCCGCTCGATCGCCGCCCGGATCAGCGGGTATAGATCCTCCTCTTTCCGGCGGAATTCCAGGAACCAGGCCTGGTGGTTGATGCCGGCGCAGTAAAAGATCACCTCTTTGTACGGCACGCCGATCCACTCTGCCAGCATCTCGCTCGTGCCCTGCACGCTGTGGCACAGCCCCACGTGGGGCCGGCCTGTCCCTATCTCCACGGCCCAGCAGTTGGCTGCCATGGGGTTGACGTAATTGAGCAACAGCGCGTCAGGTGCCAGATCGTCCATGTCGTGGCACAGATCGATCAGCACCGGGATCGTGCGCAGCGCCCGGAACACGCCGCCTGGCCCCAACGTGTCCCCCACGCATTGCTCCACCCCGTACCGTTGTGGGATCTCAATGTCCAGCTTGTACGCATCCAGTCCTCCCTGCTGGAACGTCGTGATCACGTAATCCGCGTCCTGCACCGCCTTCCGCCGCTCGGTCGTCGCCTCCACCCGCGCCTGGGCTCCCCGGCGGTCGACGATCGCTCGGACCAAATCGTGGGCCTGGGCCAGCCGCTGGGGATCGATATCCATCAGCGCGATCGTGCTATCTTGCAGTGCTGGCGTCAGCAGGATGTCGTTGCACAGGTTGCGCGTAAAGACGACGCTGCCGGCGCCGATCAGTGCGATTTTCGGCATCTCAATTCCTCCTCAATGTCTAAAACTGTCGCTCCCGGCGGACCACGGTCCGCCGCTGGGTTCTGCAACACCAAGCCCACGATCTCTGCTCTTGTGCAGGCGACACCGTTCGCGCATGCCCAAGATGCGGTAGAGATGTGGACTACATATGCTGTGGGCTTTTGCCTTTGGCTTTTGGACAAGCGACGAAAGGGTCTGGTGTATCCTACGCGGGTATCTTTTCGTTGCTGTCAAGGCTGTGTAGCATGCGCCTAGCCGATGGGGAGCCGTTCGGCCCATCCTCCTACCACCGGGACGGGCTTTGCCTTGGCCCGTGAGACATACACCAGGCCCACGATCCAGGTTGCGGCCAGGACGATGTACGTGAGTATGACCAGCGCGAAAAGGGCGGCCGCGACGACGGGGCCGGCCAGGGGGATCCAGGCGATCGCCCAGGCGACGATTCCCCAGACCACCGGTGCGCCGATCGCCGTGATCGTCATCACCAGGGACTGTTTGGCGTGGTACACGGCGAACTTGTCCTTGCGGTGGAATACCAGCACATACAGCCAGCCCAGGATGGGCAGGAGATAGGCCAGAAAGGCCGGGGTTTTCTGTGGCTTGTCCATCGTCAGCCTCCAATCCCTTGCAGCTTTAACTCGCTGGCAAAGTGACAACTGGCATAGTGATCGGGCTCGATCTCGACCAGCTTGGGCTGCTCCTGGCTGCAGACCTCCTGGGCGTGGCGGCACCGGGGGTGGAACACGCATCCAGGGGGTGGGTTTGCCGGGCTGGGGACATCCCCTTCCAGGATGATCCGGCTGAGGCGAATCGCTGGATCTGCCGGTGGGACGGCCGAGATCAGCGCCTCCGCGTAAGGGTGCAACGGGTTCTTGAGCACCTCTTCTGTTTCCGCCATCTCCACCAGTTTGCCCACGTACATCACGGCGATCCGGTCCGATACGTGCTCCACCACCGATAGGTCGTGTGCGATGAACAGCAGCGTGAGCCCCAGTCGCTCCTGGAGCTCTTGCAGGAGATTCAGCACCTGGGCCTGGATCGATACGTCCAGCGCCGATACCGGCTCGTCCGCGATGATCAGCCGCGGGCTCAGCGAGAGTGTGCGGGCCAGCCCGATTCGCTGCCGCTGCCCGCCGGAGAATTCGTGCGGATAACGCCGCATGTACGCCGGGTCGAGCCCCACCGCGCGCATCAGCTCCGCCACCCGATCCTCCATCTCCTTTCCCCTGGCGACCTTGTGGATGACGAGCGGTTCGCTGATAATGTCCTTGACCGTAAATCGCGGGTTGAGGGAGCTGTATGGATCCTGAAAGATCATGCGCATCTCCCGTCGCAGCGGCTTCATCTCTTTCTGGCTGATGCGAGATATGTCGATCAGTTCGCCATCCTGTCTGCGATACCAGATCTCCCCGGCCGTGGCATCGTAGAGCCGGAGGATCGTCCGTCCCGTCGTCGTTTTGCCGCAGCCGCTTTCGCCCACCAGCCCCAGGACCTCGTTCTCGCGGATGAAAAAGCTCACACCATCCACGGCCTTGACGTGGCCGACGACTCGCTGGAAAAAACCGCTGTGAATTGGAAAGTATTCCTTGAGCCCCTTGACTTCCAGGATGACGTTGTCCGTAGCTTCCATCGTTACCCTCTTCTCATTGGTAATTGGTAATTGGTCACTAGTTATTGGTCATTCGCACGACGTCTTCTTCCATCACAATGTCCGGATCATCCCACCCCTTCCACTCCATCAACTGCTGGAATGCCCTGCGGAAGATGAGTCGTGCTTCGACGGTGACGGAACCATCGGCTGGCGCCACGAAGGCGTATCGGCTGGCGTCTGTCGCAAAGGCCGCCAGGCGCGTGTCCTCCACGAGGCGGATATCCCTCCAATAAGCGCCCGTCGGCGACTCCCCGGTCCATTCATCCTCCAGGATCTTGGCATAGGTCCGCCCTGGCTGCCCGGCGTAATCCCCGGTCCATTCGGGCAGCATGGGCCCTTCGCGCAGGGGCAGCCGATTGCCCGCGCTGTCGGTCGCCTGCACCACCAGGATCATGTGGCGCAATGGCACGCCGGTTGGCACGTGATGGCCAGTCTTGTCATTGGTGATGTTTACCTCCACGAGCACCTCGCCTCCCTCCAGCCAGGCACTGGTGGTCATCGTGACAGAGTTCTGCAACAGCGCCTCGTCGCTCGCCCCGGCCATATAGTGATTGTGGATGCGATCAGGATCGCGGTGCAAGCCGCCTTGTTCGGGGAAGACAAAGTAATCATAATCCACCGTGGGCATGTGGCAATCCTGGCAGGTCTGGCCTGTCTCTGGGTCGCTGTAGGGGCTCTCCAACCACTCGCCGTAGGAATTATAGACGACGATCCCCCCAGCGACTTCGCCCGCTCCTACGACGCCCCCAAAGACGCCATAGTGGCAGGGGGCGCAATAGGCGCTCTCCTCCTGCAGCGGCAGGTAACTCACCCGTCGGGTCACGTCGTCAAAGGTGCCGAAAAAGATCTCTTGGCCCTCCTCCGGACGGCTCAATCGCATCGAGGAGATACCCGGACTGTCGGCATAGGGCAGCCCCGTCGCAGGGTCCAGGATCACGTCCCGAACCTTGTGGCAAAAGTCACAACTGATCCCGTCCGCAGCCTCTCCAGTGAGGTCCGTAGGGCTGACGCCGTACTGGTCCGAGGGCAAGGCAATCGAATCCGGCGCAAATTGAGATAGTTCGCCCGTCAGCTCGGTGTGGCACCCCGACCACCCGCAGGTGTCGGATGGATCCAGATTGGAGGCCACCGGTGTGTGGCACGCGGCGCAGTTGCCTGTTCTATCGGGAAAGTCGAGCTTGTAGCCAGGGCCATAGTACGGCTGATCCAGGTCGGCTGGCTGGGCGACGCCGCTTGTGTAGCTGGTGAGTGGACTCTGGTTGTCGTGCACATCGGTCCCCTCGTACATCGTCAGGAAGCGGGGGTTGACAGCGGACTGGGAGTGAGCGTCGGCCTTCCACTCAGGATAGGCCGTGTGGCAGGGGGCGCAGCTATCCGACCCGACGAGACCCTGCCACGTGAACCAGTCGTAATCGAGATTGTCAGTGGCGGGATAGGGTTTAAGCGTGATGGTGACGGGCACCAGGCCAGCGATGCCGTTGCTCCAGCCAACATAGTAGCCGTCAGCCCAGGCGGTCACCGAGACCGGGTCGGTTCCGACCAACTCGCTCAGTGTGAAGGAGCCGTCGGCACCTGTCGTCGCTTCGTGTTCGGTGAGCCGCACGCGCACCGTCGCCCCTTCCACCGGCCCCTCCGCGTCGTGCACCACGCCGGCGATCACCCCCGCCGGAAGCACCGGCTCCGGCGGGAGTGCCGCAGGCTCCGGTGTAGCCGTCGCGGGCTCCGCCGCAGGTGCATCGGGCTCCTCCGCCGGCGTTGCAACCGCCGATGTGGGCGCTGCAGTCGGTGCAACCTGCGTCACCTCCTGCACCGGACCCGATGCCTCCTCCCCGTGTGACGCCAGCTCAGGCCCGGCACACCCCGTCGCCACCAACATCACCACCAACCCCAGAACCCAGCCTGTTATTTTACGCATTACGCCTCACATATCACTCTCACGCATTACGCATCACGTATCACGTTCCCCTACCGCACAATCGAGTACGGGTCCGCCGCATCTCGCAGCCCATCGCCCAGGAAGTTGAATCCCAGCACCGCGAGGATGATAAAGATCACGGGTGTCATGATCCAGGGATGCGTGCCCAGCGTCTGCAAATTCTGGGCATCGTGCATGAGCAGCCCCCAGCTCGTCAGGGGCTCCTGGATGCCGATTCCCAGAAAGCTAAGGAATGCCTCGGCCAGGATGATCTCTGGAATGGTCAGGGTCAGGACGACGATGATGTGGCTCAGCGAGTTGGGGTACAGGTGGCGAAAGATGATGCGCGCGTGGGAGGCCCCCATCTCCTTGGCCGCCAGGATAAAGTCCGTCTCCCGGAAGGCCATAACCTTGCCACGCACCTCCCGGGCCAGCACGGTCCACTGCAGCAGGGCAAAGATGACCGCCATCATGACAAAGATAGAAAACGGATCCCAGGTGCGCGGGATGATGGCCGAGAGAGCCATCCACAGCGGCAACTGAGGGAAGGAGCGGACGAACTCGACAAACCGCTGCAATACCGTGTCGATCGTCCCGCCATAGTACCCGGAGACGACGCCCAGGACCGAGCCCGCGGCGACGCTGATGAACGTGCCGAACAGACTCATCGCCAGCGAGATGCGGCCCGCGCGGCAGGCGCGGCCCCACAGGTCTCGCCCGAACTTTTCTGTGCCTAGAAGGTAGACTGTGCCGCCCTCCTCCACGCCAAACAGGTGCCAGCGCGTGGGGATGACGCCCAACAGCTTGTATTCCCAGCTTTGGACAAAGAACCCGAGGTGGTAGCGCTGGCTCGTATCCTCGCTCCATATCGGCGCGTAGGTCGTGGGGTCGAGTTCGATCACCTGCAGGTAGGTGAAAGGACGCAGGTGAAACTTGCCTTCCGCGTCCACAAAGTGGATGCGCTGCGGCGGGGTAAAGCTGGCCGCCATATCGAGGGCATCTGGATCCGTCGGCGAGAAAAAGTCCGCAAAGATCGCTAGGATGATCAGCGCCAGGACGAGCAGGCCGCCCGCAATCGCCGGCCTGCTCTTTCTGAAGCGCTGCCAGACGAGCTGAAAGTAGCTCTCGTGCTGTTCTTTCCCCTCTCCAAACACTGCGGAGGGTACGGGTTGCGTGATCTCATCCGTTTGATTCATACCTCAACTCCATGTCCACTGCTCAGCACCCCTGCTCCCTACTTCCCACTCCCTACTCCTCGCTCCTCGCCCCCTACGTGTATCGTATGCGCGGGTCGAGGACCGCCAGCAATACGTCCGCCAGCAGGTTGCCCAAGACCAGCATCACGCCGTACATCAGCAGGATACTGCCAGTGATATAGATGTCCTGGTTGATGAGCGAGTCATAGTACAAAGGACTTACCGTCGGTATGCTCAGGACGATTGCCGCTTCGAGCTCTCCCTGGACCATGTACGGCAGCACCATGCCCTGGTACATGATAATCGGGTGCAGCGCGTTAGGCACGGCGTGTTTGAGCATCACCTTCCCCTCGGTCAGTCCCTTGGAGCGGGCCGTCGTCACGTACTGCGCGTTCAGCACGTCCAGGAGATTCCCCCGCATAACGCGCATGTTTCTGGCCACTCCGCCCAGTCCTGCGACCAACACCACCGGCCAGATGTGTTTCACAAAGTCGACCAGCTTGAGCCACGACCAGGGGGCCAGTGCATATTGCGGGGAGAAGAAGGAGCTCACGTGTTTCTGGCCGAATACGAACACCAGCATGTAAATAATGACTAGCGAGATCCAGAAGCGGGGCACCGACGTGAAGGCGAACGCGAACAGTGCCGCGATGTTGTCGGCCAGGCTGTATTGACGGGGAGCGACGAATATACCGACGATGACGCCGACCAACGTCGACGTGGCGTGCGCCAGCAGCGCCAGCAGGATCGTCCGCGGCAACCGTTCGGCGATCAGCTCTCCCGCATCTCTCGCGTATGCCATCGAGTAGCCGAAACTGCCCTCCGTCACGATGCCCTTGATCCAGTTGAGGTATTGGAGGGGTATGGGTTCATCGAGCCCGTATCTTGCTCTGTACACCGCCGCCGCCGCCTCGGCCTCGGTCGGCGTCATGCCGGCTTGGTTGATGAGGCGCTGTTTGTACGCTTGAGCAAAGTCGCCGGGCGGCAGTTGGATGACGATGAAGGCGACCAGGCTGATCCCCAGGAGCACCACGACCGCCATTAAAAGTCTGCGCAAGATATAATTGATCATAAGCCGAACCCCCGCGATTGAGACGAGACCTCCGAGGCCACGGACCATCGTGGCATAAGCAGGCCTCGGAGGTCAATCGTCACTTGAGTGAGCAGGAGGAGGTTGGGTTTTACCTCCCTCCTCATAACTACTTGCCAGTCAAGCTCGTGCTACTCGCTGTAGAGCGGCACCTCGTTGGGCCGAATATGCTCGAGCTGCTCCGCGGGATCGACCCACACCTGCTCTGGGCTGACGTTGGCCCAGGTCCACTGATAGAGGAACGTGGGCGAGCCGACCGGGATGTTCTTAAAGCGCTCGGCCAGGGCCAGGCCGTAGCTGCCAACGACGACGCCGACGTCGTAGACGTTCTCGGTAAAGATGCGGTTGTACTCGAACATCAGCTCCTTGCGCTTGTCAGAGTCCGGCTCCAGCGTAAACTCCTCGACGATGCGTACCAGCTCCTCCTCGAAGGGTTGGAGCTCGCGCGGCTCCTCCCCCTCCCGGTGCCAGCTCGGGCTTTCCTTCGTGATCGGCGCCAGGGAATTAGCATAGGAGAAGGGCACGGCGTACGCCTGGCCGCCCCGGTCCACGTGGAACTCCCACGTGCCGGCCTCGACGTTGTCGGTCGCGACGGTGGGCTTGACCGGCCGGAAGTTGACCTGGATGCCGGCATCGCCCAGCAGCGGCACCAGTGCCTCTGCGGTGACGACGGAGGCTTGCTGGTCCTCGTTGGCCATCAGGGCGATCACCAGGTCCTCGCCAGCCAGCGGCCCCTCGGTCCAGTTCAGGACGCCGTTGCCGTCGGTGTCCTCAAAGCCCAGCTCGGCCAGCAGCTTGCGGGCGGTGTCCGGGCTGTAGGGGTAGTAGACGACGGAACTCCGGTCGTACTCGGCCGCGCCGGGGTACAGGCCGCCGGGCCAGGCCCGCAGGAAGGGGCCGCGCACGATCGCCTGGGCGACGCCGTCCCGGTCGATGGCCTGGCTGACGGCGCGGCGGAAGCGGACGTCGCGGAACATCTTGCGCAGTTCGGCGTCCCGCTCGTCCTGCACGCCCAGCGTGGCCGACTGGTTGATGTGCAGGGAGAAGGAAAGCAGCTCTGGCCCCCACTCGACGTAAAAGTGGGCGTCGGGTTCCTGTGCCCGCTTGAGCGTCTCGATGAAGACGTCGGGGTTCTCCAGGTTGCTGTGGTCCCCGGTCCCGGCCATCGTGCTCAGCGTGCGCCCGATGCCTTGGGAGCCCTTCTCGAACACGACCTCGTCCAGGTAGGGCAGTTGGTTACCCGCCTCGTCCACCTTCCAGTAGTAGGGGTTGCGGCGCAGGACCATGAGCTCGTCCGTCTTGTACTCCACCGCCACCCAGGGGCCCATGGTGACCGGCGGCAGCCGGTCGGGCGGCCAGGCCTTCTCAAAGGCCTCATAGTCGTTGTCAGAGAATTCGGGATGCAAAGGCTCCCAGATGTGCTTTGGCCAGATCGCAAAGTCGTATTCGTCCATCACGAACAGGTACTGGACGGGGAAGGGTACTGGGAAGGTGAACTTGATGGTATATTCATCCAGCGCCTCGAGGTTGATGTCCTCGCCGCCGATCTGCCAGGCGGTGCGGGAGGAGGAAGCCCTGACGTTTGGGTCGAGGATCAGGTGCTCCCAGGTGAACATG
>Ga0180438_10010187_pt1 | contig 11565 bp, 10 predicted proteins | sample SS_ome_12_FD_132455 | JGI IMG/M metagenome (GOLD analysis project Ga0180438, IMG submission 132455) | Hypersaline lake sediment archaeal communities from the Salton Sea, California, USA - SS_3_D_2 metaG | ecosystem: Environmental > Aquatic > Non-marine Saline and Alkaline > Hypersaline >...
CGACTACGAACGCTTATCTGAGACGCTGGTCGGACTGCATTTCGTAGCCTTCGCCATATTGCTGGCGCATCGGTTCATCACCTTCATGGTGCAAAGTGCATAACAGGCTCTAGGCGATCAGGTCGCAGTGCGTGGTTGCGAGCGAACGGATCGCAGAGCAACTTGTCGGGCGGCCCCATCATTCGCTGCCCACCAGTTTAGGCGCAGAAGAGCCAGGAACGGATCAAGCCACGTTGAAGGGACTTTGCCGGGCAAAATCAGGCACATAGTGATCCTGACTCTCAAGTGCCTGAACGAAGGCGTTCTCGAGACCAAGATCAAGGGCATAATCTGTGACCCGACACCTCATAGAGAGCCTGGAGCAAGGGCTGAAACGGATGGAGGAGGTTTTTGTGTCGGGCCGGGGCAAAAAGCCCCGGCCCTTTTCTCGCTATTGCACCCTCAGCACCAACGGTAGATACACATCTACAAGTACCGTCACGTCCACCTTGTCCGTAGAGAGCTGGCCGTTGGCGTCGATGACGAGCAGTACGATGGCGTTGGGCTGCAACTGGCCGCCATGCAGATCCGGGTGCAGGCCCGGGATCGTCAACGTAGGGCCTGTGCCCAGCAGTCCATCCGCGCTCGAGGACCACACATACTGGTAGGGTGGAGTCCCGCCGCTGGCCTCGCCATTCAGCACCAGACTCTGGCCCTGCCCGACCGTCGTTCCAGGGGTGGGGTCGATGATGGTGGCCTGGGGCAGTGCTGCGGGATCCGCCGAGGCGGGCACGTACAGTTCGACATCGGTCGCTACGGTGACCGCATCGACAGCCTGCACCTGCACCCCACTGGTCGCGGTTTGAGTGTACAAATCGGCCACAAAGACCCACACCGGTATCAGCTCGGCCTGGCTGGTGGATAGCGATTGTTCGTAGTAGGCCAACGTGGGGGTGGTCTTTTGAGTGTACGTCAGGGCCTGCGGCGGCAGGGCCAGGGCAATGGTAGGGTTGCTCACAAATGCGTACCAGGCCTCCTCAGCGCTCTTGATCGGCACGGTAACCGCCGCCGTGGCTTGCAGGCCCGACTGCGCGGTCTGGGTCTGTACCTCGCGCCAGCCGCCCTTCATCCCGATGATGGCGCTGTCGTCGCCGATGTAGACGTTCTGGCGCGATCCAGGCCCTACCACCGTCCCTTGCTGGCCGCTGCCGCTGTCCAGCGTGCGCGCATAGCTGAGGGCGTAGTTGGTCGGGGTCGTGAGTGCCGTGGCGGCAAGGGCGGCGCCGGGCTGTTCCCCGAGGCCGTTCGCCGGTCCCTCCAGTTGAGTGGTTGGCAGAATATCTGGATCAAACCACCAGACCCCTGGAAGGCCTTCGCCCTGCTGCCCGAAGAATGAGCTCACGACCGCCCGCGCTCCCCGGTCACTCGTCGGCAGCGTGCGCGTCATCTCCGGTTTGGTCCACAACTCGTTCAGGTCCTGGAAAAAGTAGCCGCCGCTGAGGGCATCCACCCGCAGTTGCTTGGTATCGCTAAAGCCGCCGGCCATGTAGAAAGCCGTGCCATCTGGAGAGGAAAGTACCGTGCCGGTCATACCGAATGCCTGCCCGACGTTGCGCACATAGTCGTCGTTCACCGTGCGGGGCACGACGTGATAAACCGGCAGGCTGGTGGGCGGGGCGGTGAGCTGTAGCGGTTCCGGCGTGCCCGCAACGTGGTCCCAGTACCAATAGCTGCCATTATTGGGATAGTCCGCGCTGACGTAACCCTGGCCCCAGATATAGTCGTTGTAGTTGTCTAATGCTTCCGCCAGGACGCGCGCCCGCACACCCGAAGGCTGCTGGTCTTCTACGGCAGAGAACCAGGCCTGGGTCACGGTCTTGGCTCCGTGGCCAAAAATCCACCAGCCCTTCTTGCGCATCTGGTCGCCCCACTCTCCCCCATCGCCGGGGTAGACCACGTACATGGTGTTGGCAAAGCCCAGCATCAGGTGCAGGCCATTGAAGGTTTCGTGCCAATACCACATGCTGTCGTCCCGCAGCACGCTGCACGAGTCGAAGGCCAGCCATTCCACGTCGGTATCGCCATAGGCACGATACGCCTCGCCGGGCGAGAGGACCGTATCGTGCTGGTAGCTGGTAAAGGAGGCTGCACTGAGCGACTTGTTCCAAAAGGAGTCGTAACCGGAGGTGCCGTGGGTGCACAACATGGCGAGATCGACGCTGTCGATCATGTTGTTGTTGATGCCGCCCAGGTCCATGCGCTTAAAGTCCTTCTCCCAGGCGTTGGTTTCGCCCCAGTTGAATCGCCCGATCCAGCCAGCACCGAGAAGTTCACCGTACAGGTTGTTGCACGAATAGTACCAGTTGGCGCGGTCATTGCCGGTGCCGGGCCAGTCGGTGATCCACTCGACGCCCACCTCGGCAGTGCCACCATCGTCCAGGACATGGGAAACGTCATTCTCCCATCCAGGCGGCGGCTCTTGAGCGCGGCCATCGCCGGGCAACGCTCCCAAAATCATCCCGGCAACAAGCAGAGCTGTGATCATGGTCCGTACGGAATCCGTATGCATCGTTTTTTCTCCTTCAAATGTGATTTTGGGGATGGTTCACCCATTCTGTGAACAAAAAAGAGCTCTCAACGGGTCACCCTGTCGCCGACGAAGGGTATTTTGCGCTCGGACGGGGTGTTGAGAGCTGGCGACGTAATGTTTGTAGGGCCTTATTCCCACGCTCAGTATAGCACGTACAGACCAGATTGGCAAATGACACAAGTCGTGGATTCCGCAACATGTGCGACGGCCTGGTCCTTGTCTAAGGGGTGCGCGGACAGGCTGATGTCTTGCAGATGCTTCAGCCCCCCCAGGTGAGCTACCAGAAACTGTAACAGATTTGCGCACGGCTGCTTGACACAAGCCCAAAGGGGAGTAGAATCGAGATGAGAGGACCTAGAGATGGCCAAGCAACGGCTGCTCGAGATCTCCGATGTGCTGGAGCACGTCTCCCCCAGCGAACGAGGCGGGCAGGCCCGGACGCTCGTCGAACGCGCCTACGCCCTGGCCAAGCAGGCCCACGACGGCCAACTGCGCAAGTCGGGCGAGTCCTACATCCAACACCCGTTGTCGGTCGCCTTCCTGCTGGCCCATCTGGGGATGGATGTGGATACCGTCGCCGCGGGCTTGCTCCACGACGTGGTCGAGGACAGCGACGTGAGCCTGGAAAAGCTGGGGCAGGAATTCGGCCCTGGCGTCGTAAACCTCGTCGATGGCGTCACCAAGCTAGAGCAGATCGAGGAGCAGATCGAACAGGAGAAGAGCGACAGGCTTCGCGGAGAGCAGGAGGCCGAGAGCCTGCGCAAGATGTTCCTCGCCATGGCAGAGGACGTCCGCGTCGTGGTCATCAAACTGGCCGACCGGCTACACAACATGCGGACGCTCTACGCCCTCAGGCCGGAGCGCCGCAAGTCGTATGCCCACGAGACGCTGGAGATCTTTGCCCCGCTGGCCAGCCGGTTGGGTATATGGCAATGGAAGTGGGAACTTGAGGATGAGAGCCTCCGCTACATAGCCCCTGCGACCTACACGGATATCGCATCCCTCATCACCCAGCGCCGCCAGGAGCGCGAGGAACACGTCCAACGGCACGTCGAAGCCCTCAGGCGGGAACTGGAAAAGGAGGGCATCGTGGGAGACATCACGGGCCGTCCCAAACACATCTACAGCATTTACCGCAAGATGCAGCGCAAGGGCGTTCCATTTCAGCAGGTCTACGACGTTCGCGCCATCCGCGTGATCACCGATACCGTTCCCAACTGCTATCGCATCCTGGGCGTCGTTCACGGCCTGTGGCGACCGATCCCCGGCGAGTTTGATGACTATATCGCCACGCCCAAGGACAACGGGTACCAGAGCCTGCACACGGCGGTCATATGCGAGGACGGCCAGACCCTGGAGGTGCAGATCCGTACCTGGGACATGCATCGCACGGCGCAATACGGCATCGCCGCCCACTGGCGCTACAAGGAGGGGGGCACGTACGACGAGGCATTCGGGGACAAAATCGCCCTGCTGCGCTCGCTCGTGGAGTGGCGCACGGAGGCCACCGACGCCGACGAGTTCGTGACCGCGATGAAGACGGACGTCTTTCAGGACCGCGTCTACACCTTTACCCCCAAGGGCAAACTCATCGACCTGCCCGTCGGCGCGACGCCCATCGACTTTGCCTTCCACATTCACACCGAGATCGGCCATCACTGTCGGGGCGCGCGGGTCAACGGGAAGATGGTCGGCCTGGATTACCGGCTCAGGAACGGCGACCAGGTAGAGATCCTGACCACCCGGCGGGGAGGGCCGAGCCGCGACTGGTTGAATCCCTCGCTGGGCTACGTCGCGACCAGTCGCGCCCGGAGCAAGATCCGCCAGTGGTTCCGCCGCCAGGATCGGGAACAGAACATCGTCCAGGGCCGGGAGATCGTCGAGCGCGAGTTGAAGCGCCTGGGCATGGAACAGCTCGGCCACGAGGCCGTCGCCCAGCTCTTCGGTTCCGACAAACTCGACGACTTTCACGCCAAGGTCGGCTTTGGCGACATCAATAGCCAGCAGATCGCCAGCAGGATCGCCGAAACGCGGCCACAGGCGATCGAGGCAGAGGAGGAGGCGCTTTCCCTGGCGCCCCCTCCTCTGATCCCTTCCGCCGAGGGTATCCAGGTCCAGGGCACCGGCGGTCTGCTCACCCGGCTCGCGCGCTGCTGCAATCCGCTGCCCGGGAATGAGATCATCGGCTATGTCACGCGCGGACGGGGTGTCACCATCCACCGCCGCGACTGTCCCAACATCCTGGCCCTGGAGGACATCGAGCGGCTGATCGAGGTCAGTTGGGGCAGCCGCGCCCAGACCGTCCCGGTCACGATTCGCATCACGGCCTACGACCGCGCCGGCCTGCTTAGCGAGATATCTAACATCATCGGGACTGAGGGCATCAACATCGCGGGCGTCACCCATAGCCTCCGGCAGAACATCACCACCCTCTACATCACGCTCGAAGTGAGCAACATCGCCCAGCTCAGCCGGGTGCTGGCCAAGATCGAGCGCCGGCCCAACGTGACCGAGGCCCGCCGGCACACGGGGTGAACGACCCCGAAGCGGATCTGTTTCCTAGTATGACAGTCGGGGCGATGCAACGGAATCGATTCCGTCCATTGCATGTTAGCTGGCCTATTGATGCATCAGGTATGTCGTCGTTTTGAGGAGGACCTTGCATGAGTTTTGACTATCGCCTGCATGTTTTTCATTCGCCTCGGTTTCAAAGCGTGGTTGACGAGGCAATTGAGTTTTTCAATCAGACACCCGTCCGCGAGTTGCCACCCCCTATCAGTTTTGTTGGGACTGGGGTCTATGCGCTTTACTACCTGGGTGATTTTGATCTATATGCCAGAATCGCCGGCCTAAATCGAGAGACCCAGGACCAACCAATCTATGTCGGCAAGGCCGTACCTTCTGGCTGGCGGACTGCGAGATTACAGAAAACAGATGCTCCGGTCTTGTATCGGAGGCTACAAGAGCATTCTAGAAGTATACAACATGCCGGTAATCTGGAGATTGATGGCTTCCGATGCCGGTTTGCGATTCTTGGCGATACTGAAAGCGATCTAGTTGTTCCTGTGGAGGCAGAACTGATTCGGAGGTACAGTCCTCTCTGGAACTCATTCATTGATGGCTTTGGAAATCACGACCCTGGTAGTGGGCGCTACAACCAGGCAAAATCGGAGTGGGATGTATTACACCCCGGCAGGCCTTGGGCCGAAAGGTTAACTGGTGAGCCGCCACGCTTGGAGGAGGTTGTTGATAAAGTCCACCAGTCTCTAGGCGGGATTTCTTAGTTCTACCACGGCCTCGTATAGTTGATCCGATTTCTTAGCCTTCACTACTCGAACGTCTGATTGAATAATGCTATTTCCAACACGCTCTGCTCTGGGAATCTCAATCCGGATCAACTCCAAACCGACCGACTCGGCGATTCTACCAAAATACTGATCAGTTGGTATCATAATACCTTGCAGTATACTGTTCCCAATGACAACCACTGCCGATCCTTGGGGCTTTAGCACACATTTGAGGACCTTCGAAAAGGCATGGCAATCGTTGAAGTACGACGCGGCATAATTGGCCCATCCATTGCCACCGTACACACCTTTTTCTGGGTTGGTTTCTCTAAGCGTCTGTAGACGCTCTTTCAAATCTGTGCCTGGTAAGGAAAAACTCAAATCTATTCTGTCTTCGTCTCGGACAGTCTGCCAGTATTTGCCAAAGTTAGAGTGTTCAAGCAATTTAAGGTCTTTGGGGCGCTTTGCATAGCCTAGCCAGTACAGTTGCGGGCGTGTATTTCTGTTGTAGTGATAGTTGTTCAGATAAGGCGGTGAAGTGATTACCAAGTCAACCGATGAGGGAGCCAAGTATTTCTGATGTTTGAAAAAGGAAGTATTATGGACCTTCGCATCCTGCACATCATCTGGCAGATTGTCTTGGAACCAAGTGATGTCTTCGGCCATCTCTAGCAACTTGCTAACAACAGTTTGACCAACTGGGAAGTCGTGAATCTCTGGCTTGCCCGCGCTGACTCGCCTACCTAGGCTTGGTTCGTACGAGTAGTTGGAATAGCGAACCATTGTGGACGCAAAGGCTAATCTAAACAGGTCCCGCAGATCTGAGTCATGAATGGCATCAATGAAGTCCTGTAGGATCAAGACTTTGTGCAGGACTTTAGGACTATAGAACTCCGACCGTGTCCTAAACCCTTGTGGTGGTGTGCTCTTGGGCTTGTGTCCGTGTGAACCTTTGTCTCTATAGAAAGCCTGCAACTTTGCAACCTCGGCACGTAACTCTTCTACAGAGATCTTGTGAGCGTTAACTTTCGCACGACAGGCAAGAGCAGCGTAAGGGTTAATCTCAAATCCAATAGCATTATGTCCAAGCAGTATGGCTTCTACAAGTGTCGTTCCTACACCAGAGAAAGGATCAAGTACTGCTCCTGTACTCTTAAGGAAAATGTTAAGAACATCTCTAACAAAACTGCTGGAGAACCCAGCAATCCAGGGTACCCATCTGTGGATGGGAAGAGTTTTGTTAACGGCAAAAGAGGGATCGCTAAAGTATGAACTGCCGTTATCCATTATTGAGGGAGTCTCTGCGTCTATTTCAAACAGTGCTAATTGCTTTGGTCGGGGCATTATCATAGGCTCCCATAAGCTCTACAGGTTACTCTGATTGTGATTCTAAAACTTGTCCTAGCCGATATTCTGGACGAAGCTCTCTCAAAACAGCGTGCATTTGCTGGCGCTCGTGTTCGTTGCTTAAAACATCGGCAAAATCATCAAAACTAAGGATAACAACCTGAGGAACACCACGCCGTTCGACAATATAACGAGTATGGTTACGAGTTATGTCGTCCAAGACTCTTCCGAAGTTGTTTTGAGCTTTTGTTGAGCTAATGCTTTTTGTTGCCATTGCGTGCTTTTCCTCAATTTATCTAAATTGGATAACTTAGCTATATTATACTGAACAAACGTTTCTTTGTCAAGTTTTTCACTCTCACAACCCAGAGGCCAGCTAACCCCTTGCTGGTATGTCCTGGTAAACTGCCGCCCTGTAATAGCAATCATTCCCCCGAGACCACGTCCAAGAACACCGGGAGCAGCATCTGGTCCAACGGCGCGTAGCGGTCGGTAAGTGTCACCGTGCTGCCTTCCGCCAGCAGATCCTCCAACTCCTGTTGGGTGACCAGGCGGGGTGCCGATCGCGGAGCGACGGCCCGGAAACCCTCCAGGTCCAACGGCGCGTCCCCGGCGATGATCACGATGGTGCTGCGCGGCGACAGTCGCCACGACTCGACCGAAAAGACCGCGGTGACGTGGCGAAACGTCTGGCGCAGGGTGTGGATGGTGGCGCGCAGGAAATGTCCCGACGGGCCGTCGATCATGTTGATCACGTACAGGCCGTCGTCCGCCAGCCAGGCGCGCACCCAATCGTGGAACTCTTTGGTGGTCAGGACGAAATCCCGCCCCCAACCCCCGCCGACGAGGAGTAGCGACAGGAGCATCCACTGCCAGCGATGTCCCAGGAGGAAGAGCAGGCCGAGGAGGAGCAAAAGCCCCCTCACATCCCAGACGACGGCGCGGGTGCCGAACCAGGAGATGAGGAGAAAGCCGGTGACGAAGGTGCCGACGATGCTGCCGACGGACCCCGCGGCATAGATCTGGCCCACGGTGCGCCCCGCCCTCTCCAGGTCACGCACGGCCAGCTTGGCCACCACGGGCGAGATCGTGCCGAGGATGACGCAGGGCAGGAAGCAGAGGACGATGCCAAAGGCCACCAGCCCGGCGATGAAGGGCAGGTCCTCCCCGGTGACCGTCTCCAGCGTCGAGAGCCGGTTCAGCACGTCCGCGGCCAGGATGGAGGCAGTTTTAATAGATGCACGCGCTGGAGAGGAACACAGCCAGGTTTGGCCGCCAAAGTCCCGTGGTCCGCGGATCTGTGCGTTGGGTTTTCATGTGGGGTGCGTCCTTGATGAGAAAAGGCCTCGGGTGGGAACCCCCCGAGGTCCGATGCTTATGTCTGGTCAGGCACCTGTGGGTTACGGATCCGTCGGCACACGGTCGCGATACGTGCCACGCTGTACCAGGACCTGTTGAGCCTCCAGCCACTCTTGAAACGCCTCGGTTGCCATTTGCTGCCGGTAGTACAGGTCGAGCTCGCGCTCCTCGTGGCCCAGCATCTCGATGATGGTATACTCGTTGGTGTCCTGGGACAGGATCGGCGCACTCCGCTCCCCAACCGGCATACTAAAGATCATTTCCGCCAGGTCCGCATCGAACCGGCGCTCCAAGGCGTCCCGGGGCAGCCAATCCACCTCGCTCCCGTACGCCCTAATCTCCTCGTCCTCCTGAACCTCGCTCAGCAGCACCTCATAGTCCTCTCCCGCGTCCCACCGGGCGGCCACCTCGCTCGCCCGCTGCTCGTCGTCAACGGATATGTAGCGGAGCTTGACCTGGTCGGCCGTCGTGGGAGTCTCCTCAACGAGCTGCTCCTGCAGCTTCTCCTGAAGCAGCGTCACCTCGACCCAAGAACGGTACAGTTTTTCGGTGACGTTTATGTCTCTCATGTTCTTTATGAAATTGTCGTACCTCTGACGAAAGTCCTGCTCGGTCATCTGGGTCGGCGTCGGCTCAGGCTCGAGCGCGTCCGTCGGCGTCACGGGCAGGGTGGTGGATAGAGCGATGGTGGGCATCACGGGATTCCGGTCATACCCAAAGAACTGCTCGATCTCCGTGTCCAACTCCTCCGACGAGACGGTGATGCCGCGGCGCGCTGCCTCCTGGCGCACCAGCTCTTCCTGGATCAACTGCTCGAGGGCCTCTTCTCCGAGGATCAGGACATTCTCAGGAGCCAGTTGGCTCTGCAGGTTGCGTATGTTGCCCTGGATGTACTCCAGGTAGAATTGCACATCCGGGTTGGTCGGGTCGAGGGCCTGCTGTTGCTGGAACAAGTACCCGAGCTCATTGTTCAGTTGCAGGCGGGTGAAACGGACCCGGCTCTGGAATTCAGCTGTCGCGATCGGTGTGCTGCCCACGGTGGCGACCGACTCCCGAGCCTTGACGATGTTCTCTTTCACGAAACCATAGGTCAGAACGCCGATGACGACGACCGCCAGGGCGATCATGCTCCACTTTAGAATCTGTTCCATACGCCGCTCCCGCTCCAGGCGAGAGCGCTGCTTGCGCGTCAGTGCCTTTGATACACGCTTCTTTGTCTTCCTAGCCATCCTGTTTTCCCATAACCCCAGTCCTCACCTCCGCTTGGGGACGGTGAGCCTAGCGGAATGATCATCGTCATCCCAAGGTGAAAACCATCAGCGGCTGGCAGGCAGCCACGTGCTAGCGCGGTGGTCCGGGCTCGTCCACGAACGGCAGCAATGCCACGTGGCGGGCGCGCTTGATCGCCGTCGCCAATTGACGCTGATGCTTGGCGCACGTTCCTGTCCGTCTCCGTGGCTGAATCTTTCCGCGGTCGGTCAAAAACCGGCGCAACATATCCGCTTGCTTGTAATCAATACCATCGACCTTCTGCTCACAGAAGGTACATGTCTTCTTTCGTGATCTCCCGTACCAACGACGGCCACCTCCCCGTCGTTCCTGCCCTCTACGTCCTGGCACGATTCAACCTCCCTGTTCTCTCATTCTCTGGTTTGATCCAAGGCCCCTCAGGGCCCGAACTAGAAGGGGAATTCCTCTGCCCATTCATCGGCGGACTCTGCCGCTTCCGAAGGCTCGCCACGGTTCCCCAATTTGATCATCTCGTTGGCCACCAACTCGGTGCGATATCGCTTTCTCCCCTCGTGGTCCTCCCACCGGCGAGTCTGCAGACGTCCCTCGATATAGACTTGTTGCCCTTTACGCAGGTGTTGCTTGCAGATCTCGGCTAGGTTGCCCCACGCCACCACGTTGAACCATTCGGTCTCTTCGCAGCGTTCGCCTTCCGAATTCGTCCAACTGCGGGAAGTAGCGACGCTGAAAGACGTCACTGGCGTGCCACTAGGTATGTAGCGCATCTCCGGATCGCGCCCTACGCTGCCGATCACCATCACCTTGTTCAAACCCCTAGCCATGCCATCCTCACTCCCAACAACCCACGGGGCACATCAAATGACACCTGTCCAAGAACAACCTCGCGGTCGTCGAGGGACAAGTGCCTAGTCGACACGCACAGTCAGATGACGTATGACTTCCTCGAGCAACACAAGGTCACGCTCCAGGCCGGCCACACCTTGAGGCTCGAGTTCAAGCTGCATCAACACATACTGGCCCTCCCATTGATTCTGAATGGGATAGGCCAGCCGACGCAGTCCCCATTCGTGGACTTCTACGACCTTGCCGCCATTCCGCTCGACCAGGTTCGTGACCCGCTCGACAACAGCCGCAAAGTCATCTCCGTCCACTTCAGGGTGAACGATGCACATAAATTCATACTTGCGCACTAGACGGTTTACCTCCTTTCCACGGGATTGCCCTCAGACTAGACGCTGGGAGCGGAAAGCCCGCCAACGGGCGCACAACGGGCGGTATCATACCACAAAGCCATAGATTTGACAAGGTAAATCGGCGCGCCGCGGGCTATCATGATCACGGAGCGAATCTACGAAACGTTGTACCTAGCTTCGCCTTTTCTTCCGCAAAGTCGCCTTCGTATTCGACTCACAGCGGGCGATGGCTGCGGCCACAAAGGCATCGAACAGCGGGTGGGGCCGGATCGGACGGGACTTGAACTCGGGGTGGAACTGGCTGCCCAACATGAAGGGGTGATCGGCCAGTTCGGCAATCTCGATCAGCCGCCCATCTGGGGAGAGCCCGCCAAAGACCAGTCCTGCCTCCGACAGCAAGTCCCGATAGGCATTGTTCACCTCGAAACGGTGGCGATGCCGTTCGTTGACCTCCGATGTTCCGTAGGCTCGGGCCGCTTTCGTCCCGGGCACCAGCCGGCAGGGGTAGAGACCCAGACGCATCGTGCCACCCATGTCCACGATCGTCCGCTGGTCGGCC
>Ga0180438_10010189_pt1 | contig 11564 bp, 12 predicted proteins | sample SS_ome_12_FD_132455 | JGI IMG/M metagenome (GOLD analysis project Ga0180438, IMG submission 132455) | Hypersaline lake sediment archaeal communities from the Salton Sea, California, USA - SS_3_D_2 metaG | ecosystem: Environmental > Aquatic > Non-marine Saline and Alkaline > Hypersaline >...
CCAACCGAGCCCATGATGCCGATGACGGCAGCTATTGCCTCCGGGATTGGCAACGCTGTCCGTGGTGGCCTGCAATATCAAGCGCTATTTGCCATTGGCCTACTGCTATTCATCATGACCCTGGCGGTTAACCTCATCGCCGATAGAGTGATGGAACGCCAGAAACGGAAGTTCGCGAGGTAATTTGTAAATGAGTACTCAATCTGGACATTCACGACAGCTATCACAGCGTACCGCTTTTGGGCTTCTTTTTGTGGCCACCATCATTGTCGTGCTCCCGGTATTGTTCATAATCTGGCAAATCATTATCAACGGCATTGGAACCATTAGCTGGGAGTTTCTAACCCAACCCCCTTCCCAGGCAGGCAAGGCTGGTGGTATTTTCCCAGCTATTGTTGGTACTTTCTATCTTATGCTGGGCACGGTCATACTCTCGCTACCAATAGGCGTACTGGCTGCAATCTATCTCGCTGAATATGCCCCGCACAACTGGCTGACCAGAGTCATCAATCTGGCTATCATAAACCTGGCTGGGGTGCCCAGTATTGTCTACGGGCTTTTTGGGCTCGGCGTATTTGTTATAGGTCTCAATTTTGGCTTGTCGCTGCTAGCGGCCAGCCTCACCCTGGCTTGTCAGGCACTGGCGATGACCATTACCACCTCCAGAGAAGCAATATTGGCCATACCCAGGGGATATAGAGAAGGCAGCCTGGCTATTGGGGCAACGAAATGGCAAACGGTAAGGCACGTAATCCTGCCTCAGGCACGGCCAGGGGTAATTACCGGGGCTGTCCTTGCGATGAGCCGAGCGGCCGGTGAGACTGCGCCGATACTAGTAGTGGGAGCCGCCTTTCTCCTTCCGGGACTTCCCCAGTCCCCCTTCGACCAGTTCATGGCGCTACCCTACCATCTATATACAGTGGCAGCACATGTTCCCGGCATGCCCGAGGGCACGATGTGGGGTGTTGCTTTAGTTCTATTAGCGGTGGTGCTATCATTTAATGTCTTGGCGACCATTATCAGATTGAGAGCCCGTCGGCGGAGGGTATAGTTCATGTTGGTAGATTCTATGTTGTCGAACAATAGAATAGCTCAGGATAATAAGGTAAAGCTCAGAACGGAGAGGGTCAATCTTTATTACGGAGCCTTCCAAGCATTAAGGAACATTACTCTAGATATACCTGAACGCGCCATTACGGCGGTAATTGGCCCGTCAGGCTGTGGCAAGTCATCTTTCCTCCGCCTCTTTAATCGAATGAACGACCTTATCCCTGGAGCCAGGGTAGAGGGAGATGTTAAACTTGATGGTATTCCAATCTACGAGGACTCCATTGATGTCGTAGAAGTCAGAAAGAGGGTGGGCATGGTGTTCCAGAAGCCTAACCCCTTCCCCATGTCAGTGTTCGAGAATGTGGCTTTTGGGCCGAGAAGGCATGTCAGAAATAACCGAGGCGAACTTGGGGGCATCGTTGAAAGGAGTCTTCGTCAGGCGGCACTGTGGGACGAGGTTAAGGACAAGCTGGGGCAGTCTGCCCTCGACCTATCAGGAGGCCAGCAGCAACGACTATGTATTGCCCGGGTGTTAGCCGTTGAGCCTGAAGTCATCTTGATGGACGAACCTTGCAGCGCCCTCGACCCTGTAGCTACTCTCAAGATCGAGGATTTGATGAGGCGCTTAACTGAGGATTACACTATTGTCATCGTTACCCACAATATGCAGCAGGCTGCTCGGGTATCAGATATAGCTGCGTTCATGATGATGGAAGAAGATAGAGCGGGAGTCCTGGTTGAGCATGGCCCAACGTCTCAGCTCTTCACCAGTCCTAAGGATAAACGCACTGAAGACTATATCACCGGCCGATTTGGCTAGAGGCCATGAGGAGGTTTTGATAAATGGAGATGAGGGCAACATTTCACAAGAGATTGAGGGAAATTCAAGACGACGTTCTCGCCATGGGGAGTATGGTAGAGAAGGCTATCGGTCGCTCCATTGAGGCCCTGAAAAAGCGAGACCTGGACATGGCGCGCGCGCTAATAACCGACGATCTCAAAATAAACGACAAGAGATTTGAGATAGAGGAAAAGTGCATCCAACTTATTGCTACTCAACAACCAATGGCCAGCGATCTGCGGTCCATTATCTGCGTGCTGAACATCATAACCGAGGTAGAACGAATCGGGGATTATGCGGTTGGCATAGCCAAGATTGTAGTGATGATAGGCGATGAGCCTCCTCTAAAGCCGCTAATTGACATACCCCGTATGGCAGAAAAGGTGAACGATATGCTGCGTCGGAGTCTGGATGCCTTTATCAACCACGATGCTGATGCTGCGAGGAAGATTGCTGTCGAGGATGACGAGGTGGACAATCTGTATGACCAGGTTTTCAGGGAGCTACTTACCTATATGGCGGAGGATCCGAGGACTATAACGAGGGCTACCCGCCTTATCTGGGTAGCTCATAACTTAGAGCGCAGTGCCGACAGGGTCACTAACATCTGTGAACGGGTGGTCTTTGTCGTCACTGGCAAGATGGAGGAGATAGAAGCATCAAAATACTAGTAAAGGATAGGGGCATCGCACAAACTTAAAGCTCCTTCTGCAAGTTCATTTTGGCTTACTTTCTGAGTTCTGTGTTGTGAGTGTCAAGTGTACACATATGTAGCTGAGACCGAGCATCGTAGAGAATTCGTGCGGGAGATATTGAGCCGTCTCGACATTGCAGAAGAGATACAGAAAGCGCGGCGGATTCTGGTCAAACCGAATATTGTTTCGCACGAGCTCTACCCCACTACGACGCATCCCGAGGTCCTCGGCGCCTGTCTGGAGTTTTTGCTTCAGTGGCATAAAGAGATTGTTGTAGCCGATGGGCCTGCTATCGATGCTGGCAACAGCAAGGATATTCTAGAGCAGCATCCCCTCAAAAAAGTTTGTGATAGTTATGCTATTCCCCTGATTGACCTCACATCTGAAGAAATGACGACGATAGTCACGCAGAGTGGCATGGAACTCGAGGTCACTAAGATGGTCTTCGATTATGATTTCATCGTTTCTTTGCCAGTACTTAAGAGCCACGGTATCTGTTTTTTCACAGGTGCTCTAAAGAACCAATTTGGCTTTTTTTCTAGGGAAGAGCGGGTGAAGTTGCACCTGGGCAAGGACATCTTCCGCGCCATAGCAGAAGTTAATGCTGTGATAAAGCCAAGCCTGTTCATAGTGGATGCTGTTGAGACTCTTATCAAAACCAACGAAAGAAGACATGGAGGCATTCCTATTAAACTGGGCTATATGCTGGGAGGTACTGACCCCCTAAGTCTGGATGCGTTTGGCCTTCAACTGCTTGGTCAACTTGACCTAAAGCTAAGGGGGAAAAGTTTTCAGGACATACCCTATCTTGATTATGCTGCTAAGCTGGCTATCGGCGATCCCCAGGCTCAGCCTTTGCAGATTCAGGTCTGAGCGAAGCTGGGAGAAGCAAAAGGATTTTCGCTGTTAACTTATCACACCCTCCTCAATATATTGGGATAGATCCTGTTCGCTCAGGCCCAGCAGCTCCTTATAAACGTAACGATTATCTTGCCCCAGGAGAGGAGCAGCTCGGTGGAATCTGGCAGGTGTTCGGGAAAGCTTTATCGGGGTATTGTCGGAAGTGGTTTTGCCCAGCACAGGATGCTCAGCTTTAACAAAGAAATTCCTGGCTACTAGTTGAGGGTCGTTAGCCATGTCATTGGCATCTTCAACCAGTCCAGCAGCAACGCCTGCTTGCTGAAGCAAATTCATTACTTCCTCTGGGGTATGTTTGATGGTCCACTGCTCCAGCAATTGACCTAGCTCTTCAGCATGCCTCTCCCGTCCTGAAAGGGTAGAGAATCTCTCTTCCTTACTCCAGGGGGGATTGCCCAAAACATGACAAAGGGACTGCCATTCTTCTTCTGTGGAAACGGCGATAACACACCACCTATCCTCCCCCGAGCATTTGTAGCAGCTATAAGGGGCGGCTGCAATATGCCCTGGGCAGTTGCCCTGGGGCGTAGCCACATTGTGATTAACTGTATAATCTAGGATAGCTGGTCCGAGCAAAGAGCACATGCACTCATATTCCGAGATATCTATGTATTGTCCTTGGCCGGTTTTTTCACGGTGCTCCAAGGCAGCTAAAATAGCCAGGATGGCAAAAAGCCCGGATATGGGGTCAGCATAGGAATAACCTAAACCCAATGGAGGGCCTTGTGGAAAAGAAGTGAGTTGGGTAATGCCCGAGAATGCTTGGATGGTGGGTCCCAAGGCAGCGAAATCCCTCCATGGCCCACTCTGCCCCATTGCGGACATGCTCAGCATGATGATATCGGGTTTTATCCCTCTCAGATTGTCATAACTTAGTCCCCAGTTTGACTTCACTCGAGGGGTGAAGTTTTCCATTACAACATCGCTTATTTTGACCAATCTAAGGGCGATATCCTTTGCTTTGGGATGGTTCATATTTAGAGTGATACCCAACTTATTCCGATTCCAAGTATTGAAGTAGTGGGTGGTGTTGGATTCGGCACCTGTGGCAGTCTTGCGAGATTGTACTTTAATTACTTCCGCCCCGAAATCGGCCAGGATTCTGGTGGCGTAAGGGCCTGCCATTAGCCAGCTGAAATCGAGAATTCTTAGTCCGTCAAGAGCGTGTTGGACTGTCTTAGAATCTTTTAGGCGTGGGGCCTCACCCAAGCTTGGGCCCAGCTTTTCCTGGAGTACCTTGGCATTATGTTCGCCAATTAAGGGAGCCCGTCGCATAGCCCGCAGTGGATGGCTGAATTTGTAAGGAGCCCCGGGATATTTATGAATATGGGGCTCTAGCCCAACACCTGCAAGCTCGGGGTGTTCTGCGGAAGTAAAGAAACTGCGTTCTGAAAGTTGGGGGCTATTTATCATCTCCTCCAGCGAAGCAATAGGAGCCCAAGGCAAGTGCATCAACTGAGCTAATTCGAAAAGCTCGCTCCTGGTATGGGACTTTGTCCAGCGTGTCAATACATCAACAATATGGCTCCAGTGCTGCCTCCTGTATTCTTCCTCCTGCCACCTCTCCCCCTTCAAGTCTCCAGCCATACCTTCGCTATCCAGCCAGTCAACTAGAATATCCCACTCCCTATCAACCACAAGGAGGATATAACCATCTTTGCAAGGCAGCAGGTAAAGGAAGTCGTTGGGATGGGAGCCTCCTCGCCTCCGGGGTATCGCACTGTCAGAGAAATAGCGAACCAATACTTGTTCCAAGGTCGCTGCTACCGCTTCTTGTAGAGAGACATCAATATGCTGGCCTTTGCCGCTGTAATTCCGGTCAAGTAGTGCTATGAGAATTCCGATGGCGGCGAAAAGTGAAGCTGCATAATAAGATTGTTCTCCGTAAGGCTTGAGAGGTGGAGAGTCATGGGCGCCACAGACATACATCTGACCGCCTGTAGCGGAGGCGATTATGTCGCAGGATTTGTGGTGTCTATAAGGTCCAGTCTGCCCGAAGCTGGTGACCGAAGCTAAAATAAGCTGGGGGTTTAGTTTGCTTAAGCTGTCGTAGCCTAGCCCAAGTTTTTTTAAGTACCCCGGGGAGAATGTCTCGATTATCACATCGGCTTTGCTGGCTAATTGGCGCAAGGCCTCCCGTTCCTCTTTAGTGTCTAGGTTTAGCGTTATGCCCAGCTTATTGGCATTGTTGTACCAGAAAGGGAGGCTTCTTTCAGGGTGTGGTGTATTTTTCCAAAAAGGGCCTATCCACCGCGACCTGTCCCCACTAGGGGGCTCGACTTTGGCAACCTCAGCCCCCAAGTCAGCCAATAATTTGGAGCAAAAAGAAGCCTTTTCGTCTGCTAAATCCAAAACTTGAAGTCCTGTTAACAAGGCATTCCCCTTGCCTTGAGGACACCAGAGTGAGGTGAGCTGTTTGAGTTCAATCTGAGGAAGGTAAAGGCCTTGGCTCTTGCGCCGCCATTTCTTGGTCGCAACAGATCACCACGCCTTCGCCAGCCTTGGTACAAAGCACTTCGGTGCCGCACTTTTCACAGCGATATCTTTTACCTAACTGATTCATTATTACCTCTATTATCCAGTTCTAAAGCCCATAAAGGCTATGTTTTTAACTCCATTGGTTGCCCACAGCAAATTATAGTGCCATCGCCGGGACGAGTAACGATGAATTCCGAGCCGCACTTCTTACAAACATATCTCTTACCTACTTTGTTAGCCATCTCTATTCCAGCCTCCTTGGAGTGTTTTAGCCTAATTCTATATTAAGAACCCTATTGAGTCAAAGAAGATAACTCAAATCTTTTCTAGCTCTAATTCAGGGAATGCCATCCTATAGCCTGTTTTATCAGCCAACATGATGACATAATCCTTGGGGTCTTCCTTGACTTCTACAATAGTGCCCTCCCAGCCAGCGATCTTATAGCCACCGGGCCATCCTGGCCTATCCTTCACCCTCACTCTATCGCCAACCTTAAGCTCGCTCATAGCGCATCCTGTCACTAGCTTTTTGTCTGCCCCGATATGGCTGAGGCCCCCTTTGTTCGTTTGTGCTCATAATGTTTTCAATGCGGTAGCAGAAGGTGCCAGCAGGGGCGACAACTTCAACTGTTTGCCCCTTTTCTTTATCCAGGAGCACTCTACCTAGGGGCGAAGCAACGGAAAGTTTACCCTTGGCTGGATTTGCCTCTCGGGGGTCGACTAGAGCATAGGTGAGCTCTTTACCTGAGGATAAATCACAAAGTACCACTGTGTCTCCAAATTTTATTTTAGATATGCCCTGGCTTTCTCCCATTATCTTCGCCAAATTCAAGGTTGACTCTAATTCCTTTATCCTTCCTTCTAAATGTGCTTTTTGTTCCCTGGCTGCCGCTAGTGGGGCATTTTCTCGAAAGTCCTTGTCAGCCGCGGCCTTTTGCATCTCCTCAATAACTTGGGAGCGTTGATTCTTTAGGTTAGCTAATTCTGTCTCTAATTTTGCATAACCTTGCGCGGTTAAAGTAGCTCGGACCTGAAAACTCTCCCAAAGGGCAGCTGTTTTTGAAGAAGTTTTTTTTGCCCTGAGGTGGGGAGCTAGATTTATTTTGGTGAATCCCTTTTTTCGGATGTATGTAAGAAAGGATCTTAGGGGTTTAACTGCCGATGGGATGATCAGTTCGCCATAGCTAGCAACATCCACTGGGCTAATATCCTTTACTTGCCTGGATGAGCCAAGCCATCTGACGAATTTAGATATCTCTGCTAGTATTTCCCCCCTTTCTTGTGTGGGGGAACTTGATAGAAACGCATCAGCTGCTTCAGCAAGCGTCGGACTGTGCTCGGAGATATTTTCCACCAAGGGATAAATAATAGCCTGAAAAGTGGGCGATGTCAATTTACCTGGGTGTTGATATTATTCCTAAATCGGCTCGGGTGCGAAGCAAGCGAATTAGGTCCTCTCGATTTATCACTCCGATAACTTTTCCTACCTCATATTTATCCTTCAAGCCCTAATAGAATTGTGCTACCATTTTCTTGGCTCCTAGCCATCGGTGGTAAAACCTCCATCCTCTGCTCTTTTTCCTTACTCCAGTGTTTTACCACCTCTTCACTTTTCCACACAAATCAGAATAGAGCCCAATCAAAGTTGACGGGATGAAGGGACCGATTTCAGAGGGAGAGCTTCCTAAATGCAAAGAGTCTGGAAAGAAAATAGCAACCAAACTGAAAGCTTTATTTGTCTCTGTTCGCACCGTACATAAGCAGCTATCTCTGCCCTAAGGGTTTACTCCGCTGGCAGAGTCTGCGAAATTTCCCGCTGAACTAGGCGTCGGGGATAACTTGTTCAGGAACCAGAGCCAGAATCCCGCCTGGTGTTTCCGGGACAGGGGAAGTTTTATAGGTATCCTACGTGCTATTAGTCTAGTATATAGAACAATAGGGACTGCATCAAAAGGAAATACGGCAGCTTTCGTAGCATCCTATGGTGCCAAAGCAGGTCCGAAAATATTCCTTCTGGTCATCGCCAACCTTCCAACCTAAAAAATTAATCCCATTGCCGTGCATAGGCCGACTTCGATAAAATAAGGGTAGATAATGATTATGGGAAAGTTTATTTCGATAGTCTTGAGATGGGAAAGCGAAGTGATATCTATTTCAGAAATTCCGATGTGCCATTCTAGGGTTGGGGGTTCAGAAACAATTGTTCTGAAATATATGAATAAATGAATTTTTAAGTTCCTGACTACATAGTTGTCCCCACCAGTTCAGGAGGAAACATAAGGGGTATGTTGAAGAGATTCGAGGAGCTTGGACTGTGCGGACCAGTAAGGCGCCCGGAATGATTTGTGCGCAAGTTGGTTGCCGCTCGCCAATCTACAAGGCTTGCAGCAATAACAAAGAAACCATATCCCTGATCGAGAATCTTCATACCGTTGGACATCTTATTGAAAACCCGTATCCACCCGGCGGAAACGAATTGACAAAGGGAAACGCAGTAAACGAGAATGCCACCTTTGTTTTCATCGTAACGGGAAGCTGACTGTTATATTCGGCCGTTTTCGAAAACTATGATCTAGAGGTCCTCAATTCTAAGATAGAAGATTCGAATACATGAATCCAGCGAAAGGATAAGAAGGAGGTGTAATTTTATGAGCAAGATTAAGGTATTTGTCGTTCTTGTCTTGGTGGCGTGCTTTTCCATATTTGGTGCAGTGTCATGTGATGACGACTCATCTTCCACCACGGTTAATGAGAGCGAAAAACCCGAAGTGGCTCTGAGTGTCTCTAAATTATTAGAAAATCCCGTATATGACACGGGGGTTGAAATCTATGGTGAAGTGAATTTGCTAGGCCAACTTGATTGTCCTTGCTTTGAGTTAGCCTCTGGTGGGGAAAGAGTCCGGGTTTGGTATGACTTGATGGTGGAGGATGACGGAACCGAGAGAGCTTCGGTGGGTGTAGAAAGAATTGCAAATGGTGACTCGGTTGTTATAACCGGTGAACTTAAGACAGAAGGTAAATACCGATTAATCAACGATTTCTGGGCTAGTAGTATTGAAATAAAGCATATTGCGGAAGGTTTGATTCTTGAGAAAAAATATGGAGACGGCAATCTGTACAAAGCAGGGGAAATAAATGTGGTGATGTTGAGCGGCAATTATTATGAGATGGGACAGCAATACGGCAACTTGCTGAAAGCAGAGCTCAACAGCTTCTATGAAGCGACATAGGAAAGCTTTACGGAAGAAGAGCAAAATGCAGTTTTGATGTTGATAGGCGAGCTGTCTTCAGGTTACACCACAAGGCAATTGGAGATTCTGCAAGGAATGGCAAACACATCTGGCTTGACAATTACCGAGCTAATGGTTTTAGACCAGAACACAGGCACTTCCTTTGCGAAGTTTCAATGCTCCTATATAGCCGCCTGGGGACCCTACACTTCAGACGGGACTTTGATTCTTGGTCGTAACTTCGATTGGTTTAAACCTTTTAACAAGCTGTGGAGTCCCTATCTCACGGTAGTGGTTTATAACCCAACATCGGGCGGTCATTCATGCGCTACCGTAGGTTACGCAGGTATGGTAAATGGCTTAACTGGCATTAACGACCAGGGCTTGTTTATTGAAATGAATAACGGTACCAACTCCATGGGAGTGCAAACTTTCTTGAAGAATCGAACATCTTATCTGAATGACATGTTGAATTTCTTATGGGATGCGGGAAGCATGGATACATTAGGCAAATTGATAGAAACAACACGTCCTATGACATCGGTAATAATAAATGTTGCTAATGGAGAGGAATCCTTTTCTTATGAGAATGCTCCCTTTGAGACGAGAAAAAGAGGTCCCAACCAACCTGGGCTCCTAGTAGCCACTAACCATTATATGCTGCCAAGTTGGGGAATACTGAATCGACCTTTTCCCACAAGGTCTTTGGAACGATATGATAATCTACTAAAGCTTGGGAACAAGTATAAGGGAACAATCGACGTAAATGTTATGCAGGCTATTCTTGATACGACGTTAGACAATGGGGGAGCAACAGAAGTACTTGCTGAAGATACAGGTACAAATCCTGATTTGACCATGTACCAGGTTATCGCAATCCCTTCAGAAAAGAAAATGTGGGTAAAAACACCAAATTATCCAGATGATGCTGGCAGTAGTTGGACTTTAATTGACCTCAACTCTTTGTTTACTACGAACAGCCCTGGCGTATAGCTTTGTGGGGGTCAAAGGCAGTTGCGAAAGACTATAATTGGAGCTAGCGAAGTCTAACAGATGACAAAGAAGCCCTAATAGAGTGGTGTACCATTTTCTTAGCTCTTAGCCATCGGTGGTAAAACTTCCTTACTTTGCTCTTTTTCCTTACTCCAGGGTTTTACCACTTCTTCACTTTTCCACACAAGTCAAAATGGAGCCGCGATTACCGAGGCGTCAATCTTATTCCTAAATCGGCTCGGGTGCGAAGCAAGCGAATTAGGTCCTCGCGATTTATCACTCCGATAACTTTTCCCGCTTCTATTACCGGTATATGATTGGCATATTCCCCACTCATTTCTTGCAGTATGCTCAAGACATCTTGGTCAGCATGAGCTACTTTTAATTTACTGGCTGAGGTCATGATATCCTGCACGGAGGTGATGGCCCAACGGGTGCGGGGGACTTTCTTTATTTGCTGCAGGGTGACCATGCCTTCTAGGCCAGCTCCCTGGGTTATCAGGAAGCAACTTCGCCCTGAGGGTAGTATATATTGCTGGACCAGCTCAGTTAAGTTCAGGTGGGTGGGGATTACGGGGCAACCATAGTCCGTAACTTGGCGTGCCGTGATACCAATAAGGGAATCCCGGAGCAAAATCTGCTGCTGACTAGCTCTGGCTGCATCGTGGAGAAACCAGCCAATGAATATCAGCCACAGGCCGTTGAGCCACAACTGGAGAGCAAAAATAAGGGCAAGGCCTCCAGCGATAAAGGCGTAAGCTATCCCTTGCCCCACTCTTGTAGCAGTGCTAGTTGCTCTGTGGTAATCTTGGGTTCTCTGCCACACGATGGCACGGAATATTCTACCTCCATCTAAGGGAAAGCCGGGTATCAAGTTGAACAAAGCTAAAATCACGTTAATCATGGCTAGCCATTGCATTAAGCTAGCGGCTAAGCTTTGTTGGGCTCCTGCCAGCAAAAGATACAATCCGTAAAAAATACCTGCCATAGCCAGGCTGGTTAAAGGGCCGACTATAGCTATTGAGAGTTCTACCCTGGGGCTGGTCGCCTCCTTCGTTATCTGAGAAACACCGCCAAAAACAAAGAGGGTTATCTCTTTAACTGGAATGTGGTTACGAATAGCAAGGATGCTGTGGGCCAGTTCATGGGTAATGATGGAGGCAAAGAAGAGGGCGCTGGTCAATATACCCAGAAGTATCCTCTGCTCTATAGGGTAAGGCTGCTCCCAGGGGTAAAGCACGAGTGAAGAGGTTACCAAAGCAAATATAATGAACCAGGTATAATGGAGTCGTAGGGGAATACCAAAAACTCTGCCTAGACTTATATTGCCCCTCATCCTCACTCTTGCGGCACGGCGCA
>Ga0180438_10010190_pt1 | contig 11563 bp, 9 predicted proteins | sample SS_ome_12_FD_132455 | JGI IMG/M metagenome (GOLD analysis project Ga0180438, IMG submission 132455) | Hypersaline lake sediment archaeal communities from the Salton Sea, California, USA - SS_3_D_2 metaG | ecosystem: Environmental > Aquatic > Non-marine Saline and Alkaline > Hypersaline >...
AACGACACCGCCACCGAGCTATTCCTCGACGGTAGCAGCACCCGCCTCACGATCCCAAGCGGCAAATACCTCACAGGCACAATCAATATCGCTGGTATTAAGAGCGACGGTAGCGCAGCAGCAAGCTACATCCGCCAGTTTTCTATTAAGAATGTCTCGGCGACCACCTCGCTCGTCGGCACGGTGAATACCATCGGCACAGATGAGGCCGCCAGCACCAGCATCAGTATCACAGCGGATGATACGAACGATGCCTTGAAGGTGGAAGTAACTGGAATCGCGGCAGAGACATGGCGCTGGGTAGCGTCTGTCGATGTGGTGGAGGTAGCTTACGGATCATAATTATGAAGACCTACGGAGTAGTATTCGCAGACGGCAGTAAGGAACTCATCTCGATTGTATTGGATGACGAAGGTAATCCGCGCATGGATACCTTGGCCCCATACCCGACACCGGAGGATTGGGCGGAACCCACGATCATTCCGCTGGTCAAGCTCCCCAAGCCGGAGGAGGGCGATTGGAAGCCAGTCGTCGTGTGGTTTGAGGATCGGGTAGAGCGCCAATGGGAGGCGGCTTAATCCTCGCCCCAGTCGTCTGAAGAGTATTCTTCAACGATCTCGACAGGCTTTTCTTCTCTAGCCCAGAATCGGTTAGTCGGCATTACTTTATCGTTACCGATAAAGACGAGGCCGAACCTGCGCCCAAGCTCGACGAGGTAGGCCATGGAGTCGGCCAAATCCGGCGATGACCCCACGCGAGCCTTGTAATCATTCTTGGTTTCGATACTGATCTTCTTATTCTTGATGTCGTATCTACGTAGGCATAGCTCCCTCCCTAGCTCGCTGGCATAGTCCACACCAAAGATCACGCGGCTGCGGAATCCGTGGTATAGGGAGTAGTGGAACTCGGAGACAAGGCGATCATAGACCTCACTACATGGCCGTTTATCGACCTCGGCGGCGATTCGGTCGGTTGGTTTTCCCATGGAAGAGATGAGCACGATACTATGTCCACTCTGGTCATACTTGAGCCACTCGCGGATAATAGCCTGCCCGACCCGCCCACCATCGCCAGAGACATCCATACCGAAGCGATGTGGTGCTATTCCCGAATTCCGACAGATTTCGACTACTTTCTCAGCTAACTGCACTTCAAACTCGGCACTCGCGGTGGCGGAAATCTGAATGATGTGTTGCTTCTCTAGGTAAAGAACCTTGCTCTTGGTCCCGCGCACGAAGCCTAGCTTACCCACAGAGAGAACACAGCGATCTCCCCCAGCGGTAAAGGCAGTATCAAACCCCGCCACCTTCACCATACCTTCAGAGTCCCATAGTGGTTCTTCATTAGTATTGGCATTTCTGATCACATCGGCGGTGAGAATAGTTTGAGCGAAGCCGGACTTCGGCCACCACCCGATGGCATTCCGCATATAGTCCACGGAGTCCGCATCCCCGTAGGCGAGGCGAAGCATATCAGCTTGCTTCTCGCGGTCCATGAGGAACGGGAATGGGGAAGGCTCATTCTCGGGAGCTTGGAAGTTCGGCGACTTCATCCCATTGTAGAAGAGGCAGATTCCTGTCTCGGTCTCCCACCTATCCATATCCATATTCACCCCATCGAAGTTGGTAGCACCTTTGGGCAAGCACCAACGGGTATGGGGATTGTCGCCTACGGATGGGTTGCCGATACCGATAAAGACCTTGTCATTGTTGGAGGCGAGGTTGGAGCGCACGGCAATCGCGCCCATCTCCATCTCGGGCAATTCATCCATCGCCATCCTTACTCTTTGGTTCTTACGACCACGGGTGGTATCAATAGCCTTCTGTCCGGCGGACCCTTTCTCGAAAGCAAGGGCTTTGATAGCATTCTGGAAGTCGCGCTCATCATCCCCCTCCGCGCCATCCCATACAATCATGTGGCGATAGTCAATCAACTGTCCGAAGCGCACCCGCTGGAGCTTCCAGAGCTTGGCGATGATACCCCAGATACGATCCTCACTCGCCCCGATAGTGGTAGTCGCCACCCATGAGGAGGTGCAGAAGGGAGCCGCGCACCAATCGAGGAGAACCCACAGAGCAACTGGAAAGCTCTTCCCCATCGAAGCAGCCCCGGCGAGAACCACATCGTCGTTATTGCAGAGTTCTTCCAAGGTCCGGAGCAATTGGGTATTGGTATACCCACGATTCTTGATGGAGACATCTCGCGGCCATTGGATTTGGACAGCTTTGATAAAATGCTCGAATGGAGTGAGTAGCTTGTAATCCGCGAGGTCGATACTTTTCTCTCGTTGCAGCCACTTACCATATCTCCCGCGAGTGAGGGCGTAGCAATAGAGTTCAATTCCGAGATCGTCGATCTCCGCTGGGAAGAACATCCCGTATTTTTCCCGACCGTTTACACTTGACATCGGACCAACATAACAATAAAAGTTTGTTTACATCAAGCATGAAACTCAAGGATCGCAACAGAGGGCCGGTCGGGGGCTGGTTCTACAAGTATACCCTCAAGAGAGACGGGCTTGATTTCCCCGCCACGGTATGGGGATCGACTTGGAACAACTTGATCTCAAATATCGAGAAGGATATGAGGGCGAATGCCGTGGAAGTCCCCGTCGATCTGGAGTATCAGGTCGAGCAACAAATCTGCGCCCGCCAACCCGAAGACCGATGCTGGCCCCAATCCGGCGATGTGGTTGCAAATGTTATACACTCAATGGCACGCGTCATAGATTCTGTAACAGGCACCAAGCTGGAACGGAAGGCGAAGGGGTGCAAGGCTTGCGGTCGCCGCAGGGAAAGAATGAATAAAATCTTGTAATTCAACTATCGTCAACGATAATATAACACTATGCTCTCAATTGGCCCTGACTCATTTTCCCTGCTGACACTTGACGAAGACGGCAATCCTCCAAAGACACGAATCTCATCCAGCAACCATGCTTGGAGCATCGCAGACAACCTTGCGAGGAACAATGTGGGGCGCGAGAACAAGAGGATCAGACTATACAAAAACTACAAACGCTTCCCGCCCACAGACTACAGCAGGCTGGCGCAAAAAACTCTTCCATTCGCGGCGAATGTTAATTGGGGAGCTTTAGAGTTTATCGTAAACAACCAGAAGGCAAGCTACTACGATGTGATCACCGAGAGGCAAGCCTGCGCCAGCATCAAGACAAAGTATGGAAACGAAAAAGAAAGGCTCATCCACTCGGAGAACATCACTCAAGCGTTCGATCAAGCGATCCGCGAGTGGCCCGGCTATCTCTATAACAAAGAGCAAGACCTTGAAGAAATGCTGCTCTACGGGAAGGGAATCGGAATGTGGGAGAGTCCAGTCGGATGGATGCCCAAGCATGTATTCCTTTCTGACATATTATTTCCCGACGATATCAAAATTGATTTCAGCAATCTTGAGGAGTTCGTTGTTCGCCGCCGACCGACCCCCTACGAACTTTACAAAATCGTTGAAAAGGGGCAGGCCGCGAAAGACATGGGATGGAACATCGACGCCGTAATTGACGCGATCAGATTCCACAGGGCATTTTCAGAACACAACCGCACGCGGGAAGATTTCTTCCGCATGATCAGCGAGTCGAGCTTCAACTGGTCGCTCTCTGTGAATCAGAAGATTGATCTCTACGAAATCTACTGGAGGGAGTTTGATGGTAAGATCAGCAAGGGAGTGATCTTGCAGGATTACTACCCGATGACGGAGTATATCAACAACAACCTTCGCCCCGGCGAGAAGATCAGCGAGGAATTGGTCCGCGAGCAGCATGGATTCTTGTGCCTCAAGGTGGGGGTGTATGATAGTTGGGACCAGATTCTCTACATGCTCACCGACTCGGTTGGTAGCGGACTCTTCCACGATATCAAGAGCCAAGCGGAGTCTGCCTTTGTCGCCTGCCGCCAGTATGACTTCACGATGAACAGCATCGTGGATGCGGTGCGACTCAACTCCATGCTTCTCTTGGAGGGCCAGTCCCCCGATGCGACCAAGATGCTCAAGCAGATGGAATGGTTGCCGATGAGCATCATGCCCGATGGGGCGAAGTTTGCGCAGAACAGGATTCAGCTTCCCGTGCAGGAGAGCATGCAATTCATGCAATTCTACATGGGCGATCTCTACCGTGGGATGGGGCAATATCGGATCAACGCACCCACCTCGGGAGGCAAGCAGAGGACCAAGGGCGAAGCGGAACTGGATGCCGCCGAATCCGCGAAACTTTCCGGCACACAGATTAGAAGGTTCAACGAATGCGAGACGCTATACTTCCGCGAGCTTTACCGCCGATTCGTATCATCGACTAGGGATGATGATGGGTGGGAATATGTCCAGAAGTTCTGGGAAATCTTGGAGGAACTCGGCACGCCGAAGGAAGCCGCCAAGTGGAAGAACATTACCAGCGTCCGCTCCAATCTGATCAACGGAGCAGGAAGCCCGAGCTACAAGCTGATCGTCGCCGAGAAGCTGGTTGGGCTAACATCTGTTACCCCAGCGAACGAGGGGCAAGAGAATGCAGTCAAGGACGCAATCGCGGCACTTGCTGGCAGGGACAACGTAGCTAGGTATCGGGACACCAAGATGGTCAAGATCGACGATACGGATAGGATCATTGGTTTCGAGAATGCTGGTATGACCGATGTATTCGTGAACCCCGCCAACTTCCCTGTGCTACCGACCGATCCGCATGTTGAACACGCGCAGGGTCACTTCGCCGATCTCATGTTGCAGATTCAGACCAACATGCAGGCGGTCCAAGCAGGCATGGCGGATATTGACGAGCTTGCCAAGGCAGTCCGCTCCATCCAATTCAAGGGTGGGCACATCATGGCGCATGTGGAATTCATCGCCAAAGACGAGGGCAAGAAGGATTTCCTCAAGCAATTCATGCAGGGCATGGGCGAGGCCGGGAAACTGGGAGACGAACTCAACTCTGTCTACCAAGAAATGGCGCAGGCCGAATCGCAGAACCAAGGCGCTGGAATGTCCGAGGAAGACCTCAAGCTCCAATACCTCGCCGCCAAGTCCGGCATCGAGATCGACACCAAGCAGAAGCTCGCGGATATCGCCATCGGCAAGGCCGCTACGAGCCACGCCCAAAGGACCGAGCAGCGCAAGACCCAAGGCATCACCCAATTGGGTATCCAGAAGGCAAAGGGAAGGTTGGAAATTCAGAAGAAAATGGCAGAGCAGCAAGCCGAGATGGAAGAGGAATCACCCGAACGCCCCCCGGCAACACCAACTGAATGAATGAAGAAGCAATAAAACCATTGTGTGCGGCTATTGTCGCGCACGAACAATGGAATGCATTACAGGCATACCTGTTGATGCGAGTAGCACCTAGTAGTGGAATCGACACACTCCGCAATGCCATTACCACGATTGATTTCATGGGCAATGACGCGCAGGGTGAGTTCAGAAAGACCACTAAAAGGAAAACCAAACAAACCGTGGAAACAACCATCGACCCAGACCTAGACGAAAATGAGTGATACAAACGAAACCGAAGAAATCATCAGCGACATGAAGAAGAAAGCGGAGGTTCCGATCAAAGGAACCCCCGCCGATCTGATTGCCAAATTCACCCGCAAGCAAACCGAGGCTGGGCTACCCAGCGGGGAGAATGTGAATGATCCCATGCTTGGTCGCATCCGCGAGGAACAGACCGAGGAGACTATCGTTGACGATAATACCGAAGAGTCCTCCGATCAGAAGGAGACGAAGGAACTGATCCAACCGGAGAAAAAGAAAAAGGGTTTCGTGCAGAAGCAGATCGAGGAGAACCGCCGACTCAAGGAGGAGTTGGAGAAGTTCAAGAATGACGAGGTTCCCAAGTATACCTCCAAGATCGCCGAGCTTGAGGAATTGGTGAAGAACAGCCAGACCACGCAGGAGGCCAATCATTACCAAGAGCAGTTGAACAAAGCCAACGAGCAGAAGGCTGAACTGGAATCCCAGCTTTCCAAGGAGATTCAAGAACTCCGCAGCAAGCTGGACTTCTATGATCTGACCAGCAATAAGGACTTCCAAGACAAGTATCTCAAGCCCATCAACCAAAACTATGGTGAGGCTAAGAAGTTGATTGGAACCGACCAGCAACTCAACGCCCTATTCAGCAAAGCGGTCACGGCGAATGCCGCCCAGTTCCAGCATACCAACGAGGAGGACCGCCAGCTTGCCATCAAGGAAAGGGATGAGGCTCTGGAGGAGATTGTCAATTCCCTTCCGCTGGTGAAGCAGAGTAGGTTCCTCAACTACATCGACAACTTCATGCAGGCTACGGAGAGTCACGCCCAAGCCTTGTATGACTTTGAGCAGACCAAGCAGGAGATCACCCGCACGGCGAAGCAGAAGGAATTGGAAGCCCGCACCCAGTTCATCAATACTTGGAGGGAGAGCTACAAGGCCCAGCAGGAATTGACGGAAAAAGAGGTGCAAATTTCCGACGAAATCGAGAGCTACATGAAGGAGAAAGGCATTAAGTATGATACATCTAAGGATGATGCCATCGCCCTCTCGGCTACCCAGCAGAGCGATGACCCCGCCACGGTGGATGACATGAACCGCCTCATCAACCAAGGCCGGGTCTACAAGAAGCTCCAAGCCTTGGTCAAGGCCCAGCAGGAGATGCTGAAGGAGAAGGATGAATACATCACCAAGCTCAAGGGAAGCTCAAGCGTGAATAGCACCGCCTCGACCACGGATGCACCGCAGAGGAAGATGACTCTGCCCGAGGGGTTGGCGGAGAAACTCGCTAGGTTCAGCCCGCAGGGGCGCAAACTTGCTACCGCATAAATTCTCGCTGGGGAAGGCGAGAATAAGGAGGGGGAGAGGTGTAAAAATCTTTCCCCCTCTTTTTTTGTTTGACAGGTCAATAATAGTGTTGTAGTGGTGGGCATACAGAGTAAGCCGAAAGCGTGAGCGATTAGGGGGATCAGTCCACTCTGGCTGGCGAGTCACCGATCTCGCAGACAAACGGTATTCCGGACAGGTCCGCAAGGACACCGAGGGTAGACTCCGGCTCGAAAAACCAAGCACTCGCTTTGGGGTTTCGATCCGTGGAGCAAGTGCGAACCTGAACCAAAACCAAATAACTCAAACAGAATATATCATATGGCAAACGTCATCTTCAATTCGTGCGAAGAGTTGGATAGTTTTTTCCGTGAGGGCCGTGAGTATTTCAACGACCTCTACGTGAAGAAGCTCGTCACCAACTCGACGTATTTCACCCGTTTCGAGGAGCAGCCTTGGCCGCTGAACCACACCACCGAGCAGAAGGCTTTCCGCTTTGGCCGTGGGTTCCACGATCCCTGCACCCCGTTCAACAAGATCAACGACACCTATTGCGCCACGGACTCCTGTGCGACCAATAGCGAGCTTATCCAGCGCCCCGGCACCGAAAGCTACACTTTCGAGCTTCTCCGCAAAGAGATGCACACCGACTGGATTTGCGTCGAGTCCTTGCTCTACCGTCTCTTCCCTGCTGAGGAAATCCTCCAGTTCGAGGAGAGCAACGCCCGCATCACCAAGAACGTCCACGAAGAGTTCCTCCGCGCCAACTACATTGGTCAGGCTGGACACAAGTGGGTCGGTCTCACCACCGAGGATGGAACCTACTGTGGTCTCCTCGACGATCAGGCGTGGTTCATCCCGCAGCACACCGAAAATAGCACCGCTGGCTACGACCTCTGCACCGTCAAGGTGAAGGTGGCTCCCGCCGATCTGGTGAAGATCTCCTACCTGTCCCTCGACATGCTGGACGATGCGCTCATCGAGCTTCAGAACGAAGACGATGCCTTCCGTCTGGACATCGCCGAGACGACTGGCATGCAGCTTCTCGACATCGTGATCCCCGATCCCCGTGTTGGTCGTGCGCTTTACTTCCAAGCCAAGCGCAACAATGGCTACTGGGATGCGAACACCGACTTCGACGCCCGCCTCTCCAGCCTCAAGCTGGGTGTCAACCGCGTCATTGGCGACTACGCCTTCGGTTACGACATCAACGCGGCCCGTTTCAACGCGGCTCCCGATCAGCCGCAGAGTCAGTTCAATCCCGCCGATCCCGATACGTGGGCAGTCCTCGTCCGCGTGCCTCGCTACACCAAGGTTGTGCAGGAGAACGGTTGCTCGTATGTCCCGAACAAGGACTACGCCAATGCCGACTTCGCCATCTCGGTTGCGATGGTCAACAAAGCGATGGTCAAGTGGACGATGCCTTCCGCTACTGGCTACGGTCAGGCGCAGATGCAGACCCAGAACTACGCTGGCGATTGGGAGTGGAAGAACCCCGATTGGGAGTGCAACCGCTGGAGGAAGATGGGTTACTACCAAGCCCAGTTCCGCCTCGCCGCGCAGGTCAAAGACCCGACTCTGATCCACGTCTTCCTGCACCGCCTGCCCAAGACCAAGAACCTCTACGGTTCCTGCTGCCCGCTGAATGACTACACGCCGCCTGTCGATCCGGTTGATTGCTACAACTGCGAAGGTGTTGGCGACATTGTGGTCTAACCCACCCACCCAAACCCAAGGAGGGGGAGCGATCCCCCTCCCAAGGGGCGGGTAAACCCATAATAAAACCATGGCTTGTTTCACCGACACACCTCCAGCCAACTGGAGCTACCAGTGGCTTCTCACGCTGAATAGTTTTGTGCCTGAATCGCAGCCCGTGAGCCTCGGGTGCTTTGCCGCATCCAATTCATCGGCGCAACTCTACCAGTTCTATGATGTTCTCCATAAGATCGTTGGGACTGAAGAGTATCTGACCCAGAACTGCTTCGTTCAGCTTACGGAACCCCAGCAATGGGACCAACTCAACGATGTCCTCGCCCTGCTCTTCCCGCCCGTTATTACGAGCGAGTTGACCTTGGCTGGCACCGAGACCGTTCCGTTGTCCTACCAGATCACCGCCACGAACAATCCGACCAGCTTCAATGCTACGAGCTTGCCTGCTGGGTTGAGCGTGGACACGAATACCGGATTGATCAGCGGGACTCCGACAACCGCTGGAACCTACAATGTGACCATCTCCGCCACGAATAGTGCTGGAACCGGCTCTGCCACGTTGGTCATTACGATTGCTGCTCCGTAATATCGGTAACGATAACCCGCGATGGGGTCCGACCCCCCGCCGCAAACCAAATCCAAAAATATGTTAAGTGAAAACTGCTTCAAGGAAAGCACGGAAGATGTGCAGAATTGGGAACTCCTCCAGCAAGGAGTAGCCATTGAACAAGCGATCCAAGCCGCGCAAGGCTTCCAGATTCCTCCATACGACTTCATCGACCTTGACTACTACGCTGGGACCAATAATATCCAGACTGTGGTCTTCAAAGATGGCGGCTCGGGCGGGACAACTGTGGGCACACTTACGCTCACCTACACGCCTACCCAACCTCCAGTTGATGATGACGCATTGCTCGACACCGTAACCTTGAGTTAAGCCATGCCATACAAATTCAATCCATTCACCGGCAAGTTCGACAATGCCCCCGGTGCCCCCGTCTTCAGCGATGCCAAGTTCACGATCTTCGATGACGGAGACAAGACGAAGAAATTCCAGTTTGAGGCTAGTGCCATTAGTGCGGCGACCACCCGCACGCTAGACATCCAAGATGTGGATGGGCCTGTGGCTATTGGCTACGGCACAGCGAACCAATACATCCGTGGAGATGCCACGATCAGCAACTTCCCTGTGGCCGCTGGTGGTGGAAGCTCGGTGAGCTACTACCTCAATGGCTCGGTGAGCCAAGGGACGATCCTCGGCGACCAATACTATGAGATCAACAAAATCCCCGCAGGCGCAGCGCAGACAGACTTTGCGCTGACCACGGGAGCAGACACGGCATTCTTCATTACGGATGTCAATGATCCAGCCCTACTCCAAATCCCGCAGGGTAACTTTACCTTCCAACTCTACTGCCAGACCAGCGCAGGCAGCCCGCAAGTCTCGGTGGAGCTTTACAAATACGATGGCGCGGCATTCACCCAGATTGGCACCACCAGCCAAGCCACAACGATCTCCAATACCGCGCCGGACATCCACTTCTTGACGGTGGCGGTCCCCGCCTCCACCACGCTGGCTCTGACCGACAGGCTGGCAGTCCGCGTGATCGGGAGTAGCTTGGGAGCAAATACGCTCACCCTCAATACCGAGGGGAATACGCAGAGCCAAATCATCACGACCTTCTCGACTGGCTTGGCGGCACTCAATGGTCTGACCGACCAAGTGCAATTCTTCGCCACCGGCACCACGGGCACGAACTTCAACATCGTCAGTTCGGCGGCTACCCATACCTTCAATCTCCCCGTAGCCAGCGGCACAAATACCGGAAAGCTATCTTCGGCAGACTGGACGAGCTTCAATAGTAAGATTGATCCGGGCTTGTATACCGCCACCACGGGACTGACGATGAATACTGCCACCATGCTTGGCCGAACCACGGCAGGCGTAGGCGCGGCAGAAGAGATTACGGTGGGCACAGGACTCTCGCTTTCCGCAGGCGTCCTCTCCAATAGCGGAGTAGGCACCGTCACCGCCACCGCGCCCATCACAAGCTCTGGTGGGGCAAATCCCGACATCTCCACCAGCATGAACGCCGACCGACTGATTGGTCGCACGACAGCAGGCACGGGTGTGATGGAAGAGATTTCCGTCGCAGGTGCCCTCACCCTATCCGCTGGCACGCTCACCGGAACCGGAGTGGCTGGATCGGTGGGAGCAGTAGACAACGCCGTCCTCCGCGCAGATGTGGGAACCGGAGTGGTGCAGAACTCCTCCATCATCATTGATGATGAGACTACCGCTACGCAGAACAATGTGGCTATCGTCAACAATGATAGCCAAGCAGACTCCGCACTCGTCCTCACGCCGAAAGGCACGGGGGCGTTCATCCTTGGCCCCAAACCGGATGGGACTGCGGTTGGAGGAAATGCGAGGGGAACGCGGGCGGTGGATTTGCAGACATCAAGAACTGCGGCAACTCAAGTTGTTTCTAGAAATTACTCGGTTATTTGCGGAGGGAAAAATAATACGGTTAGTGCAATATTATCCAGCGTATTAGGTGGAGCTTGGAATAGAGCAACAGGGAATATGTCAGTGGTCTGCGGCGGAGGCTTCTGGGGAGGGGGCGGCAACCTTGCAAGCGGAAGTAATTCTTGCGTTGTTGGCGGAAATCAAAACGAAGCCACAAACTCGTATGCGTCGATTTTATCAAGTTTCCAAGCATTAGCGGACCGGTATGCAATGCAGGCTCATTCTGCTGGCGAGTTCGCAGCCACAGGCGATGCACAACGCGCCCGCTTCGTCCTCCGCAACAAAACCACGACAAACTCCGCAGTCGAGCTATTCTTGAACGGCTCCAGCGTCCGCCTCACGATCCCCAGCGGCAAAGTCCTCGGGCTTACCATCAACATCACAGGAATTAAATCGGACGGAACCGCAGTAGCCCACTACCTGCGCCAATACGCGCTGAAGAATGTCGCTGGAACCACCTCGGAAGTCTACGCGCCAGTAACCATCGGCACCGACAACGCCGCCTCCACCAGCATCGCCCTCTCGGCA
>Ga0180438_10010192_pt1 | contig 11563 bp, 8 predicted proteins | sample SS_ome_12_FD_132455 | JGI IMG/M metagenome (GOLD analysis project Ga0180438, IMG submission 132455) | Hypersaline lake sediment archaeal communities from the Salton Sea, California, USA - SS_3_D_2 metaG | ecosystem: Environmental > Aquatic > Non-marine Saline and Alkaline > Hypersaline >...
ATCAGGTATTAGCACCCCTTTCGGAGTGTTATCCCCAACCCAAAGGTAGATTACCCACGCGTTACTCACCCGTGCGCCACTTTACTCGCCTTGCAAGCAAGACTTTCTCGTTCGACTTGCATGTGTTAGGCACGCCGCAAGCGTTCGTTCTGAGCCAGGATCAAACTCTTTAATTGATTGCAAAACAAGCCCCCGTAGAGGCTTATTTCCACTTTGCTCCTAGGCTTGCCTACTACTATTCAGTTTTCAAAGAGCGCGGGAAATTCTTCTCTCTTTCCAAGCTGCAATCCGTAAATATACTGATGCAGCAACCAATTGTCAACTCTATTAAGCTCAATCTGCAAAAAAAACCATAAACCATTGAAATGTTTGATGAAAATATGCGGCATAGGGCCTGCCGGCCCCTGTCATCAACCGAGCATTTCCTAAAGAAAATAGATGCGTGTTCCTTCCCTATGATTCCTTCTTGTCGAGATTTTCGCTTATCCTCCGGATACCCGTGCACTCACCCGTTCTTTCACAGATCGAGATTAGGACCCCGTTCAGTGCCAGATTCTTCAACGACGGTTCGAGTCTTTGGGGCACTCCCTTCAGAAAGCTCTCGACCGAACGCTCGATCTTCACCCCGATCACAGAATCTTGCGGCCCGGTCATCCCGGCGTCCGTTATATACCCGGTTCCACTCGGTAGAATCCGCTCATCCGCAGTCTGCACATGTGTGTGGGTACCCACGATGGCAGAGACCCTCCCATCCAAAAACCATGCCAGAGCCAACTTCTCGGAAGTGGCTTCCGCATGAAAATCCAGGACAATCAAATGGGCACCGTCTTCCGAGAGCCGACTGATATGTGCCTCTCCGACCCGAAACGGACACTCCAGGGGCTGCATGAAGACACGACCCATCAGGTTGAGAACCCCCACCTTCACCCCCAGATTGCTCTCCCAGACAACGCTGCCTTTCCCGGGAACATCTGGAGGGTAGTTCGCAGGACGGAGCAAGAAGGGCTCATTCTCGAGAAGCTCCTCCACGCCCGGCCGCTTCCATATGTGGTTTCCAGATGTCATGACCTGGACACCCGCCTTCCTGAGCTCGAGAACCGCGTCTCGCGAAACGCCGAGCCCTCTGGTGGCATTCTCCACATTTGCTATCGTCAGATCCACCGACTCACGGTCAACGACCCGAGGCAGTACATGGCGGACCACCTTCCTGCCCCCCTTGCCAAAAATGTCTCCCACCATAAGTATCTTCATAAGTATGGTCTTACTTTGCGTATTCGACCGACCTCGTCTCTCGAATGACGGTCACCTTGATCTGTCCCGGATAGCTCAGTTCACTCTCGATCTTCTTCGCTATATCTCTCGAAAGCACCACAGACTCCTCATCCGTGACCTTGCCGCTCTCTACGATGATTCGTATCTCCCGGCCCGCCTGAATCGCATATGATTTTTCGATTCCCACGAAGGACCCCGCGATCCTTTCCAGATCCTCGAGACGCTTCACGTACGTCTCCAGCATCTCCTTCCGGGCTCCGGGCCGCGCCCCTGAAAGGGCATCCGACGCTTGAACGAGGAGGGGCAGAACCGACTCCGGCTTTACCTCCTCATGGTGGGCCGCGATGGCATTCACGATGCCGCTGCTCTCTCCGTATTTCCTCGCGAGATCACCCCCGATGATCGCGTGCGAACCCTCTACCTCGTGGTCCACAGCCTTTCCGATGTCATGCAACAAGCCCGCTCTCTTCGCCTCCTTCACATCGAGGCGCAACTCCGCAGCCATGATTCCACAGAGGAAGTCGCATTCGATCGAGTGCTGCAGAACGTTCTGACCAAAGCTTGTACGGTATCGGAGTCGGCCCAGCAGCTTGACAATTTCCGGATGTATGCTGTGAACGCCAACATCGAAGGTCGCTTGCTCACCAATCTCCCGAATGTTCTCCTCCATCTCTTCTTCAACCTTCTTGACGATCTCCTCAATCCTTCCCGGATGGATTCTGCCATCGGAAATCAGTCGTTCAAGGCTCACTTTTGCGATCTCTCTCCGTATGGGGTTATGGGCCGAGAGAATCACAGCTTCTGGCGTGTCGTCAATGATCAGATCCACACCCGTGACGGCTTCCAGGGCCCGTATGTTTCTTCCCTCCCGTCCGATGATCCTCCCCTTCATCTCATCGTTCGGCAGGTTCACGATGGATACCGTCCTCTCGGCAACATAGTCGCCACTGTACCTCTGAATCGCCAGCGCAAGGATCAGCTTTCCCTTCTTGTCCGCGATTTCTCGAGTAGCGTCCTCAATCTGTTTGATTTGTTTCGCCGATTCGTGCTTGACCTCTTCGATCAATGAGTCCATCAGCTGCTTCTTCGCCTCTTCCTTTCCAATACCGGCCATCCTTTCCAACCGTACCTGCGCCTCATCCTGCAGCTTCCGGAGTTGTGATGATTGTTCGTCCAGATTCCCTCTCTCTTGCTCGCACCCTTCTCTCTCCTGCCGACCTCGATTTCCTTCTTGTCCAGGAGATCCATCTTCTTCTCGAGGTTCTCCTCCTTGTGGAGCAGCCTCTTTTCCATCTTTTGAAGTTCGCTTCTCCTCTCTTTCGACTCCCGCTCGAATTCGGTCTGGGCCTTCAGAATCTCGTCTTTCGCAAGGATCTTTGCTTCCTTCTTGATGGTTTCTGCTTCTTTCTTCGCATTTTCCAGGATCTTGGTGGAAAGCTCCTCTGCAGAAGAGAGCTTGGACGCATCTACCTTCTTCCGGTACCAATGCCCCCCGTAGAAGCCACCCAGTCCCGCCAGGCCAAGAAGCAGAATGACCAATAGGGATGAAGATAACAAGGCAATCACCTCCCCATGATTGGAATTAGGGTTTTTCGGTGCGGCTAGATCGACGGGCGGGGTGTTTCGGAAAGGGTTCTTACTGCGTGGCTACCCTTGAGGAGGGGTTTCCCTCGCCAGGCTTGAGAAAGGTTCCCCAAGAAGGGCCCCGTATACGTTCTCGATAGACCTTTTCCTCGATCGAAATTCCTGTGCCCGCTTTTCCGCGGGCATCCATTTATGCCAAAGGCTTTGATCGCGTTCGTGCCAGTTGATGGCGGTCCGAGATCCCCGAAAAACCTTATCCATCCGTGAACGAGGCAATATTTTGTCTCTCTCCTCGAGCCGTGATTCCTTAGGGGTTCCTCTTCCCCATACCAGTGCTGCCCATGGCATGATCCACTGTAAGAACCAGGGATGATGAAGCAAACAAGCAAGACCCTTTACAGATCCGAAAACCCTCGTTGTCATCTATCCGCCTTCTTCCTTACCTCCTTAGACTTGGTTACGTCAGCCGTTCTCAAAAAGATCGGCGTTCCTGTCGAGAAAATCAATCATTTCCCTTGCTTTGCTATCCACGTTCTCTTCAATGGCTTCCTTCTCTTTCAAGGCGCTGAAATAATCATCCGCAAGGAGCAGAAGGAGCCGAACCGCCGCCTGAAGACTCGTCACACTCGGCTGGGTCTGTATCGTCTTCAGTTTTTCCTTTACGAAACCTTCCAAGCGTCGGACGTAGTCTGCATCGTCATGCTTGAGTCGGACAGTCTGTCCTAACACGTTGATGTCAAAAACTTTCTTTTGTGATGTTTCTTTCTGCAAAACGAATAGCACCCCCTGCAGTCACGACCGTGTTGGGAGCAACCCTCACGATTTCGATTGTTTTTTGATGGTTTCCAAGCGCTTCACGATGTTCTCGATCTTCCCATGAATCTGCACTTTGGTCTTCTGGAATTCCTTCAGCCTGTCATTCAATTCGCTTATCCGCTGATCCCGCACAGACAACTCGCTCAATGCCTTCTCATGACTCTGTTTCAACGTTGCAAACCTCTCGGTCAACTTTGTTATTCGTTCCTCCAAGCGTTCGAGATTCTCCAGAGTCATGGTCACATTCCCTCACGTTCTTGAAAAAGAAACACCTATAACATACTAGGAATTCTCCAGAACAAAGTCAAACATTACTTGTTCAATGGACCAAACCGTCCTCGGGTTCGGCGAACACCGCCTCGAGAAACAGATCCGCATCGAATTCTCTCAAGTCGTTAACGCCCTCTCCGATCCCGATGAACCTGACCGGCAGTTTCAGCTCGTGTACGATGCCGACGATCACCCCCCCCTTTGCCGTACCATCGAGTTTCGTGAGTATGATGCCTGTCACACCCAGGGCCTCATCAAAGGTCCTCGCCTGGTTGATCGCGTTCTGCCCTGTCGTGGCATCCACCACGAGCAGGATCTCGTGGGGGGCTCCCTCCATTTCCCTGCTCATGATACGTTTTACCTTCTTCAGTTCCTCCATCAGGTTTGTCTTCGTATGCAATCGACCCGCCGTATCCACGACCACAAGGTCGGTGTCCCTGGATTTCGCCGCCTGCATCGCATCGTACACCACGGCAGAAGGGTCGGATTCCGGCTTGTGCTTGATGAAATCCGTGCCCGCGCGATCGGACCAAATCTGCAGCTGTTCGATCGCAGCTGCCCGGAACGTATCCGCCGCCACGAGCATGACCTTTCGGTCGTTGTTCTTCAAGTGGGCGGCCAGTTTTCCGATGGTGGTCGTCTTTCCGACCCCATTCACCCCCACCACCATGATGACAAAAGGCTTTGCCTGGTCGGTCTCGAAGGCATGCGCCTGGATGTCGAGCATCGAGCGAATCTTCTGCCGAAGCGCAACTTTGAGCTCGAGAGGGCGAAAGGGCTTCTTGTTGATCTCTTTCCGCACTTCCCCCAGCAATTCGTAGCTCGTCTTCACGCCCAGATCCGCCGTGACGAGGACCTCCTCCAACTCCTCGAGCAAATCCTGTTCATCGGATCTTGTTCTGAGCACGATCTGATCCAACCGTCCAATCAACTGATCATGTGTCTTCGTCAGTCTCCCCCGGAGCCGTTCGAGGAGGTTCTCAGCCGGGTCCTCCTGGGCGGACGGGGTGGCAAACCTCCCTTCGGGAACAGATTCGGCGCCAACTTCCCTGCCTGGCTCTCCAGGCAGCACGGGATCCAAAACGACGGGTTCGCTACGGGGGGTCTCCAAACGTGCGAACGAGACGGACTCCCCAGCCTGAAGCGGTTCACCTCCCGCTTCTGGACGGCTCGGCTGTACGGAGTGGTCGGGACGGACACCTTTCCGCCTCCGTCTGTCCACCATCAACCGAAACGACAGATAGACCAACAAGAGGAGGCAGCATCCCAAGCTTGCCCAGAGCCAAACGGCCGAAGTGGCCTCCTCTAAGCCGAGAGTTCGAAGAAGGCTCCCCTGTGCGAGTTCGAGGGATAGGAAGATTTCATCCATCCAGATAGAACCTCATCACCTATCCGGCAGCGAAGGACGGAAGGCTGTCGAAATGTCAGTCCGGCCTGGTTCATGAGTAAAATGACGACCTGACCCGTAGATGTTGCTAGTTCATTTTGACGGACACGATCTGCGAGATACCCGGTGACTCCATCGTAATGCCGTACAGCTGGTCTGCAATCTCCATCGTCTGTTTGTTGTGGGTAATCAGGATGAACTGTGAGACCTTCGAGATGTCTCTGAGGATCTCCGTAAACCGCATTACGTTCACATCATCCAGCGCGGCATCCACCTCGTCCAGCACACAAAATGGACTGGGCTTGTACTGGAAGATCGCCATCACCAACGCGAGGGCCGCCAGAGATTTCTCGCCACCGGAGAGCAGATTGATGTTCTGGAGCCTCTTGCCCGGCGGTTGAGCAACCATGTCGACCCCCGCCTCCAGCGGATCGTCGACGTTGTCCAGTTGGAGGAACGCCTTGCCCCCTTTGAAGAGTTCCGGAAAGATCTTCTTAAACTTTTCGTTGATCTGCTCAAAAGCTTCCAAGAACCTGGTCTTTGTGATTCGACTGATTCGCTGGATCAGTCGCTTGAGTGATTCGAGGGAGTTCTTCAAATCATCGTACTGATGCTGATAGAACTGATGACGTTGCTGCAGATTCTCAAACTCCTCGATAGCTGTCGGGTTCACTTCCCCGATCCTTTCAAGGGAAGTGTAGAGCTTCTCCAGGTTCTGTTCGATTTCCTCATCCGCTTCTTCCGACAGCTCCAATTCCTGTCCGGCCGTTATGTCGATCCGGTGTTTCTGCCATACTTGATCTTGCACGTTCTTCTTCTTCAGACCGATTTCCACGAGCCTCACCTGGAGCGTATCCTGCGCACGTCGCGTCTCGTCGAGATCCGCTCTCTGTCCTTTTGCCGTCTCCTCCTTCTCCTGGAGGAGGGCGGTCTGTGCGTGCACTCGCTCGTTGACGTGAGCGAGTGCATCTTCTGCCTGGCGTTTGGTCCGCTCCAACTCCTTCACCCGGCCCTCGTTCTCCTCCATGTCCTTCTCGAGCCGTTGCAGCTTCCCCAGGGATTCCTCGGACTCCCTCTCTTTTTCGAGCAGATAGGTTCGTATGGTCTGGATCCTTTGCTCGATCTGCCGCTTATGGGCAAACAACCCGGATCTCTTTTCCCATATCACCTGAAGTTCGATCTCCAGGCGATTCAGGTCCTCTTGCACCAACTCCCTCTCGGCTGTCCATTCCCGGATATGGCGGTTCAGCTCGGAGAGCATTCTTTCTCTCGAAGTCTGCTCTTCAGCAAGCTCCTCTTCCTCCCCTGCAAGCTTCTCCTCCTCCTTCTCCAACTCCTCCATCTCTTCTCTGAGTTGCGAGGCCTCCGCCTCGAGCACACTCTTTCTTTGGAGGGCTCGTTGCCGGTTCTCGGCGATCTGCTGGGCGTCCTTCTCGCCCCTCAAGATCTCCATATCGAGCCTATACAGGTTCTGGTTTACCCTCTCCAAATCTGATTCATTGAATCGAATCTTCCGGAGAAGAGCATCCGCAGTTGCACTCTCTCTCTCGTGTTCCTTCTCCAATTTGCCCACTTCTTGTTCCAACTCTCTGATTTCTCTCTTCGTTCTGAGCACAGTGTTGCCTGCGCCGTTTGTCTTCCCCCCGGAGATCACGCCTTCCGGATCAATCAAATCCCCTTCCCTGGAGACAATCCTATTGAAATGCCCGTTGTTCCTCCAGAGATCCAGTCCTACCTGGAGGTCCGGCACCAGGACAACATCCCCGAGGAGGTATTCCGCGATTTCCTGATACTCGTCTCTCACTTTCACGACATCGATCAGAGGGGTCCCCGGAACGGGGTCTTCATGAATGTCTCGATCCGGGCCTCCCCTGAGTTGGAGCGGTATGAAACTGCTCCTGCCCAGGGTCTGGGCCTTCAAATACTCGATTGCCTGCAATCCGTATTCCTGCTCTTCGACGATGATGTACTGGAGTTTGTCGCCAAGAACAGACTCCAAGGCCGTCTCGAATTCCGGGTCCGTCTCCAACACATCGGCCACCATGCCTCGAATCCCCTTCTTTAGCCTCTCCTCCTCTTTGCGCTTTCGCATGACCGCTCTGACACCTTCTTCGACGCCCTCGTAGTTCTCCTGGAATTCCTGCAGGGAAACAAGCCGGGACCTCTTTCTGTTCATAACCTGCTGCAGTTTTCCGATCGCCTCCGTTCGTTCGTCCAATTCGCCTTTCAACTGCTTCTGGTGAACCTCCAGGGCGACCCGCTCCAGCAACGATAATCCCCTCTTGCTCTTCCACCCTTTGAGTGTGCTCTCCAATTCCCTCTGCTTGGAGGTAAGCAGTTCGTCCTCCCTCTCCAATCCTTGGATCTCGCCCTCACCCCTCACCTTCCGTTGCTCGAGGTCCTTCCTCCTTTCCTGAATCGCTAACTGCCTGTTGTGGAGACCCGCCTTCTTCGTCATGCAGGCAAAAACGCTGTCCTTGACGGAATCAATCCTCTCCTGTAGCCGCTTCTCCTCCGCAAGGATGGCTTCGTGCCTCTCTTTCTCCTCTCCCACGATTTCATCGATCCATGTGCCTCGGTTCGAAAGCTCACCGATCTTCGTCGCGAGGCCTGTCCCTTCCCTGTCTGCCTCCTGAAGCCGTTCCCGGGTTTCCGCGATTTGTCTCGCATCCTCCTCCAACTTCCTCTTCAGATCCTCGCAACTCTGATTTATATAAACCTGTTTATTCTCGATCCGGTTCAATTCCTGGACCTGGGCCAACACCTTCGCCTGCATTTCCTCCGCTTCGCGACTGTCTTGGATGAGATCCGCCTTGATCTCCTCGATGGCCGCTTCTTCCCGACTCAGTTCCGAAACGAGTCGTGCCGCTCTCTGCTCCTTCTCGCCCTTGTTCGCCTCTTCCGCCCGTTCCTGATCGAGAAGGGAACGGTACTGTCGAAAGGCGAGGGTACAGTCCAGCCTTCGAATCTCCTCCTTCAGCCTCTGATACCGCCGGGCCTTTTGGGCCTGCCGGTTCAGGGCATTCATCTGCCTCTTGATCTCGAAGAGAATCGCTTCGATATGACGAAGGTTCTCTTCCGTGCCTTCCATCTTCCGTATGGCAGAGTTCTTTCTCCTCTTGTACTTGACGATTCCTGCGGCTTCCTCGATGAAAAGCCTTCTCTGGTCCGGACCCGCGCTGATAATCTCCGAGATGTAACCCTGCTCGATGATGGAATAGGCTCTCGTGCCGGTGCCCGTATCCGTGAACAGATCCACGATATCCTTGAGACGCACGGGCATTCGATTGATTCGGTACTCGCTCTCTCCGCTGCGGTAGTAGATTCGTTCTACGTTTAACTCCTCGAACTCCGCGTATGGATGCGGGAATCCTCTTTCCCTCTGCTGGAGTATGAGGGAGACGCGGGCCATGCTCGCCGGTGGGAAATGCTCGCTTCCGCCGAAGAGGATCTCCTCCATGTTCTTTCCGCGCAGTCTCTTTGGGCTTTGCTCCCCCAGGACCCAACGAAGGGCATCCACCACGTTGCTCTTCCCACATCCGTTGGGCCCCACAATCGCTGAAGTGCCACCAGGGAACAGGATGTCCGTCTCATTGGAGAAGGACTTGAAACCTTGAAGCTTCAGGCATTTCATCTGCATGAGATTCACCCCTCGCACGAGGATTTCCAAGCAAATATAGTCCTTTTCCTCGATGTTGTAAAGGGAAAAATACAAGCTGAAGTGTAACCCATAAATCGGGCACTAAATGTAGTGTACCGCCCAAGTAAAAAGGGGGCCGGAAGCCCCCCTTAGACGCTCTTGCAGAACAGATCTTGCCTTAACAAAAAAAACCAAACAACATCAATAGGTTATCTTCTTTTCTTCCTTCGAGATTCCTCGATGGCCGCCTGGGCGGCCGAGAGTCGTGCGATCGGTACGCGATAGGGCGAGCAGCTCACGTAGTCCAGGCCGACTTCATGGCAGAAAGCGATCGATTTTGGGTCTCCTCCGTGCTCCCCGCAAATCCCGACTTTCAGCTTGGGTTGAGTCGCCCGGCCCTTTCGCACGCCGGTAGCGACCAGGAAGCCCACACCCTCCCTATCGAGAGACTGGAACGGGTCTTCCGGCAGGATCCCCTTAGCGATGTAGTCGGGCAGGAAGCCGCCGATATCGTCCCGAGAGAACCCGTAGGTGGTCTGGGTGAGATCGTTCGTCCCGAAAGAGAAGAACTCCGCCTCTTTCGCTATCTTATCCGCCACCAGGCAAGCCCGCGGAATCTCGATCATCGTCCCGATCAGATAGGGGAACTTGACTCCGGTCTTCTTCCGTACCTCCTGTGCGACCCTCTCCACGATCTCCTTCTGATTCACGAACTCCTCCGCCGTGCCGATGAGTGGAATCATGACCTCCGGGTATACCTTTTTCTTCTTCTTGGTCAACGCCGCCGCGGCCTCGAAGATCGCCCTTGCCTGCATCTCGGATATTTCAGGATAGGTGATTCCCAGCCGACACCCCCTGTGACCGAGCATCGGGTTCAGCTCATGGAGTTGGGCGATGCGTGCGGACAGGGCCTTCTCGGAGAGCCCGAGCTCGTTCGCCAGCTCCTTGACCTGGTCCTTGTCCAGGGTCACGAACTCGTGCAGCGGAGGATCAAGGAGCCGAATCGTTACGGGGTATCCCTCCATGGCGGCCATGATGCCCTGGAAATCCTTTCTCTGGAAGGGCAGGAGCTTCATGATCGCCTTGCGCCTCTCCTCCTCGGTGTCGGCCACGATCATTTCCCGCATGGCCTGGATGCGCTCCGGGTCGAAAAACATGTGTTCCGTCCTGCAGAGGCCGATTCCCCGTGCGCCGAACCGTATCGCAGCGGCAGCGTCCTCTGGCCGCTCCGCATTCGTGCGGACCCCCAACCTCCGTTCTTTGTCGGCCCATCGCATCAGCTCCCGGTAGTACTTGTTCTTCTCCGGATCTGCGGGCAACAGGGAAAGGGAACCCTTGTACACATAGCCTTTGGTCCCGTTCAGGGTAATCCAGTCTCCTTCCTTCAGTGTCTTTCCGTCGACTTCAACACGGCGGGCCTTATCGTCGATCGCCAGGGCCCCGCAACCCACTACGCAACACTTGCCCCAGCCCCTTGCCACCAAAGCCGCGTGGCTGGTCATCCCGCCCTTGGCGGTCAGGATCGCCTCGGCTGCGTGCATGCCGTGGACATCTTCCGGAGAGGTTTCGTTCCGGACCAGGATCACCCGCTTCCCCTCTTTGGCCTATTGCTCCGCGCGATCCGCTGTGAGCACGATCTGGCCGGTCCCTCCCCCCGGTCCGGCGGGGAGTCCCTTGGCGAGCAAGGTTGCCTTCTTCTCCTCGGCCGGATCGATCATCGGGTGGAGCAACTCGTCCAGATGATCCGGCTTGACCCGCATGATCGCTTCTTTTCGATCGATGAGACGTTCTTTGGCCATCTCCACGGCCATTCGAATCGTGGCCGTTCCGGTTCGTTTGCCCGTTCGCGTCTGAAGCATCCAGAGGCGACCGTCCTCTATGGTGAACTCGATGTCCTGCATGTCCTTGTAGTGCTTCTCGAGCTTTCGTCGAATCCCGTCGAGTTGGTGATAGAGTTTCGGCATCGCCTCTTCCAGGGAACGGAGATGCCTGTTCTCCCCGGCCTTGCCCTTCTTGTTCAGGGGCCTCGGCGTCCGGATGCCTGCGACCACATCTTCTCCCTGAGCATTCGGCAACCACTCGCCGTAAAATGCCCTTTCCCCTGTCGCCGGATTCCGGGTAAAGGCAACACCGGTCGCAGAGTTGTCTCCCGTGTTTCCGAACACCATGGCCTGAACGTTCACGGCCGTTCCCCACTCCTCCGGGATCCCCTCGATACGGCGGTAGGCGATGGCGCGCTTTCCGTTCCAGGATTGAAAGACCGCACCGATTCCACCCCAGAGCTGTTTGTAGTGCTCATCCGGGAAGGGCTTCCCGAGCACGGACTTCACCTTCTTCTTGAAGATCTCCGACAACTCCTTCAGATCGTCCGCATCCAGCTCCACATCATCCTTCACGCCCCTGGCCTCTTTCATGCGATCCATCTCTTCTTCCAGGAGCTGGCGAATCCCCTCCCCCTCCGGCGGCTCGACGCCGGCCGCCTTCTCCATGACCACGTCCGAATACATCATGATCAGCCTTCGGTACGCGTCGTAGACAAAGCGGGCGTTGTTCGTCTTGGCAATGAGACCCGGAATCGTCTTGGTCGTGAGTCC
>Ga0180438_10010193_pt1 | contig 11562 bp, 6 predicted proteins | sample SS_ome_12_FD_132455 | JGI IMG/M metagenome (GOLD analysis project Ga0180438, IMG submission 132455) | Hypersaline lake sediment archaeal communities from the Salton Sea, California, USA - SS_3_D_2 metaG | ecosystem: Environmental > Aquatic > Non-marine Saline and Alkaline > Hypersaline >...
GGCCGCAAATGCAAATCATGCTCTCAGGCGGCGTCTTCAATCGTGCCGAGGGCCTCTGGGAGGAAATCGGCGCCGACTTGTTCGCTGAGACCGCTATGAAAGCCGTGCAAGTCGCTTGGACCGGCCAGCCCCATCCGGAGCACCGCCAACAAACCGATACACGACGAAGGAGACGACGCCAGCCCACCCCCAGAGTTCCTGTACTTAACTGACCTGCGACGCGATGAGCATCGTTATCGACCCGTGTGTTTTTCCCGGCGCGCGTCCTTCTGCAGCTTGTACTCCACCGAGTCCACAAGCGCCTGCCACGAGGCTTCGATGATGTTCTCAGAGACGCCCACCGTCCCCCACACCCCTTTCTTGTCCCGCGATTCGATGATTACGCGCACCCTCGCCGCCGTGCCCGCCCTGGCGTTAACCACCCGCACCTTATAGTCGATCAGGTGAACCTCCTTTATAATCGGATGAACGTTTTCCAGGGACTTACGCAACGCCGCATCCAGCGCATTAACCGGGCCGTCACCTTCACCTACAACGTGCTCGACCCTCTCGCCCACCTTCAGCTTGACCGTAGCTTCCGTAACCAAGTCGCCCGAAGCCCGCTTTTCAGTAGTCACATAATACTTAATCAGCTCGAACGAAGGCTCATACGTGCCCATTATTCTCTTTACCAGCAACTCGAAGCTGGCGTTGGCCGCCTCGAACTGATAACCCTCGTTTTCCAGCTCCTGAACACGGGTGAGAATCTTTCGAGCCAGCTTCTTGTCCTGTGTGAGTTTTGCCTTCTCAAGCTCTGCCAGAACATTGGATTTGCCGCTCAGTTCGGATATGAGGAATCGCCGTTCGTTGCCGACAAGTTTGGGATCGATGTGCTCATAGGTACGTTTGTCTTTGCGCAAAGCGTCCACATGCAGGCCGGCCTTATGGGCGAAAGCGCTCTGGCCCACATAGGGCATACTCATAACCGGCGCCAGGTTACCAATCTCGAATACGAAACGCGAAACCTCCGTGAGGGTGTTGAGCTTCTCCGGGCTCAGCACCTCGAAACCCATCTTAAACGCCAGGTTCGGAATCAGCGTGCACAGATTGGCGTTGCCGCATCTTTCGCCGAGACCGTTAAGAGTTCCCTGCACGTGGCGCGCGCCGGCCCTCACGGCAGCCAGCGTGTTGGCCGTGGCGCAGTCGGCGTCATTGTGAGCGTGCACACCAATGGTAATCGTGCGCAATTGCTTACGAACCGCTTGTGTAATTTCATAAACATCGCCCGGCAGCGACCCGCCGTTCGTATCGCAAAGCACAACCGCATCGGCCCCGGCCTCGGCCGCCGCCACAAGAACTCTCATGGCGTATTGGGGATTCTCTTTGTACCCATCATAAAAATGCTCGGCGTCGAAAATCGTCTCAAGCCCATGGCCCTTGATATATTTGACCGAGTCCGCACAAATCGCGACGTTATCGTCCAGCGAGCAGCCTAATACATTAGTCACATGAAAGTCCCAGCTTTTGCCGACGAGCGTCGCAGCAGGCGTCTTGCAGGCCAGAATGGCATTGAGCGACGCGTCGTCGGACACCTTTGATTTGGCCCGTCGAGTGCTGCCGAACGCCACAACACGTGAGTTCTTGAAGCGCAGCTTTGCCGCTTCGTGGAAAAACTGTATCTCCTTCGGGTTTGAAGCAGCGTATCCCCCCTCGAAGTAATGCACACCCAGGTCGTCCAGACAGCGCGCGATGGCGAGCTTATCTTCGAGTGAAAAACTCACACCCTCGGCCTGCATGCCGTCCCGAAGCGTCGTATCGTAGATTTCAACTTTTTCCCTGGCCATCTCCGGACCAAAAATCATTTGACAATTTCAAGTTTCTACCAGGTGCAATTCTATCGGCTAATATCGGCCTGTAAAGCGCAAAGACTTGCTGAAGGCAGGCTCGAATTGTGCCGGATTTGCCCGGCCGCAGGCATCTGTTCCCTTTACAGGGCGCGGTGTTTGGTATGTCTAACCTCTTTATTTGAACAGAATTAGCAAAAAATGAAAAGGTCCTATAATTCTTGGGTTGACATCGGCAGGTTGATTGTCTAAAATATCAGAAACAATTGAATACAAGAGGTGACAGGTGGGGAGAAATCGTTCTGTTCTTGCCTGCCGAGCTTTCTCCCGCCAGCAACATTCGGACTTCGGTCGTCCGCCGGGCAAACCGGCCAAGCGCACACCGGGCCCCGTGCCGAATTAGGAGGACTTCTTCACAGACGTACATTTTATGGAGGCCGAGCCGCGGGATAGTCGTCCATAAATACGAGCTGAAAAGCTCGGGAGGTGTGAAAATGCGATATCATTGGTCTTCAAATGCAACTTACACTGTATTCCTGTTTGTGTTGCTCATGGCTATTGTTGGGTTTTTCCCACAAGAGCAGACATACGCCGTCGGACAGCCCTCGTCAGAATCTGAAGAATTTGCTTATGCGAGGGTCTTCAGCGCGAAGATACCGGACGAATTGGACGGGTCTTTGGATACATTAGAAGCCATTGCGCGTGAGCACGGAACCGAAGAGATACTGATGTTTTCCAGGTCGGACGGTCCCGAAAAACGAGCCCAGCGTTGGGTAATCCGACTCGGTTCCGAAGAATACGGCTATCCACCCGGCCTTACGGTAAAGGCCAGAAGACATCTGGCTGCGCAGAAACGAATGGGCGCTTTGCAGATGAAGGGCCGAACCAGAGCCACAACTGGGCTTGCGCAGCAGAACGCGCGTCTGGAGTGGGTGCTGCCCGAGTCCGTGCGGTCACCTCTGTTGTGCGATGTCTATCAGGACAACAAGCTTGTGGCCGTTAATACTATCCACGAAAGGCTGTCGCCATCCGGAAAGCAGCGATGGCCGAAGGTCATCCACATCCGCCTTGCCCGGAGAGACTGGAGCATAATACAGGTATTTGAATATCTTGATGAGAAGCCCGACGGAGTCTCTGATGCCGTATCTTTCGTTCAGAGAGAACAGCCACAGGAAGGAACTCAAGAGCCGCGTGGAAGTGTGCGTGCCGACCGGGTCAGCGAGAGGTCGTCCGGTTCGAGGGACACAGAAGCGATGGCAGAAGGCGCCGCCGGTGCCAGAAACGTCAAGACCGAGCCTGCTTCGTTTTCCGTATTGTGGCCGGAGTGGGGCGCCGAATCCAGTTACGATACAGGCTGGAAGCCAGGAGGCAGCCCCGTTCAGTTTCGCTTCGAGGCCGACGCAGCGGCTTATTTGTCCGCTTCGGTTTGGGGCGGCCAGTTCAGACTCGAATACGATACCGCGGACCTAAATGACGCAAACCTGATGCTCCTGGGCCCCGGCCGGGGGGATCTTGAAATAAATTTTGGTGTGGAGGCAAAATCACGTGGACGTGTGAAGGTGGATTTGGGATTGAGGGAGGTGGACTTTAAGTTCAACATCCCGTACGCCCCCAATTTTGACTTTAGATGTTATGATTTCAATTCATTCGACGGCTATTTTCCTACCCCTGACAATCCTGTACGCGTGGCAGACAGCATCGAGCCCCAGACACTTTACTCAGCCCCTGTAACGGGCATTCCTAAAATAGCCGACGTCACTGTGAACCTCAAAGCGGCGATGGAGGTCTCCGCGGAAATGTGGGCGCAGTCAATCAGCACAAAGCCGGTTCCCGGAGACGCTAATTCTGCACAAGAGTACTGCGAATTTGCAGCAGTATATGATGCATGCGACGTAAATGCGGGGCCGGGGGGACAGTATCTTGCCCTGGCCGACTACGATGAGCATTTACAGATGGAGATGGTCCTTACTTTTTACCCGGACATCTGTGTGGAAGTCGATGTATATATATACGAGTGGGATTACTGCGTGTCCACATTTGCGCTGCCGTGGAAGCTGGCTTCGGGCACGGTGGATGTGGACTTCAGCCACACATTGAATTTCGAACCCTCGTATGACCTGGTGATTACCTCTTCTTACGGCGCCGTTAGCGACCCGCCCGCCGGTGCGCATGCCAACGACGTTACGCAGATCACGCTCGACTGTGACCCAAATGAGCTTCCTGTGGCCACGACGCACACCTGGAACGACACAAGCGACCCTCTGAGTGTTGGTATTAGTGCAGTGGTTATAACCGACCCGAATTATGCATTTGACTATTGGATACTTGACGCAGACAGCAACAACCCCATTTATAATGCGAACTGCGTGGTTGGGTTCGACAGCAACAACGATTGGTTCCATACGCTGCATGCGGTATTCTACCGGGCCAGGGCAACCGAGCCATTTCCGCACGACCGAATGGACAAGATGGGAAAGCTGCCCACCCTTAGCTGGCGGCCGGGAGAGCAGGCGGCCTGGCACGATGTGTATTTCGGCACCGATTACAACGACGTCAACGACGCCGATACTGATGCGAGCGTCTACGCAGGCCGACAGGCACTTGTTGAGCTTGAGTTTGATCCCTGTGATTTCTTGGGAGAGCTTGGAGACTGCGTCACTTACCACTGGCGGGTGGATGAAGGTAACGACTCTCAGACGTGGAAGGGTGGAACCTGGTCCTTCAGAACGGTGGGCTGCTGCGCCTCGCAGCCATGGCCCGTCGAAGGCGCGCCTGACGAGCCGAGAAATGTGCTCCTCATCTGGAAGGCGGGGGCTTGTGTGGCAGATGCAGGCGGCCACCATTTGTATGTGGGCATCGATTACAACAGCGTCGAGGATGCCGATCCTTGCACAACGGGTCTGGTACATAATGGTCCGCTGGATAGTAACAGCTATCAGCTCCCGGAAGATGAACGCGCCACTCTGCTACCTGCGACCTACTATTGGCGCGTGGACGAGGCAAATGACGCCTACTACGGCAAAGTCATGGACCCGTGGAAGGGACCCGTGTGGGAGTTCACGGCAGGCCACGTCGTGGTGGACGATTTTGAGAACTACAACGATACAAGCTACCTGAAGGCCACCTGGACGGTCCGTCTGTGGAACAGTCTGCCCACCGGCGCCGATATTAACCTTGGTGTTGCTCCCAGCGACCCTGTCCACGGCGGCAGACAATCGATGAGGTACGACTACAATGACTATTTGTCACCTTATTTTTCTGAGGTCGAAGCGAATGCTGTCGGAGCAAAGGCGCTTGCAGCCGAAATCGATGGAAACTGGACACTCTGCAACATCAAGGCATTGGTCCTGCAGTTTTACGGCGAACCAAACATACCTCTTAGCGACAGTGAACGGATGTATGTGGCACTGCAGGATTATAACGTGTCGCCTGGTTTGTGGGCAGTGGAATGTGACAGAGAGGCGAATGACGTTAACGAGGTCAACCTTGACCTGCAAAAGTTCGAGAACCACGTGGACCTGACAAAGGTCGCAAAGATATATATTGGCTTCGGAGACCCCTGCGAAATCTTCTTCGGAAATCCCGCGAATCTGCTGCCCGGCGGCACGGGAACTGTCTACTTTGATGATATCAGACTTTATCCACCCAGATGCCGGCCTGAAATGTCTCGTCTCGAAGGCGACTTCGACGGCGATTGCTTCATTGATTTCAGAGACCACGCGGCAATAGCCTCCGACTGGCTGATGAGCGACCTGCTTGCTGAGCCCCAGTCGCCGCCGTATGATGACCCCGACCTGCTCGTCGAATACACCTTTTCCGGCGACGCTGATTTCAGCGACACATCGGGCAACGGCTATGACGGTTACCCCGGCGGTGATGCCGTTGTGTCCGGCGGAGTCCTTCAATTGCGCGGCAGCGGCTATGTGGACGTGGACCCCAACTACTTCGGCGCGGCAAACCCGTTTGATGGCTCAGCCGATTTTTCCATCGCAATAGAGTTCAAGACAGGTACACCAGGCATCCTCATCAGTTCGGCCAGGGATGACAATCCGTTTAACCATCCTATGGCGGTTTTTGTGACTGATACGCTCTCTCGAAAGGACACAGTGGTCCGGGCGGCGGTTGTCTGCGGAAATTACTATGTCAACACACTCGCCGCAGACGACGAAGAAGTCAACCCCCTTGACGACCACTGGCACCACGCGGCCCTCACTTATGAGGCCGCCACAAATATTCACAGCCTCTATATCGATGGCAATTCAATATGGCACAGGACGTTTGACCCCTGCATCCCCTATATTGAGCAGGACACGGTCCGCATCGGTAGCTCCCTGAACTTCGACTTCCCCGATGTAAACGATGTAAACCACTTCGACGGCGACATTGACAGCGTCCGCATCTATAGCCGCGTCCTCTCGCCGGAAGAGGTGTGTTACCTGTGGAACGCGGCTGGGGGCCGGCCGGAGGGCGTGTGTCATTACAAGCTGATATCAGCCGCAAATATAGTCGATGTTCCAGGCGATGTTAACGTGCCCGAGCGGCGGACTAAGCAGGTTAACTTCAGCGACTATGAACAACTGGCGGATAATTGGCTCCAGACAAAGCTCTGGCCTCAGGAGTAGTCGGCCTCGCTGCTCTTGCCGGCACGAGCAAAGCCAGGGAATCTGAACCATTCAGCCTGGCCAGGCCTGCCGTTCATTTCTCGCTCGCAACCTCCCTGCTCAGGCCGCTTCGAGCTCAACCTAAGCGCCTATGTCGTAACATTCGGCGGGGCCGACCGTCTCTGCGTGCAGGCCTTTTTCAAAAAAGAACTGTCGGATGCTCGTGCAGAGGTGACATTTTCCGGCATAAATTCCTGCAGGCTGGTAACCAAGCTTTTGAGCCTCGTCAAGCAGGCCTGCGGGACCGAGATTGAACAGGGTCTTTATTATGCCATTGTTGCGGGGGTTGAACTCCTGCCATATACGCTCCAGCGGCACGTTCATAATGTTGCCGAGGATGATGCCGCTGCACGTACCGCTAAAGACATTCCCGTAAGGGTCAATATGCACCCCCTTTGCGCCGAGGAAGTTTGCTCTGCAATTTGTCGCGGCCAGCTCTTTGATTGATTTGCAGGCGACGAGCTCGGCAAGTCTGCCGCCGGCCCGGCCTGTGAAACGGCAGGGATACTCGCTCATAGCCCTTACGTACGCCTGCTCCTTCTGAGCTTGCGAGAGAACGCTCAAGTCGCTGGAATGATCAAGGTATTTTCGCCAGTGGACCTGCACGCGTTCGGCGCCGAGCAGCGAGGTCCCGACCGCCGCCGTACGCCGCACCAATTCGATGTCCACGTATTCCTGGTGAAACGCATCGCAGCTTATCTTCAACCGGCGCATCCCGAACTCATCGAGAGCCTTGAGCCGTTCGGCCACAATCCTTTCCTCCGTTGCCCAAAAGCCGTTCGTTTCTATAAGGTCAACCTCGCCCAATTTCTGTTTTTTGGCTTCTTTCATTATCTCGCAGAGCCGCTCCCAGTAAAGAAAAGGCTCGCCGCCCGTAATGTGCACTTTTGCTTTCTCCCCTGCCAGAGCTTTCAACGATTGCCACGCACTTATCGCCGTGTCGGTTGACATCAGCCCGCCCTGCTGTGGCGAGCAGTTGTAGTAGCAGAACTCGCAGGCTGCATTGCACCTGTAGGTGAGCAACAGACCCGCACTTCGCCAAAGCTTGAACTTAGCCTCGTGCCGCCCGATTGCTCTATTGTACACACTGTCTGAAAGTTGTTTCATTCTTCGCCTTGCTGCCGCGCCGAAAATGTCACACTCTAATAGTATTTTTTCAGATGGATTTGAATAACGGTGATGTCGGCCGGAGTAATCCCGCTGATTCGCGCAGCCTGGCCCAGCGTCGCCGGCCGAAATGCCGACAACCTCTGTCTTGCCTCAGACTTCAGATGCTCGATGCTGCCGTAATCAAGCTCGGCGGGAATCTTGCGGCTCTCAAGATTGCGAAGATGGGCAACGAGCTTCTCCTGTTTCGACAGATAACCTTCGTACTTGGCGTCAATAACCACCGCTTCAATCACATCATCGCGCAAATTCATTTTCTTAGTATCTGAACGAGCGGCAAGATTATGCGCGAGCGCATCATTGGGCTTTCGCAGTCGCTCCCACAGAGTCAAACCTTCCGACCGCGTCAACTGCAGGTAGTCCTTGAGCCTGCCGATGGCCTCGACCTTCGCCTGGAACCTTGACCACCTGCTGTCGTCCACCAATCCGACGTCCCGCCCAAGCCGCGTGAGCCTGCGGTCCGCATTGTCCGCCCTCAGAGACAATCGATATTCCGCACGCGAAGTAAACATCCTGTAAGGCTCATTAATACCTTTGGTCAGCAGGTCATCCACCATCACCCCGATATACGCCCGGTCCCTGCCGAGAACAATCGGCTCTTCATCCCGTATCTTACGCGCAGCATTTATACCCGCCAGAATCCCCTGTCCGGCCGCCTCTTCATAGCCACTGGTGCCGTTGATTTGCCCGGCCAAAAACAGCCCCGATATCCTCTTTGTCTCAAGACTCCTGTTCAATTGTATGGGCGGGCAGTAATCGTACTCAATAGCGTACCCGTAATGGATTATCCTTGCGTTCTCCGTGCCCCGAAGCAATCCGAGCATCTGCTGCTGGACGTCCTGAGGAACCGATGTGCTGATACCGTTGCAGTAAATGACCGAGACCTCCTGCTCCTCCGGCTCAAGAAAAACCTGATGGCGATTCTTGTCCGGAAAACGAACCACCTTTGTTTCGATGCTCGGGCAGTACCGCGGGCCGACCGATTGGATCTGTCCGGAATACAAGGGTGCCCTGTCCAGGTTGTCCGTGAGCAGCTTGTGTATCTGCTCGTTGGTGTAAGTAATCCAGCAGGGTATCTGCTCGCGGTCTATTTTGTCTGTCATAAAGGAAAACGGGCTCGGCAGAGCATCACCCTGTTGAATATCGAGTTTGTCAAGGTCCACCGTTGACGCATCCAGCCGCGGCGGCGTCCCGGTTTTCAGTCGACCAAGCTCAAGCCCCAGCCGCGCAAGTGACCGCGAAAGCTCTTCACTGGCGGGCTCACCCAGCCGACCCCCCTTCGACTGCCGCCCACCAACATGCATAACGCCCCGAAGAAACGTGCCCGTCGTCACGATGACAGTTCGTGTCTGATATACGCTGCCGTCCTGGCAAACCACCGCAGTCACTCGGCCCTTATCGCTGCGTATATCGGCCGCCGTCTTTTCAATTATTTCAAGACCGGCCGTTTGCTCAAGCGCCGACCGCATCCACGCCGCGTACTTGTGCTTGTCGGCCTGCGCACGCGGCGACCGAACCGCCGGGCCCTTCGAGCGGTTCAGAAGGCGAAACTGTATCCCCGTTGCATCTGTCGCCCGCCCCATTAGCCCACCCAGCGCGTCCACCTCGCGCGCAATCTGACCCTTCGCAAGGCCCCCGATAGCAGGATTACAGCTCATCCTCGCTATCGTGTCTTTGCTTATCGTCATCAGCCCCGTCCTGCCCCCCATCTTTGCGGCCGCGTGGGCAGCCTCGATCCCCGCATGACCGGCGCCTATCACGATGCAATCGAACTTATTCGCCTTCATTGGATTCTGACAGCGCAACCGCCGACGCAATCGCGAAATTCGCCGTGTGCGTAATACTGACGCTTATGTGTTTGATACCCAGCTTCTCGGCAAGTCTCTCAACCTCGCCCGAAAGCGCGACCTCCGGCTGACCCGCCGGGTTGTTTACCACCTCGATGTCCGTCCACGCGATCTTACCGCGCCACCCCGTCCCCATCAGTTTCAAAACAGCCTCCTTCGCCGCGAACCGCCCCGCCAGTTTCTCCATTTTGTCCTTATTTGCATCCGCGTATGCCTGCTCCTTCGGCGTAAAAACCCTGTCGATAAACCTTTCTCCGTGCCGCTTGACCATTTGTTCTATTCGCGGCCGGTCCACCAAATCTATACCGTGCGCTATAATCTTCATTCCTCGGTCCCAACCGGAGTCTTCTGCTCACCCACCATTTAACTTTGTTCCTTCACAACCCGGGGCATCACGAGTTGTACAGCCGGTAAATCTTCTCCAGGCACAAATCAACAAACTCGTCTTTTTCCGCAAACTGGGCACGCTCCCTGAACCTGGCCTGCAGCTCGGACACGGCCCGCGCCCGCCGCTCATTGAGAATCATCTGTTTCACTTCCCTCTGCACCTCGGCAAGAGGCCTGAAGCCTGCCGATTGCTTTTCGAGAAGCCTCATAATGAAAATGTGCTCGCCGTCGGCCGCCTCGATAGGTTCCGAAACCTCTCCCGCTGACATGCCCTCGGCCTGCCGGGCGAGAACATCATAAGGTCTTGCCAGAGACTCCGGCTGAACCGCCTCGCTAAAGCTGACCAGCGATACTGCCCGATATTGGCGCGCCAGCGTGCCCATGTCCTTGCCCCCGCGTACTTGTTCTGCCAACACCTGCGCAAACTGCCGCGCCAGCCCATGCCGACTCTGGCTGGTCTGACCAAAGTCCAGAGAGCTGCTCTGGACATCGAGCATCTCAAATCTGATAGCCGCCGGCACTGCAAATCGCTCCTGCTTAATCTGTTCGTAACGAGCCAGCAGCTCTTCATAGTGAACCGGCCGAGGCTCCGGCAGCTGTGACGAGATGAAGTAATTCGTCAGGATTTTCTCTCTCTGCCGCTGGCGAAAACGCTTCCAATCCATATCGTTGTTTTCTAAATACTGCTCGGCCAGCGCATAGTCGCCCCCGAATCTGCTGTCAACAAATTGCCTCACCTCCCTGTCAATCTGCTTGGCCAAAACCTCATCCACGTTCCCTTTACCTTCAACCTCCTTGTTCGCCTGCCTGTAAAGCAGAACGCTGGACACCTTCGCATCAAGGATTTCTTCCAGCTCGGCACTTGCCTGCTCCTTGAACCGCTCCAAGTCCATCGTCTCAGCCATTTCCCTGAAGCGTTCTTGCACCGGCACAACCAGGCCGTTGTGCTCCATCGCTGAGCCGATCACATCGTCGCCCGTCACAATCTCACCGCCTACCGAAAGAACCGGCCCCGCAGACGTCCTGATGAGCAGCGGCCGAGCTGAAGAATCGCTCTTGCTGCCGGGCGAACACCCGCCATACAAAAAAACCGCCAAAGCTGACCACAGCAGCCACTTACGCATAAATCCGTCTCAAACAAAACGTTCAATGTAATCAGACACGGTATCTTACAATACAGAGCGACAAAAATCCACAAAAACGCATTGACCGCCCCGAAAATACGGTTAATATTGCCTTGGTAGTTGCAGCAGCAATCACATTGTTATTGGTAAGACGCAGTTGGAGCGATTCAGGGATGAACAGATTCGGTTGGATTACAGCATTGTTGGCGATGGGCATATCGGCGGGATGCCACTCGGACATCGTGTGCACAAAGAGCTTGAAGCAGCTTGACGAAAAGTGTGTTTATATCGCACCCATTGAGGCCGAGGACCCCCACGTGGGGCAGGTGCTCAGCGAGGTCATGCAGAAGGAATTGATACGCAAAAAGGTCGCGGTCTGTGACGAGAACACCGCCACAATCCTGATTACAGGCTCGACATTTATGACCCTGCGGTCGTCAGCCGATGCAGGCGGTCTGGGCAAACGAAAATCCGCAGCCGCTAATGAAGCCATCGAAAGCGTCTCGGTCACCGCCCGCGACCGACAAGGCGTCATCCTGATGACCGCTTCATA
>Ga0180438_10010194_pt1 | contig 11562 bp, 2 predicted proteins | sample SS_ome_12_FD_132455 | JGI IMG/M metagenome (GOLD analysis project Ga0180438, IMG submission 132455) | Hypersaline lake sediment archaeal communities from the Salton Sea, California, USA - SS_3_D_2 metaG | ecosystem: Environmental > Aquatic > Non-marine Saline and Alkaline > Hypersaline >...
TACTTGGGCGTTTCTGATGGGAGGCAGACAATGGCAAACGCACGGTCTTGGCGACGTATCACCCTTGAAGCCGCTGGCGCCATCGCAGTCGCGGCACTTCTCATCCTCATGCTCGACACCGTTTTCGGTCTCGCGCGCACACTCACGCCGTATCCAGAAAAGGTCCCAATCCCTCACGCAGAACGCCAAGCCCCGCCGGCAAACGTTGCTCAGGCGTGCCCGCCGCCAGGACAGGACCTCGATCCGCCATACGTCGTGTCTATCGAGCGTTACGGCCCCAGTCCAACAGACGATCCGGAAGTGTATTTCGAGGTGGTTTTCAATGAGCCTGTGCAGGGGGTGGACCCGACGGACTTCGTCGTGGACGAAGGCTACGGCGTATCGGGCGCGTCAGTCGAGCCTTTTGCACCGGGAACTTCGGAGTACATCGTAAAGGTCTTAACCGGCAGCGGCGACGGTACCTTAAGCATCGACCTAATCGACAACGATTCGATTAGAGACTGGGCAGAAAATCACCTTGGCGGCGCCGGGTTAGGCAACGGCGATTATACGGACGGTGAAGAATACGTTGTAAACAAGACGCCGCCGGTGGCGGATTTCACGGCGGAACCGAGGGCTGGCGACCCGCCTCTCTTGGTTCAGTTCACCGATCAGTCCGTTTCTGACTATCCCCCTCTGACGTTGTGGTATTGGGATCTTGACGGCGACGGGAATGTGGATAGTCTGCAGCAGAATCCCCCCTGGTATGAGTACACGGATCCTGGCCTATATACGGTCGAGTTGTCGGTACGCGACTCGAACAAGTGGGGCACGGAGGTCAAGGTTGACTATATCTTGGTGGGTGGGTACGACCTTGAAGTCGCGGCCAGCGACGGCGGCACTACAATCCCCGAACCGGGGACCCACAGGGTGCCGGAAGACAGCCAGCAAGTAGTTGAGGCCATTCCCGACGCAGGCTGGTTCTTTGATCACTGGGAAGATGACCAGGAGGCCACGATCGGCACGGGGAATCCCATAACGGTCTTGATGGACGGGCACAAGGTTGTCGTGGCTGTCTTTCGCCCATTTTGTGTGTTGGCGGCGGGGGTGAGCCCGCCGGACGCGGGTACAATTACGCTGGACCCCGACGGCGGCCTATACCTCCCCGACACGTCCGTCAATGTGTCGGCCACTGCAGCGGACGGCTGGGACTTGTGGCGGATTCGTGAGACCTACTGGGACGACGACTCTTTATTCTGGGCTAGCCGCACGCCGCAGAACAACACGGTGGTCATGGATTGGGCGTCGGGCGCGGAGGACTGGGGCCTACCTCGCGACTACGACCGAAAGGTCACAGCGTACTTCACGAGGTCCACACCCGATTACTTCGACGACTTCACGGATCCCGTGGCCGTTGCGGCGAACTGGAACTATCAGCCGCCCAGTATCGACTGGTTTACCTGCGGCTGTGAAGCCCAAGGCGACGGGTTCTACGACTGCAACGCTTATGATATGCCCGACACAGAGGCGACAGCCGGGTTCTACACAAGCACCGCCGATTTCGAAGTTTCCTTCATGTACAGCTATCTCGACGATCGAGCGCCGCAAGATATCCCAGACGGCGAGCAGCAACTCACCGTCGAGTTGCGGAAGTATGTGGACACGGCGGAACGGGTGATACTGGGCGTTTCCCCGACTGGGATGGAGATCGGCGAACGGGGTGTCGATGAGGAACTCGACACGGTGCTCGTCGAGTCCAGCGTCATCTCGGAACCGAACGTCTGGTACAGCCTACGTATCCGGTGCGTGGACAACCAGGTGCGCGTCTGGCGCCGCGACCAGAATTACGCCTGGGAACTCATTCTAAGCACAGACGCCGTAGTCTTCCAGGACACGGAAGTGTTCTCGTTTATCGCGGCCTCCCAATCCCATTACCGGATCAGCAGTTTCCACATGCGCGCATTCTCGGGGCCCATCGAAGACGACATTGACGCAATCGACACCATGACGCTTACCACATCGGTAGCGGAGGGACAAGGAACCGTCGTGCCCAGCGGGGGTGTGTATCCCGAAGGCGAACGACTGTTTTTGCACGGCATCGGCGACACCGAGGTCTGGTATCTCGACCACTGGGGAGGCGACGCCGCCGGCACGGACAACCCCGTGGTCGTCGTGATGGACGCCAATAAGTCCGTCTCGGCGTATTTCGACGAGAGGCCGCTGAACTTGACGGTGTTGGTCGAGGGGAACGGCAGCGTGACATTGTCGCCGCCAGGCGGCGCATACCACCTCGACGACGTTGTTGCCTTGACTGCCGAGGCGGGCGACTACGCTTTGTTCGATCACTGGGAGGATGACCAAGGGTCGAGCCTTGGCGACGATAACCCGTTGAATGTGACCATGGACGCCGACAAGTCCATCACGGCCGTATTCGTTTCGCAGACGTTCACGGTGAGCACGGCGGTGCAAGGCAGCGGCACGGTAACGTTGTCCCCGCCAGGCGGCGAATACGATGCCGGCACAGAGGTGACGGCCACAGCCACGGCCGACCCCGGCTGGGTCTTGGACCACTGGGAAGGCGGCGTGGCGGGCTCGCACCACACCAAAACGTTCTACGTGCTCGAGGATCGATCGATCACGGCCGTGTTTGTCCAAGGCGCCGACCTTACATTCACCACGACCGGCGGGTCCGGCTCGTGCCTGATCGACGTCGAACCCGACCCGGTCGGCGGCACCGTAAACGGCGCAACGCGCACCGAGACCTATCGCGTCGGCGAGGTCGTCACGCTCAAGGCCCTCGAGGACCCCGAATCCGCGCCGTATGGATTGAGCCATTGGGAAGGCGACGATATTGACGGCAGGACGCCCACGACCATCAAGATCACTATGGATACGGCCAAGGCGGTCACAGCCGTGTTCGAACCGCTGCACGCGCTGTTCGTCGATCAGAACGTAGGGACGACCTCGGTGTACCCGCCGCCGTACAAGGCGTTCACGTACGCCGACGGCGCCGAGATCGAGCGATTCTACCCCGTCGGCACGGACGTCACGCTGTCCGCAAAAGCGCCGTCAGGTTATGTCTTCGACCATTGGGCCGACGACGCAACCGGCGAACTCATCAGCGACGAGGACCCCCTCAAAGTGGCCATGGACGCCGACAAGGCCGTCGAGGCCGTGTTTATTCCGGCCAACACGCTGACCGTACACATCGACCCGCCCGGCGCCGGCATCATCGACCTCGCCCCCGACCTCCCCGAAGGAACGGAAACCGAGGCATATCGAGAAGAATTCTATCTCACCGACACCGAGGTTACGCTCAAGGCGACGGCCCGAAAGGACTCTGGCTACGCCTTCAGCCATTGGTCGGGCGACAGTATCGGCGGAAGCACGAATCCCGCCGAGACCCTGACCATGAACGGTCACAAGACCGTTACGGCGGCGTTCGTCGGCGGGTTCCAACTTGATGTGGACGTGCTCGGCGGCGGCGCGGTCTCACTCTCGCCCTCGGGCAAAGAGTTCCGAGCGCCCGGCGGTCTCCATGCGTTTCCGGCCACGCCCGTAACGGACGCGACGCTCACGGCCATCGCCGACCCCGGGTTCCGGTTCGACCACTGGGTCGACACCGACTACCACTACACCACCGCCCCGCTCGAGGTTAGGATGGACGCCGACAAACGCGTCGCCGCAGCCTTTGTCTCCGAGTATGTCGGAGACGGCAACACGTACAATCTGACGCTAATACCCAATGGCGGTGGCGAATTGTACGTTGACCCGCCCGGCGAGTCCCTCATCGTCGCCGACATCAAGAGTTATCCCAAGGGAACCCAGGTCACGGTTACCGCGCAACCCTTCACTGATTTCCGTCTGGACAAGTGGGAAGGCGACGCTGTCGGCCCTGCCGAGTCGAAAGTTATCACGATGGACTTTGACAAGGTGCTCGTCGGCACGTTCACCGAGAAGGTCAACATAACGGAAGACGACTCAGACGGCGACGGTATGGATGATGCATGGGAAACGCAGTACGGACTCGACCCAGAGGATCCCAGCGACGCCCTCCTCGATGCTGATTCTGACGGACTCAAGAACGTCTACGAGGCCCAACACGGCACGACGCCGAACAGGGCCGACACGGACTGGGACACGTTGCCGGACAATTGGGAGGTCAACTACGGACTCGACCCAAACCTGGTAACCGGTGATAACGGCGCAGACGGCGACCCCGATGGCGACGAGGCGACAAACGCACAGGAATACGCGGACGGCACCAATCCGAGGCGTTACGAGGCACCCAACTACTGCACACTTCAAATAGAGACAGATGAGGGAGGAAAAGTCGGTTACTACGTAGAGGCCGTTGGCGGGGTCAAAAACGAGGTGCAGATTCCCGGCACGCCTCGAACGTTTGTGTGTCCAGAGGGAGCCTTGATCATTCTAGCTCCAATAGCTGGTGCCGGGGATGCGTTTACGGGCTGGGTGGGCGTCCCGGACGCGTTGCGGTTCGCGGACCCTCTTGAGATAGAGATCACGGCGGACATGAATGTTCGTGCCACTTTCGCATCGCGGGCCGCACTCGTCAAACTCGTGGAAGGAATGGGGTCCATCGAAGTCGATCAGGAGCCCGGCGATGACGGCCTATACGAGGCCGATACCACCGTTATGCTGACCGCCAACCCGCACCCATCTTATCGGTTCTCGCACTGGTCCGGCCAGCTCTCCGGGGATGAGAATCCCGCTCCCATCACGCTATTCGGACCAAAGGTCGTCAAGGCCGTGTTCGTGCCCAAGTGTACCCTGCAGATTTGGGCGGAGCACCCGATGACGGCGTTAGTGCAGATTGGTGCAGGAACTCCCGAAACAGTCTTACTCTCTACTAGTATGAATAGCAGCTACAATATCTTCCCCGGACCTGGAACCGAAGTGACATTGACTTTCGAATCAGCGAGCGAAGAGAGGTTTTTCGATTGTTGGCAGGTCTGGGATGACTACGGAAGTTACGAGGTGAGGAATGAGGAAAGAGCGGTCACAATCTCCCTCAACGATTCGCACGCTCACGTGAAAGCCAAGTTTGCTTACCCAGACATCCTTATTCTTTATCTCAGAAACGGGGGATTCCGAGGGCGTGGGGGCGACATAGCGCCAGATGACTTGGGCCTTCGCATCGAACCGCAGCCACCTAATGGCCTTGAAGAGATATATGTAGAAAGTAGTATATATGGGCCTGGCTATGTAATACGTGGCATCTATCCACCGGGCCAAGTAGTAGACATAGAGCTGATCACTCCTCCTGAAGGCCCATCATCGATTATGCGCGTCCACGACACCAACACCTTGTGGTGGTCGCGGCCCTCACCTCCCGGCTATTGTTATAGGGCCGACAATAGATACAGACTGCAATTGAGCGCTCTTGCATGCCTGGCATACTTTCCAGATTGGGACTACGAGAGCGACCCTTGGACGTATCGTTCTATAGCCGTCTCAGAACCGCTGCCAGACAAAGGTGCGGTTTGGCTTCATAGCGGTGTTGGTCGTTTCCAACCAGAGGACATGTCTGGAAGATTTTGCTTTAATGGTCGTTTTGATTGGCTCACGAGTGGTCCGTATCCCGATGCATATTGCACCTTTTACATTACACCTGGTCTTGATGATACGGGATACGACTTTCTCGGCTACCGGTGTACATACGAGAGCTTAGAACCCCGTACGGGACCACGGCTTGAGTACGTGAATGACTTGGTGTCAATAGAGATTCTGGCACAGCCTTCTGATGTGTGTGACCACGAGGTCTCCGTCAAAGTGCGAGGTCGCGGCACGGTCACCTTTGACCCACTACCGGCCGAGGGGTTCACTCGAGAGAACGGCAGCGATTATGTCGTGCTGAAAGCCAAATATCCCAAGGATAGCGTGCTGACACTTACGCCCGATTCATTCACCCCGGGGGTGGTGTTCTTCGAGGAATGGGGTGGCGCTCTCCAAGGGACTGCTGCACCTGCTCAAATTACGCTCACTGAGGATAAACAAGTAACCGCCACTTTCGAGCTCCGTAGCGCCCTTAAACAGATGTGGGTTACTGTGGAGTCGCGAGGGCGGGGACTGCCCGATCGTTCCCCAAAGCTGTTGGCCTTTGGAAGTAGGGCGCCGGTATTCTTCGCCGGGGTGCCAGATTGGGGCAGGCCGGACGCCTATCCGGACGAGATCGTGCGGCAAATGGAAGAGGATGCGCCGCCGAGCATCACTGGCGCGTATCCGCGCGCGTTCCATCTTCTCTTCCAGTATCTCAGAAGGCTCGAGGAGAACGGCGCGTACGCCCAGGAGCCCGTCGAGTTGCATTTCCTGGCCGAGCTCGAGAACAGCGAGTACGTGACGCTCCTGGATTTTCCGGCCATTGCCCCGGAACACGTTTGGCGATTCCTGCCGGACTCGGACGAGTGCGATTTCGAGGTGGATCCGAACGACCCGCTGCACGTCATAGCCAAACCGACGGAGCCAGGGCTGTACCACTTCGGGGTCCAACTCGAACTCGATGCCCTTGACGTCGGCCTATCACCGGACTACGTATATGACGAGACGCAACCACAGCATTTCGCGACCGCTCAGGCGCTTTTACCCGTCGCCGGCGCTGAAATCGAGCAATGGCTGTTCGACGAGATAAACATCATTCTCAAGGATTACGCCGACATCACCCCCCTCGACGACAACGGCGAAGAACTCCCGCTAGCCCACGTCGGCTGGGCCGATCACTGGAAGAACTACATCAGAAAGCACTACTTTAACGAGGGACTCTCTGCGTATTTCTCTCTGGAAAAGGCGATGCATAGAGCCACTTACAATATGGCCACTGACAATTGTGACTATCAAGGTATAGCCTGGAACGCAACTCGGACGGCGCCGTGTTTGAGGTACTCATTTACGGATCAAATGCGCAAGAACCCCGTAGCGCTGCCTGACCGTGAGGAGTTCTACAGAGGGGATTACGATGAACCGTCTTACGTGACCTTGCGCGGAGTTGTTATACACCGACGCAGCGTAACAAACATCTTGGCGGCCGTTTTCGGCCGTGGGCTTGGGTACTCATACACGACGATTGACCTTTTCGCTCACAGTAACCAGTGGAAACGGTGGGGATTCGAGTCTCAAGTATCGACAAACGGACGGTGGCTGGGCAATCAGCTTTACGAAGAGCTATGGCAAGGCGATAACGGCGAGATCAACGACGTGACGTTGCAGGAGTTCCTCGATTTCCTTACGACGGACAAAGTCCGGCTCTTAATCCAGGACCCTATCGACGCTCCGGACTATAACTGCCTTAACCTTTGGCCTTGTCACGACCCGTTCAATAGTGAGGACCCACATTTGTTCCCCGAGAGCGACCCCCTCCGCAGGAGCGTCCTGCGCAGACCCGACTATAGAGATGATCCAAACGGCGGCTGTCCCTTCCCGGATCCACCTGCAGATCCGGAAGAAAAGATGCCCGCAGTGTCACCGCACGACACGTTCCCTTATTACTGCTCGCAGTGCGGACGCTATCACATTGATATTGACGGAAACGGGAACAGCGATTACGATAACGCCAATGAGGAGAGTCTCTACGGGGACGTCTGGACACTCTGTTTCGGGAAAATCTTCGGGGTCTACTAATGGATGTCGTGAAACTGCAGGCAACGCCTATGCGGCGTTTGTCTCGGCGTCATGGCTTTTCGACAAGACGCGGGGCGTTACTTTCTTGACGCGACGCGGCTGCGTACAAGCACGCTTGGGTTTGGGACCCGGAGGCTGTCCGAAGCTGTTTTTTATGCCCGCGTCGGCCCCGCTCTCAAGAAGCATCGTTCTCACGGTCTTCGCGATGTCCGTATCTAAGCAGGCAACATAGTGCAGTGGCGTGTTCCCGTCACAGTCCTGCGCGTTGGGATCCGCTCCCGCATCCAGCAACACATTGACAATAGCGACTATTTGCGAGATTGCGGCCCAGTGAAGAGCGGTTCTTCCTTGTCCATCTTTTGCGTCTATCGATGCGCCTGCATCAAGTAGGTTCTCTAACATGAGTAGGGCCTTGGCTGCGACGGCGAGGTGAAGTGGCGTGTTGCCGCACTGGTCGTGCACATTTGGGTCCGCGCCGTGCGCAAGGAGAAGCTCAAGAAGGTCACCCGCTTTTCCCCGTACTGCCCGCTGGAGAGGCGTCCCCTCGGGTGCAAAGCCGCAGTGATACAAGAAACCGGCCAGCCCCGCGTCTCCTTCCTCAATGGCACGTGTTATTCGTTCGTTGTACCCTTCGCTCAGAAGTGTGCCCACCAGCAAGTGCGTATCGAGTCCGTGTGGCGGGAGAGGCACAACATCCGCATACTTCTCGCCATAACGCTTGAGGGCTGGTTCGAGAACCAGAACAACCGCGCTGCTCTCGCCGGTTCGGACGGCTGCCCGAAGCACAGCCCCCTCCGTTGGATCGGCTCCTTTCGCGAGAAGCGTCGAGACAATAGTCTCGTTCTCGACCGCAAGCGCAAGCGGTGCGCGAGAAAGAGCATAACCAGGAAGCCGATTGGCCACGGGGTTCGGGGACGCACCGTGCGCCAGGAACACCTCAAACAAGCCGTACTGCTTCAGCCTTAAAGCCATGGCGAAAGGTGTGTCATCACCTTTGTTCTGTATGTTCGGGTCCGCACCGCGTGACAAGAGAAGTCGGGCCACCTGTGGGTTGCTTGCTCTAATGGCCCAATGAAGTGGGGTCATCCCATCGCTATCCTGCAGATTAGGATTGGCGCCTTGCTCTAAGAGGTACTCCGCGATCTTAAGGTGCTCCTCACGGGCATGAGCTCGCGCAGCCACGCAATGGAGGGGTGTTCTTGCGAAAGCGTAGCGACCGTGAATGTCCGCGCCCATCAGGAGATAGAACTTCACCCTTGCGAGGCGACCGTGCCCGACAGCGCGGTTTAAAGCGCCCATGTTGCCCCACCAGGCGCAACAGGACCTGAACGCCAATAGGCACACCACGAGACACACAATCTTGATAACCGCGCGGATGCGTTTTTTCTTGGGCGGGACGGCCTGTTCCGCTTCCATGAACGCCTCCCAGTTACCCGACGCTGCCGCCCCAGTCGGACAAGCCCGCCAGAAGGGACAAGCAACCACATCGTTCTGTGCCCCTCATCCTATCTCTTTTCGGAGGCACATTCAAATGGCTAAGTCCTCCTTCCAGACAGTTTCGCCGGATCGCTCAGGCGACAAACTGGCATTCGGCGCCGTCGCGCCGTATTTTGATGCGGGCGTTTACGATTGGGGGCGGCCGGACGCGTATCCCGACGAAGTGGCGCGGGAGATGGACCAGTTGCGGCCCGTTGGGCTTGCGGAAGGGCCGTATCCAAGGGCGTTTCATTTGTTTTACCAGTACGTCGGCAGTCTTGAGACCAACGGCGAAGCGCCGCCTGTCGACTTCCACTTGGTCGCTGAACCCGGCAGCTCCTGGGTGTGCCCGGAGGACGTGGCCGGCGTTGCCTGGAAACGGCTACCCGACTCACAGGAGTCGGGGCGGCTACTGGTCAATAACGCCGACCGGTTCCACGCGATCTTCAGCGGGCCGAGAAAACCCGGCCTGTACAGGTTCGGCCTCGAGATCGCGCCCAATGCGCTGCCCCCGGATGCGGCCTCGGCGCCGCTCTACGACCCGGAAGAACCGCAGTATTTCGCCACGGCCCAGATCCTTATCCCCGCTGCCGGCGCAGAGGTGGAACAGTGGCTGTTCGACGAAATCAACGTTATTCTCAATGATTATGACGGCGAGGGCGCCGGCCGCATCGGCTGGGCCGAGCATTGGAAGAACTACCTCATCAACCTGCTCGAGACACAAGGCGGCTACCCGCGTACGGAACATTACACGGATGCAGCCGGCATGCCACAATCAACAACAATCAAAGCCGAAGACGTTTTCCCCAATTATCTCCTCAAGATTGGATGGCGCGAATTTGATTATCAAGGCGTAGCGTGGGATGCCATTGATTCCGCACCGGGGGTACCTTGGGAAGGACTTAACGAGTTGGATGCGAGCTTGCCCCTTAATCCGATTCCGACGTTGCGCTACTCGTACGTTTCGGAGATGCGTTTGGGGTCCTGGAAACCGTCAGAAAAGGATGTGCGGCACGTTGACTATTACGACCCTTCGTTCGTTACTTTGCGAGGTGTCACGATCGCCCGCTGCAAGCTGAATCTTGTCTTGGGAAGTGTCTTTGCACGCAAGCTTGGCAGATCCTGTTTTGAGATAAGGACGTTTCTGCATGGAAACCAACTTTTGCGCGGCGGTGTCGATTCGGCTCAGGCACAAAATGCCGCTCAACTGGGCTGCGACCTGTTCAAGCTCTGGCACCTAACGAACGAGTACGGCCAACTGGTCTACGACGAAAACGGCGAACCCATCCCGCGCGATGTCTCCTACGAGGAGTTCTTCCAGTTCCTCACACCCGAGAAAGTCGTCGGCATGCAAACCCTGGACGACAACGCCACAAACTTGTTCCCGGTGCCCGGCGCACTGTTTGACCGCACTGTGCGCCACTTCGCGGATTTCCAGGAAGAAGGCCTGGAGCGTTCAAGGCGTTTTACTGTGCTCCGGCGGCCTGACCTTGACGGAAAACCTCGCCATCTTCCTGATGACCAGGGGGGGTATCATCTGTGGTACACAGGCTTGGGTGCACACATGGACCAAACGTTCTACAAAGAGAATCTGAGTGACTTCTAATGACCGACGTTGCTACAAATCGCCGCCCCTTTTGGCATTCACTGACACCGACTTATCAAACAACTGCACTAAGTCGCGCCGACCGCCCTTCTCTGCCAACTGAAACGCGGTTAGGCCGTCTGAGCGGCGTGGCAGGTGTGGATTGGCGCCGTATTCAAGGAGTACTCGCACCACCTCTCTGTTGCCTTCGCGCACCGCCTCGCGGAGAGGAGCACCGCCGAAAGGTCCAGATGAGCCATCAGGATTTGCACCAAGCTCAAGAAAACGCTTTACAAGATCTGCCCTATTCGCTGCCGCCGCAATTAACAACGCCTCCGGATCGTTGACCGGGTCGGCCCCGTGTTCAATTAGTATTTCAACTATCTCCGAGTGCCCAAAGGCTATTGACGCAGACAGAGGCGTGCCCTTCTTGCGATTAGGGCTGTTCACTTTGGCCCCGTGCTCGATCAGCCAAACCACGACCTCTTTGTGTCCGTACCGGGACGCGAGCTCCAGCGGCAGACTACCCCGTGTCGGGTTAATCTCAGCCCCATTAGCCACAAGCACTCTAACAACATCCAAATGCCCATTGCGCGCGGCGATGGAGAGCACGTCGCCCGTGTCAGCGCCAAACTTCAACAGCAATTCTACAACCTCGAGCTGCCCGGCAGCGGACGCTTTCCAAAGGGCTGATTCCCCCCGAACGGGTCGGGAATGCGCCGCCCCAACCAGTTCCCGCACATTCACGTTGGTGCCTAGTCCCAAGATGAGGTGCATCTTGACGGCGGCGACGTTGCCTGCGGCGGCGGCGCGATGCAACACGCCCTGCCGCGTCAACTTGTATTCGACGTAAATGGAAATCAGCGGCACGCACAAGACCGCCACGA
>Ga0180438_10010195_pt1 | contig 11561 bp, 6 predicted proteins | sample SS_ome_12_FD_132455 | JGI IMG/M metagenome (GOLD analysis project Ga0180438, IMG submission 132455) | Hypersaline lake sediment archaeal communities from the Salton Sea, California, USA - SS_3_D_2 metaG | ecosystem: Environmental > Aquatic > Non-marine Saline and Alkaline > Hypersaline >...
GCCGCCATGAACACGAGAAGCGCCACCACGCAGGAACCGACCGTCGTGAATAGGGGCAGCACTATGATGTCCGGGTCAAGCGGATCTCCCCCGTTTTCAATCTCATAAGCATTGGTCTGGCCATCGCCGTCATAGTCGTTCTCTCCGTCGGGCACGCCATCGCCGGTGTCCTGGCCGTTGTCACCTGTGCTATCCGCGTTCAACGGATCGAACGGGTTCTGGACACCTGGCGTATCCGGATCGAGATCGTATATCTCGTCACCATCGAGCAGACCGTCCCCGTCCGTGTCAGGATTGTTCGGGTCAGTTCCGGTGTCCGTCTCGCTGACAAAGGAACCTGTGTCGGTCTCAACGGAATCCGCCAAACCGTCGCGGTCCGCGTCGAAGAAATCGGCTATACCGTATCCTGCAGTATCCGTAGCCAGCGCACCTATTTCCCCAGCCGACAACGCCCGGTCGAACACTACAAAATCGTCGAAGCGGCCGTCAACGTGGGTACCCCAATGATCGTAAAGTTGAGTGTTCCCGAGATAGGGAGCACCTAGCACTCGAGGCGCCTTGCCTGGTCCGCTTCCCATGTACTTACCGTCGACATAGAACCTTGTTCCCTCAGGTGCTATGACAAGTGCCGAGTGGAACCATTGTCCAACAGCAGGGTATACATGCGTCTCCAGAAAAAACCTCGGATCCTCTGGGGGATTGTTCGGCCCAACGGTGACGTGGACGAAGTGCTCATTCACGTCGTTTCCCAAAGCAACAAAACTGCCTTGCCCGGCATACCACTGGTAACTGAGCAACATTGAACCTCGATAGTAAATCGTGTGCGGGCGATACCAGAACGCCCAAGTTGCCGGGCTGGCGCCAAAGTCCAGAGTTGTATACTGCAAATAGTCGTCGAATTGCACAACGGCACAGCCCCCCAGTCGGCCTATACCTCCAATCGTGACCCCGGAGTTCGTTGGATTGTTGCCGTTGCCCGTTACGTCGCTCACGTCGTCCTCAAACGGGCAATACGCGACGACATCCTTCGACGCAAAATCGTACGTGTCGTACCATTGGGCCACCGCAGCCGAGCACCACACGCACGCGAGCATTGTCACGAATGCCGTTAGCCAACCAACTCTGACAAGCTGGCCTAGCGAGAGCAGCGCTCTCTTCCCATACCCCGAGACTCTTGCGCCAATGGTTCTCATAACGGTTCCTCCTTTTCTCTAAGACAAGCGGACTTCGCGTCTAACCAACAAAACTGCGCCTGCGCCACGCAACCAAGACTGCATATCCGATACATGTCACCATCGACGCTGTTAGTGCGCCGCTATAGTTGAGCGCCATGAGCGCGAGACCCACAAGGGGAACCAGGCATGCGCGGGCGACGCTTCGTGCCGGTTCGTAACCCGCCACAAACCGCGCCACGGGTGGGCTCAACCGATAGTACGCTCGAACAAGTGCCGCTCCCGCGCGGTTTGTCAGCAAGTACCTATCCCTGAACTCGCGCAGCAGACAGACATCTCGAGCACTCGCTGTACCGTACGCCGCAGTTGCTATGAAGCACGGCTCGCCGGACCCCCCGCGCAACACCGGAAACGAGTCCGGATCCAGCGGGTCAGTCCCGCGCGAGACCTCATCGCCGTCCGTGAACCCGTCGTCGTCGCTGTCCACGTTGTTCGGATCGGTCAGAGTTGCGTTGATTTCCTCGCCGTCGTCCAACCCGTCACCGTCGGTGTCGGGATTGTCCGGATCGGTGCCGGTATCCGTCTCGTCGACGTGCACGCCGGTGTTCGTCTCAGTCCAATCCGGCAGGCCGTCTGCGTCCGTATCCGCATACTCATCAGCGCCGATATCGTAATCCGATCCGTCGCCGCGAGGTTCGTCCGTACCGTCGTATCCCCTGAGATCACCTTCAAAGTCCTCAACTAGATCGTCCGAATACTTGCCCGCGTCTATGCAGGGGGAAGCAAGCTGCAGATGGAAATCGCCATTGCCGGAATCAACGAACAGAGGATCGTCCGTGATATTGCCGACACCACCTTCCGTCCAGTCCTGTATGCAGGAATATGACGGCGTAGCTGAGGAGTAAACCTGAGCACCATCCGAGGCGCTGTTCTCCCAGAGTATGCAGTTCTCGATAGTGCCGAAGCACCAGCCGAGTCCACCACCATACTCCGCCGTGTTCCCGTAAACGGTGTTGTTCCAAATGTTGGCATCACATTCGTATAGCCCGCCGCCGTAATCAGCCGAGTTCCCGCAAATGACGTTGTTCTCCATAACGCCAGAACATCCAGCGAGTCCGCCGCCGTAATCGGCGGTGTTCGCGTAAATGGCATTGCTCTGGATCGCAGAGGGTGCATGATCCTGCCCGCAGGCCGCCAGCCCACCGCCATACTCAGCGGTGTTTTCATAGACAACATTGTTCTGAATAACCGCAGCCTCGCAATAGGCCAATCCACCGCCCTGGCGCGCAGCGGAGTTACCACAGATAATGTTGTTCTCGATAACACCGGAGCACTGCACGAGTCCCCCGCCGTCGCGCAGAGAAGCACTATTGTCCCGGATAATATTGCCCCGGATAAGCCCTTCGCTGCCGTACAGCCCGCCGCCGGATTCAGCGGAGTTGCCCGAGATCGTGTTGCCCTGAATGACACCGTTGCAGCGGTCCAAGCCGCCCCCCCCACGAGCCGAATTCCCCACGATGGTGTTGCCTTCGATCGTCCCGCCGCACCAGTAAAGCCCACCGCCATCGGACTCCGAGCGGTTGCCCGAGATGATGTTGTTCTGGATCGTGGCCACGGTACCGTTGCCACTGATGCCACCGCCATAAGTCTGCGGCCACCCCTCAGCGTTGCCGTTGGTGATGGTGAATCCAGCGAGGACGCACGCTGGAGATTCAGTGCCGGCGAATGTGACGACGCTGCCGGAGCCGTTGCCATCAATAATCGTGGCGGCCGCAATGTCAGGGTCTTCGGGGTCAGTAGAGCGCAGTATGACGTTCTTTCCGCCGAAGTTGATATTCTCGACATATGTGCCCGGCGATACAACGACTTCGTCGCCAGTCAACGCGGCATCTATTGCCGCCTGGATCGTGGGGTAGTCATCCGGCACGTTTATCACCGTCGGCGGCGGGAGAAGCCCGTCGAAGAAGTCAGCTATACTGTTGCCGTCCGAATCGGTCGCAAGCGCGGCGATCTCGCGGTCGGTCAAGGCCCGGTCAGAGAAGACGAGGTCGTCGAAATCACCGTCGACCTCGGTGCCCCAATGGTCGTAAAGCTGGGTATTACCGAGATACGGAGCGCCGAGCAGACGAGGTGCCTTTCCCGGTCCGCTTCCTTTGTGCTCACCGTTGACGTAGAACCTTGTTTCGTCGGGTGCTATCACCAATGCCACGTGGAACCATTCGCCTACGACACCGTATACATCTGTCTCGAGAAAAAAGCGCGGGTCGTCAGGAGGGTTATTCGGTCCCACGTTGACGAAGATGAAATGTTCATCGACGTCGTTTCCCAAGGCAATGAAACTCCCTTGCCCGGCATACCACTGGTAGCTAAGCAGCATCGAACCCCTATAGAATATTGTGCGTGGACGGTACCAGAACGCCCACGTTGCCGGACTCGCGCCAAACTCCAGGGTCATATACTGTAGATAATCACCGAGGGCCACATCGGCGCAATTACCCAACCGGCCGTCGCTCGCAATCGCGACGCCGGAATTCGTCGGGTTGTTACCGTTGCCGGTTACGTCGTTAACGTCGTCCTCAAACGGGTAGTAGGCGACGACGTCTTTCGAAGCGAAATCGTACGTGTCGTACCATTGGGCGTAAGCTGTCGAGCACCAGAGGCACATCGCCAGCATCGTCAGCAAAGTCAGCGCCCTCCTCAGGAACGATGAAGGATGTGCGAATGAAAGTCTCATGGCTGGATCTCCTTTATGGTTGGGTCGAATCCGGTGAGGTGCCGACGTACGAGAAAGGAAGAGTTGGACCAGAGTTGCATTGACTGTTCCCCTCGGCAATACACAACCCGTGGCGCCTAGGGTGGGAAAGAAGTCATAAGGCTGGTCTCGTTTCGATCAAGAACATATCCCCATCCCCGACAATATTACAACCATAGTATACTCTCTTTTGGGACAGAAGTCAAGCTGTTTTTGCCGAATATAGGAATCATTATCCCGATCATGGGGTGATGCATCTGTATTTGCGCCTTTCTTTGGTGACAATCAGCAATCCGGGTGGTGGAGGTATGGCGAGCTACGGCCAGCAACCCTCCGGGCGTGCGGGCCCTACAAGTCTGGAGATGTTAGGCAGACATCTGTCTCGTCTGGTTGCAAAAGTGATTCTGGTAGGGGTAAATCATAATGGCGGGAGCGACGAGACTCGAACTCGCGACCTCCTGCGTGACAGGCAGGCGTTCTAACCGACTGAACTACGCCCCCGCCAATCCAGCTTCGACGGGAATATAGCAGAAAAGATCTCCAGAAGTCAACTACACGCGTCTTGGCAAAAGTATCTCAAGGGGCGGCATCGGTGTCAGAATCATTCTCTTCCGCAGACTCGGAGGCATTGACGGTCGACTGTGACGGCGTGGGCGTTTCTTCCTTTTTCGGAGATCCTCCCGGCTCAGGGGCATTTTGTTGCCCTGGAGGCGTCTGCTGACGTGCGACCCCCGCTGCCTGCAAACTCTCGATAGGTGCAAAATCGTCCGTCAGCACCGGTACATCAACCATTGGCGGCGGCCACACGATGATTCGTGACAACCTTCTCAGGAACGCCGGCAACCGGACCCTTCTCTCGAGTAACAGCCGGTTACCTATATCATAGATCTGCTGGGGTGTATAGCTCACCTTGGTTCTTGTGGCAATGATAACGACGTTCATACTTGTTTCGACGGGGAACATGCACAGTGAAGGGAAAACGGTACTCATAGTCTTATAGATGCTGCGTACGGCGGTGCTTTCAGGCCCACGGACCGTGCCAACGACGTTGTAAACCAGGATACCTTCCACGGTCAGCCGGTCGCGCGCGCTCTCGAAGAACTCACGTGTGATAAGGTGAAACGGGATGTAGGGTCCGTACGCGTTCGAATGGTAAGCGTCAACGGCTATCAGGTCATACCGTCTGTTCGTCCGGTTCAGGAAAACCCTGCCGTCTTCCACAACGATCCTCAGTCTCGGATCTTTAACAACGCCGAAAAACTCTTCCGCCACCTGCACGACAATGGGATCGAGCTCGACGACGTCAGCCTCAACGTCCGGGTAGTCGTAGAGAAACCGTTTTGGTCCGGACCCTCCTCCAAGACCGATGAACAATACCCTGCGTATGTTCTGGTTGAAGACAAACGGCACGTGGAAGTAATCCGTGTACTCCAGGGCACCTTCGAACGGGTCGCGGAGCGACATGGTGCTCTGAACGGCGGCGTCGAACTTGAGCGAACGCAACCCTCTCACGTCGTCGACGGTGATGCGATGGTACAGCGTATCTCGCTGGTACACGACGACGGCTCCGGCGGGAGTATGGACGGCCAGGATGGCCGCGCAGAGCAGTACGGCGATTACCAGCGCCCGCTTTGCCCGCAAGAGCTTGCGTGCCGGGTCTAACAGCAGTATTGCCGCGAGGACGACCAGAAAAGCGGACCAGAAGTACAGTATTCTCGTCACACCAAACGTCTGAATCAGGTAGAAAGCGGTGAAGAACGTGCCGAAGATGTTCCCCGCCGCCGAGAGCCCGTAAATGCCGCCGGCGGTCATGCCGGCACGTTCGACGCTGCGGAGCAGCATGCGTATCGCGAAAGGTGTGACGCCTCCAAGAAAAAGTGTCGGCAGGAAGAACAACGAGGCAGTGGCAAGAAGCGGATCGACCTGATATCCGAACGGTCGTTGCACGACATGCGTGCCCATCAGGTCGGAACCCGGATCCGCGAACCTACGCTGCACTATGTGCGTGCAGATCGGATCCGAGATGAGCGGGACCAACGCCGAGGTTAACGCTGCCGCCACGATGATAAGCGCCAGGATGCCGCCGACAGGTTTCCAGTCCGCGACCCGACCGCCGAGAAAGTTGCCGACGCTCAGCGCCGCAAGAAACACCCCTATGAGACAAGCCCAGACGGTCACAGAACTGCCGAAGTGCGGCGCAAGCACCCTGCTACCCAGGATCTCGAACGACATAAGGGCCGCTCCGCAACCGAACACGACAACGAGTATGATTATAGTCATGATGAGACGATTCCCAACAAAATCAGAAAACCTCGGCCACGCGACTCTATATCAAATGCTAGCACAGGCGTCCGATCACGTCAACTCGCACCGACAAAGAGCCGATTCTCAAAGAAATCCCGCGAAATGGAGGCGGATTATACGAATAAAACCGTCCTTCGCGTGTATACATATTACGGAAGGGAGGGATGGACATGTTGTCTATATTGGTGCTTGTCCTCTGTGTGGCGTTGGTCATAGACGTGTCGTGGAAATGGAAGTTCATCGTCCTGGCGCTTCTGGCAGCCACCTTTCTCGTGCCGGGTCACTTGGCGGGAACCGAGTACGCCACGGCCGCAAGGATCTGCGCGATCATCGTGCAGGTACTGCTTGCAATCGTATACCTGATTCGCCGGCAGTTGCCCGCAGGGGTGTTTGACTAACAGGTTTGACCGACGGGGGCGTGCAGCGTTTATTAGCTCAGTTTCCCCGGGTCCTCGAGCAGTTCCCTGACATACGCCAGGAACTGAGCTGCAACCGACCCGTCAATTAGCCGATGGTCGGACGACATCGTCATGTTCATCATCGGCCGGACAACGATCTCTCCGTTGACGACGACCGGCCGCTCGACCGCCCGGCCCACGGCCAGGATCGCGCTTTCAGGCGGGTTGATTATCGCTGAGAACACGTCCACACCGAGCATACCCATGTTGGACACCGTGAACGTACCGCCGACGAAATCGTCCGGCATCAGCTTGCCATCCTTGGCCTTCGTGACGGCGTTACGCGCGGCCACCGCTATTTCACCGATCGATTTGCCTGCCAGGTCGCGCAGCACCGGCACGATCAGACCTTCCTCTAGCGCAACCGCCACACCGATGTTTATCTCTTCGAGGTACTCGATGGTCTGTCCGGCCGCGCGCGCGTTTACGATAGGGAACTTCTGCAACGCCATTGCCGAGGCTTTCACAATCATATCGGTGATCGTGAAACGTACGCCATGTTCGCGTTCGACGTCCGGCAACAGCGCTTTGCGCAACTTCACCGCCTCACCCATATCCGTTTCCATGGTGACGTAATAGTGCGGCGCAGTCGACATACTTTCCGCCATCCGCTTCGCCGTGATACGGCGGATCGGCGACATTGACTCAGTGCGGATGACGGTCGGCAGCACCGCCGGAGCAGCCACAACGGCTTTCTCGACGTCCTCCTTCACAATTCTGCCGCGAGGTCCCGACCCCGTGATAGCGCGTATGTCTATACCTTTCTGGAACGCGATCTTTTTGGCAACGGGCGATATCCGTACTTTGTCGAACTCGGCGCTCACTCGTTCGACGTCCTCTTCAACGATCCGACCGTCCGGACCCGTACCCTGTATGACCGCGAGCGGTATACTGAGCGATTGCGCCAACTTCTTCGCTCGGGGCGACGCAACCACCTTGCCGGAAACCGCTGGTCTCGCCGGTGCCGGTTCGGCCGCTCTCTCTGCAACCACCGCAGCAACCTTCCCAGCTTTCTGTGCAGGCACCGTAACCTGAGCAGCCTCGCCCATGTACTTCTCGAGCGGCGGCAGCGGTTCGTTCGGGTCGCCGGCAAGGGCGATTACCGTGAGGACCGGCACGGTGTCGCCCTCCTCGTGAAGAATCTTCCTTAACGTGCCGGTGAAAGTCGCTTCAACCTCGATCTCGGCCTTGTCCGTATCGATGATGAGATACACCTCGCCCCGTTCGACGTGTTCACCTTCCTTCTTGAGCCAGGAGGCGATGGTACCTTCCTCCATCGTCTGACCCATCTTCGGCATGATGATTTCAGTTATCATTTCGCGCCCTATCTGCGTATTTGCAAATACTTGCTAACCAGTGCTTTACGTGCTGCGAGCTAGAAAACCCCTAGCCATCTTAGCAATGTTTGGCCTTAGCCCGATCGATCTCCTCGCCCCTGACACACGCAGGCCAAAGTCGAGCATATTCATAACACGTGGGCGACGTTCTGTCAAGAGCCGGGTACGGATCATGGCCGTCCGATTACTTGCATAAGTCAGACGTAATGCATATTATTAGGGGGAATCGAAGAAAAGGCCAACAACGCATCGAGGTTGTTGTGAAGAAGAAAGTTGGATCGGATTCTATAGTCACGATCGACTGCAACTATATCGCGCCACAGTATGCTGCAGCGTATTTGATCATCGAGGGCGACCGGGCGGCGTTTGTGGACAACAACACGGTGTTCGCGGTGCCGCTGCTCATGGACGCGCTGGAGGCTCACGGTCTGCGGCCTGAACAGGTGGACTACGCAATGGTGACCCATATACACCTGGACCATGCGGGAGGCACCTCAGCTCTGCTCGAACGGTGTCCAAACGCCACAGCTGTTGTCCATCCGCGTGGTGCACGGCATCTGGTTCATCCGTCACGGCTCGTCGCCAGCGCAGCCGCTTTCTACGGTGAGGAGACGTTCCGCGAGAGATACGGCACGATTGAACCGGCGGAAGCAGACCGTGTTCGTGCGGTGGAAGATGGTGAGACGCTCGATTTTGGGGAACGCACGTTCACCTTCTTACACACACTCGGTCATGCAAAACACCACATGTGCATTTACGATTCCGGTGCGAATGCGGTGTTCACCGGAGACTCGTTCGGGCTGTCGTTCCCCGTAATGCAGCATGGAACCAAACCGTTTCTGGTGTGTTCGAGCGCGTCGGCAGATTTCGATCCGGTGGAGGCGCGCAAGAGCATCAGGAGAATCGTTAACACGGGCGCTGAACGGGCGTATTTAACACATTTCGGTGAAGTGACCCCGGTCGCTGATGCCGCGGAACAAGTGCTGCGATCGATCGATTCGATGGAGAGAATCACCAAGGAGGCTGCGGCGGCGAATCTGGTCGCGGATGAGTTGATAGCGTTCTGCGAAGAGGAGGTGCGTAAGGCATTCGCGGACCACGCGACAGACTGTGGCGTAAACCTGACAGAAGCCGGCTGGCAAATTCTCGAGCACGAGGTTTTCCTTAACAGCCGGGGCATCGCTTACGCGGTCAGCAAGAATCTCTAACAAGAATAAGGTGGCGTTACCACTAAGGAGGTACAAATGGCGCGCGACGTCTGGGAAAAACCGGTGGATATGAAGAAGAAAATCCGAATTATGGGACATCACCATCTGTGTCTTGTAGGATGGAGTCGTCTGACTCAAAATGAGCAGTTCACGCTAGCGTACGACAGAATAATCGACGATTTGAGCTCAGCACCCGACGCTATCGTCGAGACAATATTCGGTTACGACATCTTCTGCTACGTATGCCCTTACTGGGACGATAACGACGGACGATGCAGTACCGGCTGGCAGAACAAGATAACGAAAGATGCCGCCGTGCGCGAGCTTCTGGGCGTGAGGGTGGGGGAGGAACGCACTCTCGAGGAGATGGAAAGGTTGCTGGCGGAGAAGCTCACCGAGGAGAAGTTCGCTGAACTGTGCGGGCCGGGTTCGGACTGGGTCTGCGAACAGTACGAATTAGGTCTTTGCGTGGAGGGCCTGCGCGAACTGAAACGCAAGTACGGCATGGACTAGATCGCGACTGACTCTGCCGAGGAGCCTATTCTATTCCGTTCCGTACCTCTTCTTGAAAAACTCATACGCGTTCACCACCTGGCTAGCTTCAAGACCGTTAGCAGCGTTCGCATGGGTGGACGCCACCTGAACGAGATCGGTTATTCCACGAAGCTGTTCAGCCAACCGCTCCAGCTGAACAAACTCGTGGCGGGCTAACGTTTCATCGTGCCGGCTGTGGAACATGGTGAGCCGCACGAGGCGGTAGTAGAAAAGGAACATTGCCTCGCCATAGGCAAACCGGCGTTCGTCCTCGAGCAACCGCGCGCGTTCCGTGTCATCGCGACACTCGACAAGCGCGGCGTCAATCTCGCGTCGCGCGTGGCGCATGGTCTCAACCATCTCGACGACATCCGGTCCGTCGTTGCGCGCGGGATGATGCGCCGAGTAGCGCAAATGATCCAGCGGGAACAGTTCATCGCTTCGTCTGGACAACTGGCTTCGTAAAGCATATCCCGGCACACTGTGTTTGAACGGTTTGATATTCGCTGTGGCCTGTTCCAAATACCGGTAAAAGGCCCTTGTACGGTCCGATGCCGTCGGATAATACAGGCGGAAATACTCGTCCAGAAGAGAGTCCGCATTGACTTCAGGATTCCACAGCAGCCGTGCGAGCAGCCATTGGTTGAGAGTCCACGTGCCCCAGAGACGTGTCGGTGTGTGCATATAATGGAAGTGGCGTGCGCCGGTACGGTAGTACCATGGGATGTCCGCCGCCAGGATGCGCGTGTAGACCACCGGCAGCGATTTGATGCTGCTGACGTTATAGTATTCGCCGATGAACATCGGGCCGGTGTAGAACCGGCCTGAGCCAATGGCCCAACCCTGGTAGTTCTCGAGTTGAGACTGGTTGATCTCTGTGCATGCCGGATCGGCGAGCGAGTGGACGTAACAACGCCTGATCGGAAAGTATGTCACGGAACAGTTCTCGTAATCGAAGTCTTCGGGAATAGGTCGTGTTGGCGGCGACAGGGTCTCGATGTAGGCGAGCGTGGTCAGTTGGACGGCCCGTTCCAGACGTCCTTCACGGCGAGCTTGCTGCATCTGGGTGAATACGTCGTGGATGAGAAGCAACAGTCGGTCGGTGGGCGTCCCCAGCTTCCTGCAATTCTCGCATTCACACCACCAGCCGACGTCCGACATCCAGAAGTTGACGATATCCACCTGGCGCCATCGCCCGTCAACGAGGCTTTGGATCAAGTTCTTCGCCAGCTCGCGTGTAGCGTCCCGGTTCGATGTGCAGTAGTTGACGCCGCGCACGTCATGCGCCCGGTCGCTTCGTTTCCCCTCACGCAGCCCGTACCATTCCGGATGAGCCTCAAAGTAGTTAAGCTTGCCGTCGCCGTTCGTGTCGCCCGCGTATTCGGAACCGGAAGGGTAGGGGTCCTCGGGCTTGCCATCGTCTCCTTCGAATGCAGCATGGTCGTACGGATACTCAGCCTGAGGATTCAGAAAGTACTCCTGGATAATATGGCCCCCTTCCGTGAGCTTGAGGCCGAGCTTTTTCAGAAAGGGGATTTCCGCTTCAGCGGCCGTCCAGAAGTTCATACGATTGCGCGCCATCCACAGGAAGAACTCCTCGTTGCCCCTGTCCTCCCATGCCCAGAACCCTCGCGTAAGGAATTTCGGACTCTCGACAGTGTCAGTTTCCTTCGGGAGCTCAACCGACTCCGTCGGATAGACCGTGCCCTGCTCGCCCAGGCCGAAAAACCTCATCCCGATGTGTTCCAGGTAGGCATAAACGCCATAAAGTGTACCGACCCTATCAGCGCCTTCGA
>Ga0180438_10010197_pt1 | contig 11561 bp, 20 predicted proteins | sample SS_ome_12_FD_132455 | JGI IMG/M metagenome (GOLD analysis project Ga0180438, IMG submission 132455) | Hypersaline lake sediment archaeal communities from the Salton Sea, California, USA - SS_3_D_2 metaG | ecosystem: Environmental > Aquatic > Non-marine Saline and Alkaline > Hypersaline >...
AACGGCCACGTCTTTTCCTCACTGGAGGCCGATCACCAACCATCTGTCCACGTCATGTCCGGAGTCGATACGATTGCCTTGAACTTCGGGCTAGGACTAAACGAGCAATCCGCCGCGAAGCTGATTGTACACGAAACTGCGCATCACGGACTTGGAGTAAACTCCGCCAATGATAATTGGCATCCAGAGAGATTCTCTGAAGCGCTTCTTGACCTGATGTGGCCGCCAGAAGTCGGATCGTAGTAACACTGTTGCCAGGGAGGTCGTGCGGCTTCGCTGGCAACGGTGTGGCTAAGAGCCACAAAAATATATCTTTACGGAGGCAAGTCGTGAACGAAGGTAGGATGAGTGTGCTGTTCAGGGGAAGGTGCGGGGCATGGGTGCTGGAGAAGCCAGACGGAGAGATTGTCGATCTCAAGGCTACTGATGCAGCCAGGGAGTACATGGACTTCTATGGGCTGCTGGATGATCACATCGCACCGTACGACGGCGACGAAACGTGCGTCCACGGTACAGCCTTGACGGAGAACTGTGAGGAGTGTTATGAGGAATACATGCTCCAACAGCTTGCCGTTACAAAGGTTCACGAAGGCGAGTCCCTTGAAGACACGATCAAGTTCGCCCTGGGCTTCATAGATTCTCCGTTTGAGGAGCAATTCGTCGGCGCTATCATCGCAGACGTGTACAAGAATCTCGTGTACAAGAATCTGCGAGAGCGTGATCCGGAGGCATAAGCATGGTAGTAGCAAGCTACGAATTGTTGGGCACAACGAAAGGGCGCGTCCGGTATCTCCTTCACGGCGTAACGGTCGAGGAGGTCAGGCGCAAGGTCGCGGAGTGGGGCTTCATCAGCTATGCAATATACAAGACCTCGGTCAATGGCAGGCGGTTCCACAACGCCACCGACGAAGACTTTCTGGTCGAGCACTTCAATGATCCGTATTGGCTAAATCGCGGCGTGGATTCTACGCCAAGGAGTGTGCAATAATGGGACACGTAGAGATTGACTCCACGGCTGACAAGGCATTTCGTGTCACGGCGAATGACGTGCTATTGCTCTTTCAGGATGCCGTGTTTGGAATGTTTGAGTCTATGGCGGAGCCCAAGTGGAAAAATGGGGTTTTGCCAGCGATCATCGTGCGGTTTCAAGTAGAAGCGATTGACTACGAGACGCTGCTTGTATCCTTCCTTGAGGAAGTGTTGTTCAAGCATGAGGAGCTTGGTCTGTGGCCGAGATTTGTCTGTATCGCAGAAATCGCAAGTGTAGACATGGAAAGCTCCAATGTCTTTGTAGACGCCGACATTGTCTTCGCCGACTGTATGGAACCGTATGGTTCTCAGGTTAAGGCTGTTACTTACCACGACCTCCGAGTCATTGTCAACGATGACGGTTCTTGTGAGGCGAACATAACCCTGGATGTTTAGCGGAGGAGGCTAATGATAAACACGAAGGCGGATATAAAGTTCCACGCAGTCGGCTTGGGCTCTCCCGTCCCGGCGATCAACGTGAAGGTTCACCACCTTCCCAACGAGCAAGAGATTGCCAAGAGACTAGGAGTCAAGATCGACGTTGCAAGAAAAGAGCTTGAGGAAGAGATCGAACTCCAGACGTTCATATTTTGGGATAAAACACTTCCACGGCTTGTGCGTCAAAAGCTAAGGGCCAACTTCCCTAGCGCCAGCGCACATAACGAAGGTTACTCCTCTGGGTGGGTTGTAGTTACTGGTATCGGAGTAAAATGGGAGGTGTTGGAGGGATGGGACGCCATCGACTTTACAGCTTGGAAGTTGTTTGAATCTGCCGTGTCCGATACTGTAAAGAGGATTAGTTCTGCCAACTATCTTGCCCAGGCCATAGGAGAACGTCTTGGGCTATGCAGGCACTGTTACTCTAGGGAGACCACCTACCGTCAATATGTTTGTGGAGGTCGGACATATTGTCAAAGCTGCGGAGAGTGGCAATAGGAGGCTAACTATGCTATGCGCAGTAAATTTCGTACCAAGAGTATGTCCAGCTTGCGGGGAACCAGCACCGAAGTGGCACGATGGCTTAAAGATGCAAGACGTTGACTTCAAAGCTGGTTTTATCGCAAAGTGTCCAAAATGTGAAACGCTCATCATGTTCGTAGATGGAGCAAAACTCGCACACTTTTGCGCAGACTCCGCCGTCGGCATACGCGATCTGTGGGCTGCAAAGATGAGGTAGTTCAATAGCTTGCATCGTGACAAGAAGTGGCCGGGTGGCCGAAGTCATGGGAGTACAAAACTGTACTGAGTCGATCTTTGTTTTCTAGGGGTAGTATAAATCAAAAAGGAGAAAGTGTCATGGATGTGTCAGATTTGTCGAAGTGGCAATTCTCGGCGATAGTGTTCAACGATGCCAGGTTTGAAATGCACCTTCACCCAGGGCGCACGGAAAAGAAAGGCATTGGGCGTGATGTTGCCCTGACCGGAGCGAAGGCACTCTTAGCGGCGCACCAAGGGCTTGTGGAACACTACGAGGCCATGATTGAGCTAATGGAGATCTATGACGAAACAGATATTCAGGAAATGATCGAAGCTGTACACGCGTATGTGTCTGAAAAAAAGAAGCTTCATGATCTGTATCGCCAGCACATGAACAGACATTGGATAGCAGACAGAGAAACCCTCAACGATGCGTTCTGGGCATGGAATGAAGCCGATAGCAAGGTAACCAAGACTGCCCTGGACGTTTATAGGTTATTTGTTGGCCCCATTCCAGAAAACAGTATACCGCCAATACCACTGGAGTTATGGACCGATGACATAATAAGGTCTAGGTATTTCGACGGCTACATGCGTGGTCCGCTGTGCAAGATGTGGGGGATGACTACATCAAAATTCGGAAAGTGGCCGGGGAGCAGCTTCCGAAGTCACTCGGACCTTGTACGGTTTATGGGCACTAATCGCTACCGCCTTAACGAAGACGAGACTGTGGCATTCAATCACCGTGGGGAGCTCGTCGGGCGAATAAAGCGCATGTTCAATTCGCACGGCGAGGACGCTTGGCTCTTTAAGTCTGTACATATCTATATCAACCAAGGAGAGTCGTGATGTCAAACTGTAAGGCTTGTGCGGCGGCAGTAGAATCTGCACAGAAGCTCATCGACCTTGGCGTCCTACCGGACGAATATCAAAGTGACCCAGAGGGAGCTTCTATGTATAGTTACGACAGCGGTTGGCTGTGCGGAGGCCACATTTGCCTCAATGAAGAGGTAGATGAAGGCGACGAGATATATGATCGCATAGAAGGTCAACCGGAGTGGGTGATTGCTCTCTGGCACACCGTTGAAGGCCAAGATGTGTTTCTCCCAATCGCTATGGCCTGGGACTATTGGCCTGTTCATGGAGGGACTTTCACCAAGATCGCCGAGGAGCAGCTTGACTGGATATTTGACCCTGGGTACAAGCTGCAAGTTGGAGGCTGCTATGTCTCTGATCGTGGGCCTATTGTCGGCCTTGTTTGCTGGAATGCGAAAGACGGGGAACGGGCATTCTTCAAGCGCTGCAAAAACCCGGTCGTGCTCGTCGGCGAAGGCCCCGGCTACAACTGGGAAGAGTGGGGGCTGTCATGAAAGAATACGTCTACTTGTTCGACAAGAAGACAGGAGCTTTTGATAAGCATGTGAACTTCTGTGGCGAACACCTTGCGAAACAGGAAGCAAGGAGATTAGAGTGGGCAGAGAAGTGGCCGAATCACTGTCGTAAGTGCGAGGGCGCAGGAGCAGTATGTTCTACTGGAGACCTGGTTCCGTATGGCCTGGGGGTCGTTCTTACTCCAGACAACTGCGATCCATGCCCTGACTGTATCGTACCAGGGGACATTCTGAAGATGATGTGTCCTAGGTGCGGGAACGATCTCTACGAACAGGTTGTTTTCAACCACCGGGTGCCACAAGAAGACAACTGGCTGATTGCAGAATACGGGCAGGATGGAATCGTAGAGTCGTGGCTGGAAAAAAGCGGCCACTGTCCAGTGTGTGAATGGGAAGGAGGGCAAGGTCTGGATGACTTTGCTCCGTCGGTTGACGGATGCATATGTAATGAAGTATACTTCTACGGCGACGATAGTCAGCCGGGATTCTTGCAGCGCGTAATATTCAAGCTGTTTGGTGAACGCTGGCAGTCGCTATGGTCTACACCAATTATAATCTATCGGAGGTGATTTGAAATGCCAGCAACGGATGCAAGGGGAAGTCGTGGGTGGAAAGACGAACAGGCCCAGAGGGCACAGCGGAGAGGATGTTGCCTACAAGTCTTCATTCTGTTTTTGGTTGTGATGATTCCAACGATTGTGGCTCCATCCCTGTGGCCCGTGGAGGCCCAGGACGATGCTGCGATTCGGCAGCTTGTCTTCGAGGCCAAGAAACGGAGACCGGATGGAATTGCATATCCAGTGAAGTGGCACTGTGGAGGCAAGTTCAACTGGCGCGGCAAGAGGCTTCCTGGAATTTGGTGCGGGTATACGCCAGTGAACAGGAAGAGCTTCACGATTGACGGACGCACCTTCTACCAGGCGGCGAGGAGCTTGTGGGACAGGACTCCAAAAGGGTACTACGTCCGCGTAGGAACCGAATGGCTGGATGTACAGGTGATATTCTGATGACGAAGACGATCATATCCTTGATGGGAATGGCGATGTTCCTTGTCGGCGTCGTTCTGTCGTTCCGCGATGGCACAGATGGCAAAGACTGGGCTTCTGGTTTTATGGCAGGTGTCGGGATCGCGGCATTCGTTGTCGCGAACTCGGCCCAGGTGATATTTTGAGGAGGTTACTATGAAATTGTGGATAACGGTTGGAATTCCAACAATCGCGTTTATCTTTGGATTGCTGGCACTCGCTGGAACGCCAAGGGACGGTGAAGGTCTTGTTCTGGTTATGCGCGGGTACGTTGGCGGAATCGCAACGGTGTCGATACTTATCATCTGCGCGTTGCTGCTGGCGGTACGATGATGAAACAAATACAGAAGATTGGGCGCGTGGTTGCGTTACTGGCGCTGTTAGTCCTGTTGGTCCTGGCTTTAACTGGAGCCTCATGGATTGATATAAAGCCGTTCTGCTTGGGCGGTCACGCCAGCTTGTTCCTTGGGCCAGCCATAGCAATAGCTGTATTAAAATCCAGGATGTAATTCAAATTTCGCGAAAGAGGAGTGACAGACAGTGGACATTGACAGCCTAGAAGAAACGTGTACCATGCCCGTGGAGGAGCTATACAATCTGGGCCTTGACGGAGTGCCGTTCACAAATGACGGAGTGCTGTACTATATCGACAACGACTCTCCGGTCTTGGGGGTGGCATATATAGGCGCAGACGATCCAGATGACGCGCCGTTCTTTTCAAGGAACAAGAAGACACGCCAGGTGTGGAGCAACAGAATGGCAAAGAGGATCGGCCTACATATTTTGCTGAAAGAGCTTCCGCTTGTTGGAATAACACCGGACTTGCTGATCGTCGGAGACAGCTCGGGAGGTGTTCCAAACACAGATGGATACTTCGGCGCAAAAGAGTATAAGTGGATGTTCTCGTTTGATCTCCCACGCTCTGGGGCTTCGATGTATCAATACCACGACGACGCTCTCGTCACGGAGCTTTTGAGGTACGGGTTTGTGTACAGGAAAGATGAAGGGTACGCAGCCATTGACGATCTGTGGTTCCTTGGGTTTGTCGGATTCAACTTTGGTAACGGGATACTCGGTGAAGGGAAATTCGCGCAAGCGTTACTTAGGATCACAGAACGTCAAATCAAGCGATTCATTGGATTCTACAACGCCATGAAAGACAACGAGTTGGAGTTTGACGTATCCGCTGGCTTCGACGAACAAGCGTGGCGCGATTACTATGGGCCTTCCGACCCGTACGACTTTGCTAACATCTCCGACGATCTGGACTCGTGTGATCTGTGCGCAGGGTTATTCCCTGTTGGCGAGTTGACGCAGATTCGGTCTATTGGAGATGGAATTTGGTTGTGCGAAACTTGCATAAAGACAAATATGTTTGACGAGCTTCTATAAAGAGGAGGATTAAGGTGAGAGAGGTAAGTGTGTTCAAGGCAGTGACACAGGAACTCAATCCAGGTGCCAAATATGGCTCTGCCTTTGTCTGGGCAAGTGTCGGGAAGCTGTACTACAGCATAGGAGTCTGGACAAGTGCAACTCCAAAGCTGGCGAGGTTGGGCTATCACCCAACAGTTTTCCTTACGGAGCAATCTGCCAGGTTGTTTGTTGAACAAGCGATGCCAGTTAGATTGCGGCTATTCCGCGCAACAGGTCGTGGGCGAATTGAACAACTCCACCCACGCGGATTTGTCTATAACGAGCAGAATCCAGTTCAACCATACGACGGAGAAGCTGCAAGTTGGCCTTATGGCACCGCCATGTTTAAAGAGGTCAGACTCGACTCTTTCTACGGGTCGCTTTCATACAAGCCGTTCCTGAAATATGAGTGGGAGCTCGCACAGCACAATAGGCCGAAGTAAGTAAAGAATTGGCCTGGTGGCCTTCTGGGGCACCTAGCAAAACCACACAACAGAAAAGGGAGGTATGGTAGGATGAAGTACGGTGTGCAATACGGAATCGGAGACTATATCTACAAAGAACAGAGAGTCGCGGTCGTCGAGTTTGGAACAGGGAGTGCCTGTAGGTCGTGGGTTCGCGAATTGCCATCTAAGCGTGAAGAGATTTCTGGCAAGTGCTATGTTACAAGCACGGACTCTCAAAGGCAGGTTCATGTTAAAAGGGCTGCCATAAGCCCAGACATCGCGGAGGCCGAAAGTCCAAATAGCAGGCGCGTGCCTCTCGAATTTGATGCCGATTCCCGTGCCGCTGTCAGCAAGCCGAAACGGTTCGGTTCGTGATGACAACTGTCTCCCAACAGGATGTTGACAAAGTAGTCAATTTCCTGTATAATACACATACACGGGCAACCTATCGCTCCGCGCTCGCGGAGTTTATAGGAATAGAGCTTACCACCATAAATGTCCAGAAAGCTGTTGCTAACTGGGGAGATCTTTCCAGATCAACGATCACGGTCAGGATGGCCGCACTGAAGAGGCTGGTAAAGTACAAGTCGTCCGTCGGAGAGTGCGACGACGGGATTCTTGACAAGATCACCGTGCCCGTTGGTAAGCCTCCATCCAAGCGGAGGGCTCTCAGCGAAGACGAGTTAAGGATGTTTGTCGGCGCGGCAAGGACAAACGAAGAACACCTTATGGTCGCCTTGTTGTTTGACGCAGGACTCCGTGCAGGGTTTATCCCAAAGATTAGGTACAAAGACCTGCTTGGAGAATCATTTGAGTTGTCAATGAAGGGCGACAAAACAGTGGAAGTGTTCGTTACCAAAAAAATGAGATTCTTTGCCAGGAGGATGGTCGCCTTCGACCTTGTGTCTGAGGATGACTATATTTTTACTTTTGGCGGAAAGGAGCCTGTGCCGTACAAATATATACTCAGAATGTTTAGGCGTCTAGCGAAGGCTGCTGGAATTGAAAACATCACTCCGCACAGCGGAAGGCACACGTTTGCAAACCGTCTAAGCGAGGCCGACGTTCCACTCCCGGTAATTTCGGAGTTGATGGGACACTCAAGTGTGCAGACTACCATGATTTACATTCATCCGGGCAAGGCCGCAAAGAAAGAAGCTATACAAAAAATCACAACATAGGAGGCTTCACAATGTTCGTAAACATACTAGCTAAAGGACTAGCGTGGTTCGCAGCGGGGATTCTCTTGTTCGCATTGATCGCTGGATTAGCTGCAGCCCTGTCTCCGTTTATCATCGTCGGGGGACTTGTTGCAATAGGGTTAGGAGCGCTGTGACTATGAGCAGCAACATTGGAAGAATTGTTTGGTGGTGCCCAGAATGTAAGGCGCCTGTTATGAAACGGGAACCGTGCCCGTTATGCCAGCATGAGCGTGTCTCCTCATGGCGCTGCGACCAATGTCAAGAGATCGTTGTCAAGAAGGCGATTTGCGGTTGTGGCAGAAGAAGGGCTCAGGTGATCTACAATAGGCTGATAGTGAAAAGCCTATTCGAAGAAACTGGCACTACTGGGCATAAGAATATCGACATAATCAGGAGGTTTGCGTACTCGTATGCTGCAAACCACAACCTTCCGTCAAGGCTGGTAGAGGATGCAATTGCCGAAACGCTGTACAAGATCGTGAAGGGCTATAAGACGTATGATCAGTCTAAGCCCTTTAGAACATGGGCGATTGCAATCCTAAAGAATACCCTAGCAGATGCAGCAACTGGCGACATAGCAGAGGGGAAACTATCTGCCTTCAGCCTTGACGAAGAGCCCGACAATGGTGACGGAGACGTGTTGAGGATGGAGTCCGTCCTTGGATACACGTTTGGAGTAGACGACCTTATACGCGCCGAAGACAAGGTTCGTTACAAAGTCATGGCTACACTTGCAAGGAAAGTTCTAGGCCACGTCTCCACGGTTGATAGCGAGGGTGAGTACGCAGAAATCAGCGTTTACGATCTTGCCGTTATCGCGTACGAAAACAGGGATGGATATGGTTGGATGGCAGAGGTTTCTAGGCAAACAGGGCTAAGTAGCTCGCTATTGAATCGGCGGCAAAGCGCCGCAAGGAGAACATGGAAGAATTGGAGCCGAAAAGAGGAAGAACAGAGGCAAGAACAAGACGCGTAAGCGATGTTTTCATGTTTGCGGTGTGGTGGTTCGATCAACCGCCGACCAGTGAAGACATAGACGCCAAAGCGCCAAAGTTTCGGACGCTTATGGCAAAGGCAAAACAACTCAAGAATGGTGGGTACGATCTAGAATTGGTAAAGAGGACAATACTTACCATGAGAGCGAATGGCATGGAGGTAACAACACCACATGCAGTAAAGTGGAGATCGCCAGACGTTGGGAAGGACTGGTACGCATACTCATCGCCGACCGTCTTCCCGGTGTGGGACACCTTCGCTAATGGATTGTCGAGGGACAACGCAGTCCCATTACGACTTAGATAACAGATATTGGAGCAAAGGCTAGGGTAGCTGGAGCCACCCTAGCTGTATTCATTATGGAAAACAAGGTTGTATATTTTACTAAGGCTTTGATGTGGAGCATCAAGGCTGACTTTGGATATGTGAAGTGGCTAGTAGACACCAGAGATTTTCAGGCTGACTCCATTCCGAATATCCCTGTGCAGATATTATATAAAGCTGCAGCGTCAAGTTATGCAAAGATGGCTCCACGTGGAGCCATCCCGTCAGTTGCAGACGTTGTACTAGAAATAGAAAAGCTATCTGACGAATCCATCGCGAATGGATGGGCAGACCGCATTGATCAAATGGAACAACCGTCACTTTCGCTTCAGCGGGATGTCGCAAATGCACTAGCTGAAGAATTTGACAGAGTTAGGGTTAGCACTGCCATTGAGGATTGGCTAGCAGGCGTTCGTGCTGGACAAGTGGGCGGTTCGATCAATAAAAGCTTCGTGGATTTATCAGACACTATTTCCGGAATGCTGATTGGCGGCGAGTCAACTGGAAGGCCAAGAGATATTTTAGAAGCGGCAAGGGCACAAAAACTGAATGACCCAGAAAGCACAGGTTATCCGCGCCTTGATAGGGCGATTGACGGAGGATGGATTCCATCAAAGTTCTACATTTTAGGTATGCCAAGCGGTCATGGGAAGACAAGCCTGTGTTGCAATTTCGCAAGCAGAAGATGTGAGGCTGGACAACCAACCATTATTCATTCTATGGAAATGCCAGCAAGAGATTTATTATTTAGGATGCTCTGCGATCTTGCAAATGTTTCGCTTGATGTTGCTGAGAACCCCACTGGTAGAGCTTCAAGTGAGGACGAATTAACAAGGGTTGAGTTTGCTGAACAGCTTCTTGACGCCTGGGTGCGCGTGTACGATACTCCGGCCAATGCTACAGAAATGGAGCGGCGCATAAGACGACACAAGGCAGAGTTTGGCGGAGTGCCAATACTGAATGAGGTAGATCACCTTGGCATTGTCAGAAGGAGTTCGGATGGAGGGCGCGGAGAGTGGGCGGAATTAGAATCTATGGCATATTCACTCGTTGGCATGGCACAGAGGAATAATGTACCCCTTGCTGCATACAGCCAGGTGCCAGTAGAAGTGGAGCAAGAACTCCTCCAAAATAATATGGTAGTCTACAACAAAGATTTTCGTGGGAGCAGAGGCTTGCGGAATGCTATGGATTATGGTATAATGGGGTGCAAGCACTCCGGTATAGTACAAGACACCGACACCGGAACATTGTCGCAGGATTATTCATACCTGAATCACTCTGTTTTACAAGTGACAAAAAACAGGCGTACCGGAAAGCAGTTTTGGGGAGTGTTTAGGTATGACACCGTTTACTTTAGGCTTACGAATGACAAAGGTGCTGGAACTGCGGAGGATAGATATGACTAAGACAGTTAAATGGTATTGTCCAGAGTGTGATATATTATGGAATAACCTTGGATATGTCCTTGATGCTTGCCCAAAGTGTAGTTGTAATGCACTTGAGAAGGTTAGCGCGGAGGTTGCAGATGTGCATGACGGTGACTCCGTAGAACAATACATCATAGATATGTTGAGGCAGTCGGACGGATATATAATTTCAGATCAGGTTTGTTGGCGATGCACCGGGAAAGAGAAGCGCCACTACATGATCTGGCCTGGGAGGAGAGACGAAACAGATTACACAAGAGTGACGCCGTTATTGCAGTTACCACAGTGCCCAATTAGAGTTTGGGAATACGCAAATAAAAGTAGTTTTAATATCACACTAGATAGTTTTTTAAGGAGTTTAGAGGTACAAGATGACAGACCCGAATGAGCTTTATAGTAAACTGACAGAGGCATTTCCAAACAATGCCTATAACGTAGACAAAAGCCGTGGATTCCCGCTTATTGGAATCCGTGGCGCATTTATTATAGAAAGACTAAACACGGTTTTTGGCCTGCTTGGACATGGCTGGAGATATGCACATTCTCTGTTTGTAGAACATGGCAAAGAGGTTGTGACCGAGGTGGTCCTTCAGTACCGTGTAAAAGATGGAGTCCCGGCGTACAAATGGAACACAATGACGTACCAGTTTGACGTAGTGGAACATTCGCAAAGGATTTGGTCGGAACCAGTGTATGGAGTCGGCGGCAACTCTAAGGGCAGTGGAGGGGTGCCAGTGTCAGACGCGCAGAAAAGCGCAATCAGCAACGCTCTTGGCAAGGCAGCCTCCAGGTTGGGCGTTGGCATTGAAGCCTACAAGGGAAATCTAAAGATTAGTGACGGCGAAGTGGCGATGCAAGATGATAGCGGGGCAACGCCTGCTGACGAGTCAAAGCTTATAAAGTATCTGCTAAAATTATTGCTTGTAGAGACACCAGAATTATACGACAATGCGGCGTCGCAAAACGAACTTGTTTCAGCGCACCGCAAGTCACTTGTGTCGAAGATCAATACGGCGATCAAAGCTGCAAACCTTTCTGAATTTGTATCACAAAACCTGCAAGCCATAGTTGGTGACAAAAGCGTAAAGTCAATTGGAGACCTGTCGGC
>Ga0180438_10010199_pt1 | contig 11558 bp, 7 predicted proteins | sample SS_ome_12_FD_132455 | JGI IMG/M metagenome (GOLD analysis project Ga0180438, IMG submission 132455) | Hypersaline lake sediment archaeal communities from the Salton Sea, California, USA - SS_3_D_2 metaG | ecosystem: Environmental > Aquatic > Non-marine Saline and Alkaline > Hypersaline >...
CAGTGCGATGCCGATGGCACGGGCAATTAAACTGTGCCCTAATGCCATAGTGCTTCCGGTTCGAATGGAAAGATATGCCGAAGTGTCCGGCCAGATACATAAAATCTTCGAACGGTACACTCCCCAGATAGAACCGATTTCTCTTGATGAAGCATTCCTCGATGTTACAGGTAGTATCGGACTGTTTGGAAGTTCTGAAAACATAGGTCTTGAAATCAAGAACGCAATCAGGGATGAACTGGGGTTAGTGGCTTCAGTTGGCGTAGCACCGAACAAATTTCTTGCCAAATTGGCTTCTGACCTGAATAAGCCTGATGGTTTTGTAGTTATCACAGAACAGAATAAGCAGGAAATTCTTGACCCATTGCCGGTTAGTAAGATATGGGGAGTGGGAAAAGTAACAGGGAAAGTCCTCCGGTTCAGAAATATAGGAACAATAGCTCAGTTAAGAAATACTCCAATAGATGTCCTTCAAAATGTACTCGGAAATCAGGCTGAACAGTTGCTTCAGTTGGCACAAGGAATAGATAACAGGGAAGTTGAATCGATAAGGCAGGCAAAGAGTATTTCCAGCGAGAAAACCTTTGCCGTTGATATAGAAGATAAAGAGGTCCTTCTTAAACTTCTACATAATCAGGTTGAAGAAGTTTCTGAGAGGTTGAGAGCAGAAGGGTTAGAGGCAAAGACGATAACTCTGAAGCTTCGTTATGGTAATTTTAGAACAGTAACCAGGAGCAGTACTTTGATTAGTCCGACAAATATCACAAAGATGCTGTGGCAGGAGGCAGAAAAGGTTTTTGATAAGTGGTATAAGAAAGAAGCTGGAGCTTTGAGATTGATAGGATTGGGGGTATCGGGGTTAGTAGAAGAAGGTAAGGAGCAGGAATTTCTGTTCTTAGATCCTGAAAAGGAAAAGGAGAAAAGGCTGGATAGGGTAGTGGACCAGATAAAGGGTAAGTATGGTGGTGAGGCGGTTAGGAGGGGGGAGTAGGGGCTTCCTCTGTGGCGCCTCCTTCTTTCCACATATACTTGAAAACATCAGCATCTGGCAAATCATCGGATAAATCATGTAGCAATTTTCCAGCCCGAGGTTCAGGTATCCATTCTGCATTAAATGCCAATACCAGACATTTAATTGTCTTAAACATAAAACGCTTTCTCAATAACCACAATGTGCGCAGTTGTCTGCCTGTAAAATCTATAAAATATCCGTTTGATTTTTTTACAGTATCATTTGCTATGCTCTGGCAAAAATAAAACTGTGTTGCTTTCTACCGGCTGGCCATTAATCCAATCAAATACCTGCACCTTTCCTTCCGACGTGATGCGAATAAAGTTATTGTCTGAAGTCGCCCAAGAGCCGCTGTTAAAATACCAGTTATCCATACATCCAGGCTTATGCGTATGGCCAACAACAGCGATATCATACTTCTCTTTTTCTCTGTGGTCTTTGTAATGTAAGAGCATCTCAGAGGCGAACTTAGGATTTTGTGCAGGCGACAAAAGCTCCTTGGTTTTCGTAAAATCAATGTCGCCTCCTCCTTCACAAGCTGATTGCCAAAGTGCTTGCATGACTGATTTAAATGTTTCCCAAAAATGCAACAAAAGAGTCTCTGTAGACTTATCACCAATATTAGGCCCGAAATGGTCCTCTGCTATACCTGCTATAATAGAAGCAGCTCGTCCGATGCCAGGAGAGTCCCCCTTGTTCGCCGGATCAATTTCATGGCCATGCATAAAATAGAATTTTTTACCACCGATATTTTTACTAAATGGTTCTTCTATTTTCTTGAAAAAATTGTGCGACAACAGTTTGGTATCCTTAAAATATTTCAAGTCTGAATCATGGTTCCCGAGGATATATATTAACTTGTGTTGTGCCAAGCGATCAAGTAAAGGCAGGTTATTAACGATAACCTTGCTAAAGTTTGCCTGCCAGAACTCAAATAAGTCTCCCAGAATAATTAGTTCACCATTTTGTTCGGATACATAGTCGAGAAAAAGGCTTAGCTGTTCTGCCTTGTTGCTACCAGGATGACCAAAGTTGTCCCGTGAACCACCATCACCAATATGCAAATCACTGATTACGATAATATCCTTTTCCATTTCAGACTTGCTCATATTTAAGTTTTGTAGGGGCTTTGTCTAAATCATGCTGAGGTTCATATAGCCAAAAATTAATAAAATTATCTGGCTTATGGGATTTAAAACCCCTTGTGCTGTTAAGAGCGATCTGTAATTTGCAACTTTTTGTCATTCTGTCAAATTTCTGAATTATTGCAAAACGTTCGTTCTCGCTGTTACTGAATTTTTGTTTTTCTTCATCGAATAATAAAATCTGCGGGCTCCTTTGCTTCTGCCATTTCTTATATTTGTCGAAATGCCCAAAGGAATATGCCGCCATTCCTGCAAATAAATCAGAAATCTGAATAAAAGAATGTTCACCAGAGTTAGACGGTTTAATGGGTTTAAGATTTACTCGCTCAAAATCAGGATTTTGCTGAAATAAATCTGCTACATAAACATGTTTTTTGTTATTTATACAGTCCTGTAATGTGTCCCAATTTACTGACGATTGCTCATCAGGGCGCCATTGCCATATGGAATCATTAATAGGCCATCTCTTAGAGAGAGTCGATGATGCTAAATGATAATACATCCTAACCAAATTTTCCGAATTATCTCTGTTTTTTAAATCCTTATGTCTCTTATCTTCCAAATCCCAAATAACGACATCTATCCTTAAACAACTCTGATTGCTGAATACAAAATTGATTATTTTTTCCGCTGTGAATCTGTATTTTGCATTGCGTAATTTTTCCCATTTAAACTCATCGTGAATACCTGACTCTATTAGAAGGTCATTTACTTGCTTATTTAAAGCTTCGAAATGTTCTTTTTTCAATGTTGCAATGGCAAGACTGTTATATCTTCCGTCATTATGCTTTGAATCATCTGAAAAGGCGTAATGTGTAAATGGCATGATTAAGAATTCTCCACTATTGCGATTTCGTCATCGGTCAAGCCGTAAAAGTCATAAACCATCTAGTCAATTTGCTTTGGTGGCACGATATACCTATTGCTTCCTTGCCATTAACTTAATCAGCACCTCCGAGTAAAGCATCTACGCGAAGTTTAGCCATTCCCAAAGTAATTATTGAGATTACCCAAGCAAAAGTAACGGCCAAATAAATCGCTCCAGTTAACAATGTAGAAAGCAACTGAGGTGCTACAAGAAAAACGAAAGCTGTAACTGCTCCGATTGCACAGAGCAAAATAGGAATATATCCATAATATCTAAGAAGAGAATAATCCGGCCATTTGTAAAATCCTTTTTGCTCCGCATCCTTAGGGTGCAAGAGAGAATATAAAGTCCTAAATCCAAAAACTAATCCGCCTAAAGGTAATCCGACTAAGACGCAATACATTTGCCATCCCTGTGTGAATAGTTCGCCGATTTTTACAACGAACTGAGAACACCACAAAGCAAGACCCACCGCAAATAATACTGCTATCAGCTCCACAGAAACAAAAGTGGCAATCAGCAATGTTTTAATTGTGTGAGTTTTCCCCATGTTCTATATATCTCTGCTTAGAGATATCCTCGAAAAGTCCTTTTGCGATGGTATAAAGTTGCTCAGGTTCAGGTTTAGCGTCAAATTTGAAGTTTTTGATTATATCTGATGTTCGTATAATTATTGTCCGTTTCCCGTCATGCCCTTCAACCTTAGCTTTACCATAACCATCAGCGGCCATTAATATCACGGCATCTCCAATGTCAATTTCTTGTGAAAGCAAGTGTTCCCCTTTCAGTTGTTCTTTCGTAATGCCTTTCAAAATTTCTAACAGTTTGCTCTTAATCCGACCATCTCGACTAGCTTGCTCCTTCAAAGACAATTCTTGAAGTTCCCTTCCCTTAAGGTATCTCCGCAAGCTATCCCACAGTCGGCCAAACAGAGGATTCGGCGGATGCACTGAAGCTTCCAACTTGCTTATTCGTTTTGCTGTTTTGAGTTTTCGTATGAATTGGAGGTATTCTGCGATTGGTTCGATTTGGCACTCAACAAAAAATCTTCCGAATGTTTCTGAAATAATCTTACTAAAGTTTTGAACGAATGCCTTCTGCTCTATCTTATTCCATACATGTTGATATGCAATTCCCGAACATTCTGGTATATACACGAAAGGGCTTGAGGCAATAAGCTGGTGGTCAACTTCTACATTTCGACTTTCATGCTGCTTCTCGTCAACCTGTTCCACTTCGCCACTAGGAACATACTTTGCTAGTTCAGCATAAACAAATTTGACCTTATTTTTTTCTTTGAACACCTTATAATTTATGAAAGTCCACAAGTAATCCCTAGCTCCCACAGAAGATGGAGAAGAAAGTGCTTGCAAGAATTTATCTTCTGTCAAGTTTACTTTTGATATTCTACCAAGATAATAAGTAGCTTGCTTAGGCATTATGTGTATCCCCTTCGATAATCGCAATTTCTCCTTTCGTCAAGCCGTAAAGTTCGTACACCATCTGATCAATTTGCTCTTCTAATTTTTTAACTTGAGATTGCTTGGTGGTATCTTGTAAATAATCACTGCAATTGGTCAAACTTAGGATTTTGTCAGCCAACTTGATCAAAGGCTTTTGGATTCCATTAGCATCTTTTTTTATTGGCAATAATCGAAGCAATTCGATTTTAATCTGGGCAAAAACCTTACCTTCTTCTGCGGTTGTGCTCCGATAGTACCAAGTAATTAGCTTGCTATTTAAAAGAGCAAGTACATAAAGTGGATGATATTGTGTGTTGAGAATCGTAGTTCCATGAAGAGTATTAGAATAATAATAATTTTCCGTATCATAAGCAGCGATAATCTCATCTGCTGTTTGACGAGTTAAGATTTTGTTCCTTTCAAATATTTCTGGAGTCCTCATCCACAAGCCATGTCTAACACCTTCCCCCCTACGTTTCACTTCTATTTGCATCATCTCGGTAGGCTTATAATTAACCCAATTTTCATTAAAGCGTATGGAGTATTTTGTAACATCTTCACCAAATAAAAGAGGTTTGGAGTCATCATCTAATGGCTTATCTAGAAACAGTCTATCGGCGATTTTGCCCTGAATAATACCATCTTTTATTTCACTGATTTTGCCTAAAGGTATTGATTGTGATTTTATTTTTTCTAAAAGATTTGCAACCAGTGGGTTGTAAGACAGGTCAAACTGATTGCTTGGTGAATTTAAAAAATATGATGTCGGAATATTTATAGAAACATTCTGCGTGAGATTATCTAAAGTTATACGATTTTTGGCTTTCACTTCCTCTGTAGCACTCTTAGCATTTCGGTAAAGAATAATGATGGAATCAACAACAGCTTCAAACACACCTTCAGAAAAAGAATCTATCTCGATAATTGTTTGCTCCTGCAATAGCCACTTTCGAAGTTTATCGCATTGTGTATTAAGAAGTAATCTGTCCGGAACAATAAAAGCAGACATTCCTGATTTTCTTGTAAGATTACCAGCTAATTCCAAGAAGAAGTAAAACAGATTGAACCTTCCTACTGCCGATTTAAACTTTTTCTCATATACTTTTCTGTCATCCCATGGTATTTGCTTAATCTGAACATACGGCGGATTTGCAATAACTACGTCAAAGCCACGGTTTTTATGATGAAAAACTTCGGAAAAATAGACTTCAAAATCGAATTCCGTATGTCCATTAGTTATTTGTTTTATCAAGTCATCAATCTGTTTTTTGTATTCCTGTTTTTTGGTGGGATTGGTCTCGTTGAAATGAAGCGGTTTTAATTTTTCAAGTTCTTTGAAGAGCTGGTCATTGAACAGGGTTTTCTCTACTCCGATAAGGGAGTTACCGCAGACGACTTTATAGTCCAGGTTAGGCAGAGGCTTGATATTTTTAATATCATCTTCATCAACGACCAGTGAGAGCCACAGCCTTAGTTTGGCAATCTCTACAGCGCCGGGGTCAATATCAACGCCATAAAGGGAGTGTTCGATACAACGGCGCTTGAAATCATAAGTGGTTCTGCTGTTGTCATTGAGAAAAACAGAAAGCACATTTCTTGCCCTAACAATCTCGCTCATCATTCCTACGGGAAAGGCGCCTGAACCAACCGCAGGGTCGCAGACAGTAATATCTGACAGTTTGTCATCAATCGATTTTGCGTTTTTGCGAATGTTTTCAGGCAGTTTTAATTTGTAATCAGAGGTTTTTTGTTTTCCCTCTTTGATGCTCTGTTGTTTTATCAGTGCTGTTTCTTCGTTTTCACTTACATGTTCGCCAACGTGTATCAGGGTTTCAAGGTCGTCTTTGCTTACCTTTGAGTTCAGCTCGGAGGTAAGGTAGTTGACCAGACTTTGCTGGCACATATAATGGACGATTTCACGCGGGGTGTAATAGACGCCATACTGCTTGTTGAATTTGCTTTCATTGCCTTTTTTGCCGCTCTTTAAGGCTTTCTTATATTCCTCAAAGTTATCGGGACGGATTGCATTGAATTTTTCATAAGCCTTGCCCAATAGTTCCGGGTCGATGGCCACTTCCTTTTCAAGGGGTTCATCCTCTTTGACAGTGAAATTGTAGCGGTCAAAGATGTCGAGGATTCCATCACCTATGTCACCTTCTTTGGTTTTAACCTTGTTTGAAAATAAACTGTCAGGAATGATAATATCAGTATGTACCCAGTCATAATTGCCAATGGGGTCGAAGAGCCCACCATTCAGAAAAGGGATTTTGCAGTTAAACCGGCTGTAATAGTCATCGTCGTGGCTGCGGTCAATACGCAGGGCTTCATAAAAAAGCGGTTCTAATATGTCGTTGAAGAAATTTTTATAATCCCCGTGTTTTTTACCAAACAGTTCTCGCAGAAAATGTTTGGAGCCGTCGCCCCAGTCTGCATCACGTCCTGCACCGAACCAGCCCTTTTTCTGCAAAAAGTAAAGGAATACAATCTGACCGAGCAGTTTCTTGGCAAAGTTGACCGTATCTACGCCTTTAGATTCAAAATCAGCTTTGATTTTCGGGTCATTTTTTACAACCTTGCTCAGCTCTTCTTTAGTACGCAGGAAAAGCTGGCGATATTTGAGGAAGAACTCTTTTGTAACCGTTTCAATATCAAAGGCTTTCTCAAGTTCTCCGAGAGTCGGGGCCTGTTCATCATTTGCCAGAATATTGACAAGACGGCTTTGGGCGGTGTGACTTTTTTCGTTTGTGCCCACCAGAAAAGACCATCGCCGGGCAGGGGTGAATTCTTCTTTTACCTTCAATCTGCCGGTTTTAGTTTGTTCAAATTTGTAATCCATCTTGACCAGCGAAAACCGCCAGTCTTCTTCATCAGGAGAGACAAATGCCGCTAATGCAGCATCTTTCATTGTGCCACCACGGCTACCGTTTAAGTACCAAGCGATAAAATTACGCTGCATTGTGCGAGCGCGTTCAAGTGATGTTTGTTTCTGAAGCGTAACAGCAAGAATATCAATGCTACTTTCCCCATCGCTGAATTTGCCGATGCGTTCGAGTTTTTTAATGTATTGCTTATAGGCGTCTGGGATGTAATTTCCCTGGTAGGTAAACGGAGCATCATCAATCTCATTCAAAAGGTTTTTGATGAATCTGGTGAAGCTGTCTATGTCAAAAGAACGTTCAAACGTATTTCTGATAATCTCTTGTGCCTGCTGTTTGTTCATATTTATTCACCTGACAGATATAATGAGAGGATAACTTCACGTTTACCAAATACTGCCGGATTCTGTTCGGCATAATGACTTTCCAGCAGCCTTTGGGGGATATGGGTCTGGAGCACTGCCAGTACCTTGAACGGATTGACAAGTTCATCTTTCAGAGCGTCTAGCGCTTTTAGTGTATTTTTTGCCGTTTGTTTTGGTAATCCACCTTCCTCAAGCTGGGTAAATACTTTTTTCAGATAAAGCTCCTGGTCTTCTGTAAATTTTTGAGTGTTCGTGATAGTTGCTTTTAGAATACGTAGGATATTGGCAGCGCTGTCACGCCCTCTTCTTTTTTGAGGCTCTGCCATTTCTTCGGTTGTAGCGATTATAAAGGCTTGCTTATTATTATCTAACAGGTCATAAATTTCTGGTGGGAGCTTCCTTCTTTTTTCATCTGGTGTACTTTCAAGCAGCCCTGCCGCTGTCATGAAATCCAGTTCCTGAGCTTCTTTTTTGGCCTGTGCCATAAAGAACTTTTGCAGTTTTCCACGGCGGAAGTAGGTAATAAGTGATTCAGCAAACTGTCTTTTTAGTTTTGCTGTACGCGCCTTCTTGGGCAGGTATTTTATTTTCTCGAAAAGATCGGGGTCCTTTTCTCGGATATCCCGAATAACTTGAAGATATTTAAGTTCGCTTTCTTCTGTCTCGTCATCGCCTTCCAGCGTTTTCTTGGAAATTAATCGATTAAACAACTCGTGTGAGCCGATGGGCTCGCCTTCAGTTAGAAGCTCAGCATCGCCGCCGAGCAGGGTCAAAAAGGCGTTGATTTTCCCTTCGGCAGCCTCCTTCAATTTTATCTGGTCATTGGATTGTGTGGTTGGGAAGAAATTGAAAGTATGGATCACATCAAAAGGTGTGTCAACTCTGTTAATACGGCCCACTCTCTGCATCATTCTGGTCGGGTTCCAAGGGATGTCGTAATTGATCACCACATTAGCACGATGCAGGTTGACACCTTCTGACAGCACTTCGGTAGAAACGAGTATTCGATAATCATCTTTGGGGTGGCGTGCTCTGGCATCAAAGTTCTCAATCACTTTATCACGAATAGACTCACCCGAATCGCCTGTAAATAATAGAACCCTACCACGGTCTTTTTTATTTATTTCTTTAAACAGATAATTAGCTGTTTCCTTTGATTCAGTGAAGATAATAAGATGATTCTTTTTTAAGACAGCATTTTTTGAAAGTCCGGCTGCAAATTTTAATAGTTTCGGATCCCGCATCACATTCTGCCAGAGCTTTTTGACTTCCATAAGAATGGTATGGTCATGCTGCAAGTCTTTTCTCAATTCATCTTCAAATTCTTCGCTGTCATATCTTTCTGCCTTACCTTCATCGATTAATCTCTGGACCGCCTCGTCATCATCGTTCTCCAGCAATTCGAATATTTTATTAATGTGTTTTTTACTAACATAAACATTACCATTATCCAACTCTTTTATAAACATTTCATAGGAGTGTAGGAATCTGTCCACCGAATTTCTAAAGGCAAAGAAACTGCTTTCCAGCCGTTTGACCAGCAGGATTTTCATAAATCGGCCCATGTTCCGCTGCGATTGAATTTCGAGTTGGTCGAGTTTACCTTTGTAATATAACAGAGGCATATAACGCGCATATCTGAATTTATTGGCAATCAGGACGATAGTTTTGTTAAAGATAACGTCTTCGTTATCATTGAGTTCGTAAAATAAAGGCTCCGGTTTTTCTACGTCAGGAAATTTGAGCCCCTGCTCTTTGATGTCTTTGTTAAAATATTTTTCAATTTCAGTTCTAGTACGGCGCACCATCAAATATTTGAGAACCTTATCACGTATTTCACGAGCGTTTTCCTTTACCGTACTTATATATTCAGAATAATCTCTTTTTCTATCCAGACTTTTTACCCTCTTTTCAAGCTTCGCGAAAAACGACTCCAAGTCGGGGACATTGGGGATTGTGCTTTTCTTCGCTTTCTGAAACAGCTTAAGCAGGCTGAGTATATCCTTGGGAGTGTTATTGTAGGGTGTTGCAGTTACCAGGATGACCCTTTTCCCACGGCACACTTCTGCCAGTTTCTCGTAGGTTATGGTTGTTTCGGTTCGAAAGCGGTGTGCCTCATCGATGATAATATTTGTGTATTTGTCTGTTCCCCTAAGCAAAAGGTTATCCAGTTTTCCGAGCGATTCAAAATCTGCGTGAAATCTGAAGTCTGAAAAAACATTAGTCCACGAGCCAGGATTAGCTTTTTCCAAAAGCACTGGCGGGGCTATGACAAGTGTTCTGCCATCCAGTTGACCGGCCAACATGGCTGATATGTACGTTTTGCCCAGCCCTACCACGTCGGAGATAAAAACACCACCATATTCCAAAAGTATTTTCTTAGCGTTTAAGACCGCCTGTTCCTGATATTCAAGTTTCTTAAATTCTTGCGGCAAATACTTAACAAACACCTCATCCGTCTGACCAAGTTCGTCCTTAAAATATTCGTAGAGAAATTTTAGGTATAACTGGTATGGTGAGATATTCTGACTTAACCAGGTCTTGCCCTGAATGGTCTGCACATACTTTTCGCTGACATCGACTGCATTATTCCATAATTCCTCAAATTTGTTCTTAGCAAAATCATAGTCACTTCGGTTTTTCAACTCCACATTGAATTCTAAACTGTCAACGAGTCCCGCGTAGGTAAAATTGCTGGAACCGGTAATCACCCGGCCAACATCTCTGTCTCCTTCGCAAAAAGTCATGATGTAAAGCTTGGCATGGATATCTTGTGATGGATAGGCCCTAATTTCCAGTTTATCTTCTTTTATCCATTCAATAAACTTGTTGACCCCCTCTTCGACTTTTCTATTGTCTTCTGAATCTGCCAACTCTTGTTCTATCAGATATTCAACTTCTCTTTTGGTTTCAGCATGTGAAAAATCAATGACTTTCTGATTTGGTTTATTAGCTTCATTAAGCAAATCATAGGTTTGCTTATTGGTGCTGATACCAACCAGAACTCGAATGTGTTCCGTTTTTTCGAGCGACCTATACAGGGCATGAAATCCGCTGGTGTAGAAATAACCAGCCAGACAGTCGAAAAGACGAGTATCTGTTATCAATACTTTGAATCTTTCCAGCAAGTTTCTGTTCTTTTCATTTGTTATAAATGTAAGATCGGAATCATTCATAATATTCTCGGTTTCTCTCTCTTAACCCATTTATTGGTCCATTGTTTTCCTTTCCAAGCTTACAGAAAGCTCATGAATAGCCAGTATTTCCTATTCCTTGTTCATGTCCATACTTCCCGCCAAATAAATAAGCCGAGAATTCGCACTTTACCTCAGTATAATCATAAATTGTGAGCGGTCGTTGTCAAGAATTAGTTTTTTGACCTTAAGCCTCCTTTCCTTTGCCAAATTTTTTCCAGCAAAAAACACCTCAAGGGCATTGGCTGACATTTACGATATCATAACATGTTCTGGAAGCAGGACAGGGGCTCAAGAAGTCCCGGTTTCCTGCACGAAATTCACGAAAGCTCTTTTTCTGAAAGGTTGAGACAATGTGTAATACATGCGGGTGCAGGTCTGGAAAGAAGACAACTAAAAGCTCAAAAGCTAAAACCAAGGCAAAACCCAGAGCTAAGCCAAAAAGCAAGTAGCCTCTTTTTTCAAGGCTGGTCATCAGCAGGAGAAGCTTTGTCTAATTTAGGCAAACCTCATAATTAGTTCCTGTTGCGGAAAGCGCTAAAAACGATAAAAAGTTAACCGTCCGATTCAGGACAAGGTCAGTTCATTATCATTTTTGTTGAACTGTCCGCTAATGCTCCTTAAAAAGTTAAAAA
>Ga0180438_10010200_pt1 | contig 11558 bp, 13 predicted proteins | sample SS_ome_12_FD_132455 | JGI IMG/M metagenome (GOLD analysis project Ga0180438, IMG submission 132455) | Hypersaline lake sediment archaeal communities from the Salton Sea, California, USA - SS_3_D_2 metaG | ecosystem: Environmental > Aquatic > Non-marine Saline and Alkaline > Hypersaline >...
GCCTTAGCCCTGTCACTGGCCGATATGCCCACCTTGATTGTCAAGACAACTTGTTCCGGCAACGATGCGTAAAGAAGTAGTGCAGTGAGCAAAACGATAGATATAAGCAGTAGTTTCTTCATTGCGGATTGAATCCAAGGTTATGAAAGTTGGTAACGTCCTCGTGATCGAACCATTCAGCAGAGCCAGCCGGATACCTCCAGATGCCTACGTCGCACAGGTAGCCTGTCATGCTTACGCTGAAGGTAATGCCGCGCTCGGTAGAGCCAAGGTAGTACAGCGTATTAGTGAGTCCGAATTCTGACTCAAAGCCGACGCCGTCCATGCCCTGTTCCACTCGAACCGCTGCATCCGTAAAGAGGTACTGCTTGTCAGCTTGCCTGTGTATGGTGTAGCAGACAGTCATCCATGACCCAGTCGGCGCGTCGGCTCCGTTAGCCAGGGCCGCCTCGTCAGGCGCGTAAAAATGAATGTCCTTCGATGCCTCTCGATACCACCATTCTTTTGCAACGCTGTTACCATCTTCGGCCCCAAGATACCGCACAGCATTGACGGGATGCCCCGGCGGGAACCATATTTTGAACGTACAGGCAAAATTCTGATTTGTCCCAACGTAAAATTGCATCGAATCGCCTGCATTCCAATAGTCACCAGCCGCATGATAAGTACAGTGCGCCCCGTCCAAATAAGCAAGTGCCGGTGATGCCCCGCCGCCCGGATTTACGAGTGTATGAGTCCCGTCCGCACTGCCATCCTGTGTGATATCGTTTGTATCAAATAGCCAATAGGCAATCATGTAATCATAATCAGGAATGTCGGAGACTGCCGCGCTTGGCAGATACGCCGCAGGGTTCTTGCGAACAATCACGCCGCCGCCTGCCAAAACAGCAGACGCATAACATGCGATTACCACCGTCAGCCATCGTTTCATTGTGTCCAGTATCCTTGCAGTTGAATCTCTAGGTGATCGCCTACGGCCCACGCCGCGTTGGTGAGGATGTCTACCGCAAGCACGGTGCCGCCAGTGACAACACCCATTCCAAAAGCCTCGTCCAGCGTCCCGTCCGTATCTGCCGCGATGGTGTTGATTACGTTGTATGCCCTGTTGCTCTTTGTTGGGTTGTGTACGATGTTGAACGTAATCGGCCCCGTTCCGACACGCACTTGCCCGTAACACGCCGACAGGTTTAGCTTCCAGCTTGTGTTTGTCGGGACGCTCCAAAAGATGAAGTCGGTATTCGTCGGCGCAATAAGCGTTGCCGTTTCGCTGTACCAGTTCCAGTTGTTCGTTGCGCCCTCAAGGGCTGATATCTGCGCCTCGGCAGTGTCCAGCAGATTGCTCACCGTGCTTATCTCGTCGCGCAGTATTTCCTCTCGCTCCGTGGAGTACTTGCTGGAGGTCAACTGCAAAGAGTTGCTTTGCTTCGTAGAGCCATCCGACACCACCGCGTTCACGATCCCGCTTGCACCCGCCGCGCCGAAATACAGCTCGGTGACGGTGTTGCTGATAGTATTGATATCCGCCATGCCAGCGAGATACCCGCCGCCGTCCACCTCCAGACGTTGCAGGTTGACGGTTTCCGTCTCGTTGGTTCTGACATACCCGCTGGTAAGCAGATTCGATACCACTACTATCTGCGCCGTGTTACCCGCGATGCTGGTGTCCTGGTTTCCGTTCGTGCTGAGATTGACGAGCCCGAGGGCGTAGGCAGTGACGCTCGTGCTCGCAGCCCCGTCCCAGGTGTTAGTCTGATTCTGGAGCGCCGCGATCTCTATTTGCTGATCAGCGTTTGTGGACGCTGCCGCAACGACGACCGCCCTCGTGACCATGCCGCTCGTCGCTGCGCCGTCCCAGGTATTCGAGCGAAGCTGCATTGCGTCAATCTCGACCTGCTGATCCGCGTTGGTGTCTGCCGCCGCAAGCGCGATCACATACGCCGTGACGCCTGTGCTGCCCGCGCTGTTCCACGCGTTAGTGCGGCCTTCCATTGCAGCCGCCCTCTGAGCGAGCGCGTTGTTGGTCGTGTTCTGATTGACCCAGACGAGGTTGGTCGATGGGCCGGTGCTGAGCTGTTGCCCAGCCGTCCCGATCGCAAGGCGCACCCACTCGCTGCCGCTGTACGTCGCGAGATCGCCGCGAGTCGCGCCGTCGATATTGCTGACAAAGTTGAGCACTCCGCTCTGTGTGAGGCCGGGATTGCGCCGGAACTTGACGCGGCCTTGAGGCCATGCGTACTTGCGCCCTGTAGTGTCGTTGGTCATCACTATGCCAGCAAGAAAGCTGCCGTTCGTCGCAGAGAAGTTGCTGTCGAAGTAGAAGTCGATGTAGGTATTCGCGACAGTGCCCGTGAGCTGGACGTAGTTCGTCGAAAGCCACTCGTTTGTGGTGTACCACATGTATGCGTGCTCGTTCGCGCCTGGTGCCCAGTTTGTTCCGTTCTGAGAGAGGTTCGCCCTCACCCACGGCATTGACCCCTGATCCGTCTTGATCTCCCATTTGCCATAAGGCCTCTGCGAGTCGAGGTCGATCTCGTACTGCGGCAGAGCGCCGAACGCCATGGAGGCGAGCAGCAGCACTCCGCTGATTATCTGATATCGTTTCATTGTCGTCTTCTCCTATTTATAGACAAATCCGTTTGTTACGTCAAAGCGGGCAAAGCCAACAGGGGAAATTTGCATCTGTATCCCCTTGTAAACCTCGTTGTTGGTCGGCTCTCGCACCCATGCCGGAAAACTGGTGCTCCCGTAGGTGCGCGTGACACTGAACGCCGTTGTCTCTGGCGTGCCCGTAGATACCAACCCGAACACATACTGCGGGATGTTCTGCGTGGTGAGCGGGTTATACCATTCGGTGTGTGCGCCTGCTTCAGTATATCCGCTGTTTGTCCAGTACATGTGCACGTACATCTGGTGTGCCAGCGCGGTTGAGAAGTTCGTGCCAGCCCAGCCAACAATCCCAGCCTCTGCCGCCGCTCGCCACACATCGCTCGGTGCGTTGGTGTGTACGCCCCACGTCCCAATACTGAATGTTGCATCCTGTCCGGGGGTGGGCGCATAGTCACTCTCCACCTCTGCCTTGGCAACAGGCCAGCTCGTCTTGTTGAACGCCGTCACATCTCCGTAAGTGTTGTCTGCCACGCCGCCGAAGTAGGCCGCCAGCTTCGGGTCGTCGCCCGTAGCAAACATCATCCAGCACATCCGCATCCCGTCGAGCACCTTGTACCGCTCGTCAAGGTCGCGGGCGTACAACCGGAAGGGTCTATCCCCGTACAACACCACGCTGTTTGTCCAGCGCGCCACAACAGAGTCACGATCCGAACCGCTGCCGCTGACTGTGATGTTCGTCACCTCGTACCAGTATTTGGTGCAGGGGGTGTTGCTCACACCCGCGCTGATGCTGATGGTTTCGGTGTCGTTACTCAGTGCCTGCGAGCTGGGAGTCAGGGTGCGCCCCGAGAGCGTGACGTCAACGGCAGGGACGCTGCCTGTGGTGACATAGGTAATCACCGGATAGTAGGCTTCTTCATAATATCTCTGATCGAAGTTCTGCCCAGCCCTGTAGCCCCACGCGTTACTGTAGACGCACTCGGCCATCTGCCAGTTGCTTGTGCGGGGCGGTTGGCGCGTAAAGTACCCCGTGCCGTTGGTGACGTACCCGCCCGCGTTTGTGTGTGCGTCCTCGACGTAGCCGATCCCGAGGTAGTGCAAATAGTGCGCCTTGCTGCCATACGGGGGCCAGTCGGTGACGCCTGAATTCGGGTCCTCCTGTTGCGCGGCAAGGATGTTCACAAAGTAATTTGACATACTCCCGTCGTCCAGAAGGTTCGTCGGCGTGTAGCGGTCCCACAGGTTATCAATCACGTCATCCAGCTCGCCCATGAAGTAGTGCGTGAGATACGGGAACGCCGTTGCCGTATGGCCGCCGCTGTGGTCATTGTATGTGTACTCAAATTCCTTGAGCTGGTTGGTCTTGGTGATGTTGGTCGTTACAAGCAGCCAGTTCGTGAACGTGAGCCCGTTGCTCACGACAATCTGCTGGTTGGTCCCGGCACTGCACGTCCACGTCTCAACGATGTTCGGCTTGGTCTCGCCGGTAGCCTCGCACCGCTCGACAATCGCGGAGTACAGCTGCCCGATGGGGTCGTACCACTCGCGCACCTGATACCAGTTGCCAGTCTGGTCCTCGAGCGGGTAACCGCTCCACGCCGCACCAGCCTCCTCGTTGTACGCAAGGTAGCACAGCACCAGGAATGCTGCGGCCAATATGAAGAATAGCACAATTATCACAAGCTCTCTCATCTCAAAGGCAAATCCAGATTGATGTCGCCGACGTTCTTGATCCCCTGCGCGTCGAGCCTGTACCGCCCGACTTTGCCAAGGTCCGTGTCAAACACAAACTTGAACAGCGGCACCCGCAGGTGCGTGGCCGTGGTTTCCGGCTCGGTGGTAGCCTGCGCAATAGTTGCCGTATCGCTCTCCCGCTGGTGCTCAACGAATAGCCACTCCGGGTCACCGGACAGCGTAAGCACTGATTCTGCCACGGCAATGTTGACGTCACCGTGGATCCGCAGGTTACCGGGCCGGATGGTGATCTTGCTGCCCTTGTAGTCGGTGTCGTTGTCCGCGTTCTCCTGCATGTACCAGAACGGCATATTTCCAAAAAAGCTAGGGGGCGCCTGTATCTCGATGCGGTCGGCGTACACCCGGCTCTGGCCTCCGATGAACTTGAAGTTGTTGAGCTGGCGAGCAAGCCCCGCAATCTGGGCGGCGAGAGCACCAAGGGCGCCGGTGCCCTTGATTCCGCTGTTGTTCCATTGTCCTGGTGCATTGCTTGGCATTTTACGATGTGGTTATGTCGTCCCATGACGCGCTTGGTGTGTAGGCTTCCCATGTTTGTGTTTGGCGAAAGAACCAGACGCCGTTCGTTATTGGCGAAAGATCGTCATCAATCAGTGTCCACAGCACGTTGTCTTGGTTGTCGTCCTGCAGGTCCGGCACGGTCACCTCAGAGCCCCCACTGCCCGGCGCAAACTTAATCTCAGACGAGGCCGCAGTTATCCCGGCGTTGTCATCGTCCACAATCTGGCTCAGCTCCCCAATGTCCCGGTAGCGCGTGTAAATCCAATGTTTACGCTGCTTGATAATGGTGTTGTCCTGCGTCCCGTCAAGGCTCACGTCTACGCGTTCAAGCGTGTTCTTGAGCCCGCCAAGTTGCCAGCTCGTGGTTTTTGTGCCTGTCGGAATCATAGCTTAACCTCGTCTTTCACGTCCTGCGGGTTTGCGATTATGACGGGCTGCGGCTGGCCGCGCAAAAAGGTCGCCATACGGGAGCGCGGATTCGCCGCCAGAAGGGCACGCATACGCTCTTCTCCCAGCACCCGCGACATTACTCTCGCTCGCGCACCCCTGCTACCAGCGGCGCCAGCCACCACGTCCTGTTGAAATGTCGCCACACCGCTTACCGCTCTCGCAACGCGCCCAGCTCTGGGGGACCGCTTTTCGATGGCCTGCAAACCCACCTCGGTGGCCGCGCCCCGTATCTTGGGCAATTCCTTCAGTCCCAGCTTAACGCCCTCGCGCATAGCCGCGGCTACAATTGGGGCAAGAGTGTCAATTATTTGAGGGGCCTTTTCGCGGATCGCGGTTGCAAGTGCGTCCACTCCGCGGGTGATCGCGCCACGCAATGCTGTTTCTATCTGCCCGAATGCCTCGGCCCGCATCTCGCCGCCGGCACTGATTCGGTCCCAGAGGTCGGTGACAACCGGAATAACCTTCTCAATGGCGTTCCTGGTGCGTTCTGCCCACCGCTGAATAATCCCCGAATCCTTAATTGCGGATGTCCATTCCCGCATCCTCCGTGACATCATGCCGAACATGCGTGCGAGGCTGAATCCCTCTTTAAGCTGGTTGCCTATCTCGCGCCCTGAGTCGCGGAGAACAGATAGAAACCCCCGCGATTCGTTCGTTAAGCTGTCCGCGGTTCTGGCGGCATCGCCCTGCGCGTCACTGAGCCGCCTTTGCAACAGCCCCACCGTTGCAAGCGCCTTGGCCTGTGTGTCGATGTTTTTCTTGTTCTTGACTATCCCCGCGTCAAGCGCCTCTTGTGCCACCTGTGCCTCGTTGATAACAACGCCCAGCGTTTTCAGGCTTTCCCGTTCGCCGGTCAGTGCGCTGGTGAATGCACGGATCACGTCCGGGGTGTTGGCGTTCTTGAATGATGCTGTGTCAACAGCCAGCTTGGTGAGTGTAACGGCCAGCTCTGCGGCCTGCTGTTCCTCGAGGCCCAGCGCCTTGATAACGTCGCCCGCGTCACTCGCAAGGAACCGCAGCTCGTCACTGCTCCGGTTGGTTGCGGCCGCAAACTTCTCCATTTCGCCGGTGACAAATTCTGCCGCCCCGCCGAACACCACCTCAAACTTGCTTGCCGCTTCCTCTGCGTCGGCCGCCATCTTGACAGACGCAATGCCTATAGCCGCGAGCCCCAGCGCGGCACGCCTGGTCTGCCGCAACACGAAATTCCCGAATCCACGGAAGGCGTTGAACGCCACGCGAGCCGCACGCTTGGCCGCCCGCCCTATTGCATCCATCCCGCGCTGGACGGATCGCACCGTGCCGCGGGTCATGTCAACGAGCCTGATTCGCCACCGTACTTCCTCAGCCATCGGTTCGCCCTTCCAGTTTCTTCGTAAAGCGCATGAACGCCTTGCGCAAATTGTTTGCCGCTATGTTCAGCGGATCGGCAGGGGAAGGGGCAACCGCAGCACCTTGGCCGCCGCTGGCCTTGGCTTGCGCCGCAGCCTCGCGCCTGCACTTTGCATCATATTCCAATACAAGTGCTTCGAGTTGTCCAAGCGGACACTCCCAAATCCAGTAGTCAGGAGTTGCCCCATATTCCCTGCACAGCAGAGCGACGACGGGCCCGTAGTTCGTATCAGTATCTTTGCCCCCGTCCTCCGCATCAATCTCGTCATCGTTTCCGCATACCTCGTCTATCGCGTCAAGCAGCTCTGCCTGTGTGGCACCACAACCGCGCACCCATTCTTTCAAGATACGCTTTGCAGATTCCCTGTCGTTAACGTGCCTGAATTTCTCGGGATTGCGGCTGTGTGCCATCACGTAGGCCACGGCGATATTCTGCCAGAAAACCCGGTCCTCGAATAACGGAATGCCCAGCTCGGTGAGCCATAGCCAGCCGCCAAGGCTCAGGGGGTGCACCGTCACATTGCCGACCGTCTTGCTTGCGGCCAGCCACGTGCGTGCGCCCGACTTGTCGCCAGGCTCGGTTATTCTCCGGGCCAGCTCGTTCAGCTCTTGCAGTTCGTCCCAGTCAGCGACCAAATCAATCGCCGCAGTCAGCGCAGGATTTCTTGCTTCCAGCTTTTCGAGCCTTTTTTTCAGTAGCGGGTTTAGCGGTGCCATCCATTCGTTCCTTCACGATAGGCGTCCTGCCTTTTTCGCAACACTCTTTTCCGTGCTTTTCCATGTCAGCCTCCGTTAGTTCCGGGCGTAGAACCTGTGGGCCGCAACCGTGGTCCCATCAAATTCGCTGTTACTGTCCGTGGCCTGCGAGCTGTCCACCTTCCAGTTGGTCGTGGTAAGGCTCGGCGTGCCGATGTACTCAGCGGTGACATCCACCCGGAAGTTCTTGTTGGCACCCACCCAGTGCTCGTTGTCGCTGTCGTTCGCGTCAACGTGCTCGAGGCTGAACCGCACCGTTACGTTCGTCGGATCGCTGTCGCCGTCGGCGTTCGCCCAGATATCCGGGCAGCCGATGCCGCCAGTGCTCGCCGGGATAACACCCGACAAGTCCGCGTCGTCCAGTGCGGTGTGCGCGTTGTTGTCGTGGTTGTGGCCGGTCACGGTCACTTCCGGGTATGCGTCCAGCCTGAAAACCACCTGAATCTCGGTGACTGCCTTGCTGTCCTGCACCTCGCCACACGTGGTGAGGAACGTGCCGAAATCGGTTACGATATCGGTGCCGCAATACCCGTACACGCTCGTGTACTCGTTCCGCTTGTTAGACCCTGCATCCTCGCAACCGCCGGCAACATCACCGTCAGCGTCCTGCACCGTCGCGTAGTCCTGCAGGTCGTTGTTGGTGCTGCTCTGCTCCTCGAAATTCGCGCTCATCGCGAATTGGTCGGTGGCTTGCATATCAACTGATTTGTCTGCCATTGTCCGTCCTCCGTTAGTATTCGTCACTCCGGTTGTAGATCATCTCGCAACCGATAGTGACAATGTAACAACCCCGCACTTTTCCTTGGGAATTGGCGGGCACGAATGTATCGCTTTGCACGGTTGGCATCCCACCGCTCGCGATACGGAACCATTGCAGATGCTTTATGTGAAAAAAGTTCTTCTTTTCGCTCAATAGGTCAATGAGTTGGCTGGCCAGCTTCTGCGCATCAGCCCGCACCTGATAGCGCCCGCGGATCTCGCCGCCGATCCGCAACGATCCATAACACCCGTCACCCGCCCACGTACTGCGGGCATCACCGCCCCCAGTGTTCAGGCTCCAGCAATTCGTGACGCCCGGCGGCAGCATTCCAAGCCACGCGTTCTTGCCCTCGGTCGCGCCCGTCTTAGTGAGTAGCATGTCAAATACGATCCGCTCTGCGTCTGCCCAGGATGTCTCGGGATTCGCCATCAGCCCACCTCAAAAGTAATGCTGTCTTGTAGTTGTCCGGGGTTCAGTAAGGCGACGCTGTTTTTGCGCCCCTTTTCAGTCTTGAGCGTTTGCAGATATTCTGCCTTACTCATACTCCGCGGGGCGTAGTCCTTCGCAAGCGCAGAAGTAGTTAGCCCTACATCCGTCAATGCGTCCTTAAACGAATCGGTGCGCCCGCGGGCCGCCTCCCTGAACGCCCTTGAGAAACGGCGCGTAATCACGTCCTCTTTGTCCTCTATTGCGCGCTCAATGAATTCGTCATCAGCCTGCGGGCCTTTTGCCACAGTGCCGACGCCGCGGTTTTTCCAGGTTTGGCCCTTTTCGTCGTGCATCTTCTTGGCATAGTCCGCGGCATCACTATTCATTGGCACATAGATATCCACATGTGTGGGCCCGGCGAGCGCACTAACTACGCTGTCCGCAAATTTACGGAACGCACTATTATCGCCGGATATATCAACACCAATCACTGGAGGCCCCCAACATACACGTCAAGAATGTTCGTCCACGCTGGACTGTTCGTGAAATACAGGATATCGCCCGTGCCAGCCGTCACGCCGTACACGTTCGTGCCCGGACACATCACCATAAGCGTGGATTCCGGCCGAATGCTGATGCTCTGGTTCGTGCCGCCCAGCCATGTGGCCCATGAGTTCTTGATATTGCCCATCGTGACACTGCCGCGGTTTGCCGCTGGTGCGTTCACCTGGAGCCATTTCACGCCTGTAAGCGTCAACACCTGCCCGAATCGGTTGGTTATGCCGCCGGCGAGGTCGTACACGCTCTGCGCGCCGTCCGTGAGCCGTATCCGCGCACTCCAGATATGCTCAACCTGGTCGTCGCCGCGCCCCTCGGTCACGTTCCAGACCCGGTTACTGACAAACTTCTCGTCTGTCTGAACACCGGACACGTCCGTGAATGAGTGTGTTATGCTCTGATTGACGTACAGATTGCCGGCAATGTTCGTGCTGGAACCGAACGCACACGCCGCTATCAGCAAACACCCTGCTACTACTATACCTTTACGCATTATCGCGCCTCCTGTGGCCTCTCAGGCCGCTTTACGTTGCTTCTCTTTCGATTCTTCTTCACGCTCAAGTGCTTTTTCGCCCATCTCGGTGCGATTATCGTCCACCACTGCCTCGCGCTCCTGCTCTTCCTCAAGCTCTTCAGGCAGGATAACGGCCGTATAATGGATGCAATTCGGATGGAATAGCCCATCTCCCTCGGCCTCTGCCAGTGTCGGATAGCCGGGTGTCTCACCTGTTAATGAGACAATCTTCCCGTACCAACGCCAGCAGGGGTCGGGCGGTGGCGCTGTGGGCGGGCCGCCTGCAATCCGGGCGAGGTCATGGCCCTGCTCTATGACGGTGTCATTGTAAGACTCCCGCGCCACACGCGCCACCGTGGTGCGAGCGAGCATGTTGAAATAGTTCTGCGGTTTCCACGCCCTGCCGGCGCTGTCGATAAACTTCCAGTCAGGCCGCGCCGCTGTCACCCGCGCAAGCAGCTCTTTCTGCTGGTCGCGGATACTCGTGCCAACGATATTGGCCTTGCGGAACACGTCTGTCACCGCGCCTCGGATGAAACGCTCGTCCTGCGTGGCAAGCCCGGTGGTCGCCGTAAACGCGAGATTCGGGTTGTCCGGGTGCACAAATGCAAGATAATCGTCCAGATGCTTGCGGCTGAACGTCTCAAAGGTCACGTTTCGCTCGCTCACCGGCAGATCGCTTATCCCGAACTTGTGCCATTCTTTTGCCGTCGCCGTGGTCATTTTCCTGTTCCATTCGTCGATATTGCCGCCCATCTCCTGGTACAGCCCTGCTATGTCCCGATACAGCACATCCCTGAAGCGCGCCGACGTGGCAAACTTGCCTGCCCGCGCCGCCTCAAGGATCCGCGCATCCACCACCGCCTTGCTCGAAAGCAGGATCGCACGTATCCGCTTCTGGTCACGCTCAATCCTGCGCCGGATAAACCGCTTGCGCTGGCCCCGCTTTGACGGATCTGTCGGCACACTATGCCCTCACAAATTCGATCCGGTTCCATCCCATCCACCGTATCGCCTCTGGCGTTATCTGGCGCATCGTGGCGCGTATCTGCGTGGGCTCATTGTCGGGCCCGGTAACATCATAGTTGATCGCGCTCGTCTCGGCATTGGCCCGGTCGGGATTAGTGCTCGCAACATGCAGCGCCTGTTCGTAAAGCGCATAATCCTCGCGGATATCATCGTTGCCGGAACCACTGGCCGGCTCGTCAAGCGTTGACCCCTTGGCCCGCTCCAGGATGGCCTTGGCGTAGTTCACAGCCGCGCTGCGCTCGTCATCGTCAAACGTGTTCCACTTGTTCGCGGCCGGATGCTTGCCTACCGCAAAATACAAGTCCGCACCATCTTTTGTGAGGTCGCCCATGTCCTACTCCTTGGGAGCTGCGGGTTTCTTGGCCTTCTTCGATTTAACCTGCTTGTTTGTGGGCATCGGGGGCAGGCCCACTTTCGCCTTCGCTGTGTAATTGCCAGTTCCCATTATGTGTCCTCCTGTACTGACAGGCGGGCGGGGGATTACACCCCGCCCACCCGCATTAGTCGTTACTAAGTGGCAACAACCGTCGAGTTGTACTCAACGTCAATCACCGCACTGGAGCGGTAGATGTTGTGGCCTGCACGGAGCCTGCCGCGGTAGAGGTCGGCGAACCGGCCCTCTGCGCGCATCTGCTCAATGCTCTTCGGGTCCACCTGCACGCCCAGCGCGAAGCCGTCGCCAACGAGACCGGCAATGCCGTGGGTCGTTGAGGAGACTGTTGCGCAGTTGTTGCTGATGAACACGTTCCACCTGCCATACACGAACGCATTGCTGCGCCCCTGTGTCAGCACGCTGTCACCAAGCGCGGA
>Ga0180438_10010201_pt1 | contig 11556 bp, 9 predicted proteins | sample SS_ome_12_FD_132455 | JGI IMG/M metagenome (GOLD analysis project Ga0180438, IMG submission 132455) | Hypersaline lake sediment archaeal communities from the Salton Sea, California, USA - SS_3_D_2 metaG | ecosystem: Environmental > Aquatic > Non-marine Saline and Alkaline > Hypersaline >...
GACTCCACTTCACGCATCTTCCCGCCGGGGCTGAGCGTGTAAACGGTGCCTCCGATCGGTATGTCTCTTCTCGACAGTTCCTCTACGTCCGCGATAGAGTCGAACCTGGCTCTGTTGAACCGTCCCCATTTCCACGCGTGCATATCCTCGCCTGCCTTGATAATGAGCTGGTGCAGCGTTTTCCGAAATGAGTCCCGCAACAGCGTATCGAGAGCATCACCTTCCGGAATGTCTCTTCTGTCGGGCATCGCCTGGTCCGGCTGTTCCCTGAGAATCTGCTCGAGCACTTCCACCGGCGGACACCACGCGTTCTCGTCGGCGAAACCCCAGGAGCCTTCGGGGCTGGCACCGGCACCCCGCCAGACGGCTTCCCATATGTCGTCTCGCAAGGAGTGGAACCAACTTATCCATATGGTCGTGGCTACACTGTCCGGCGTGGCCTTGCAATCCCAAACCTTGAGCAGCGCGAGCGCTTTTCCGGCCATCTCGTCCGGTCCCTCACCCTCGAACGCCAGGAAAAGTGCGGGGAGAAACGCCTCGGCAGCGCCGTCGTGCACGTCGAGCTGGAACCGTTTCATGTCCGCCACGGTGACAACCTGGTTCACGGCAAGCAGATCGTTGATGCGACGTGCCCGGTAGCCCGCGTCCCACTGCCAGCCCAGGTAGTAGGGAAAACTTGCCCCTACCGGCCGCTGATTGGCCGACGCGACGTAGTGGCAGTCGGGATTAAGAAGGTACCGCAGCTTTTCGAACGGTACGAATCCCCGCCAGTCGAAGTGCCCGCTCGAACCGTCGTGAGGAACGCGGCCGAAACCGCTCTTGCGAATCGGAAACCTGCCTGCGGGAATGATAGCTATCCTGCCGTCCTTGTCAGCGTACGCGAAGTTCTGTGCCGGCACCCCGACGTTGCGCAACGCGTCGAGGAAGCCGTTGAAGTCCTTCGCGCGGTTTATCTCCAGAAACGCCCGCACCTCGTCCGACGGTTCGTGTCCCATCCACTGCACTGTCACGGTCTGCCCTTCGCGGGTAAGTACGGGACCGTGAACGGAGATGTGTATCGGGACCGTCCTGGGCTCCGCACCACGTATCGCGAACTTCTCCTCCACAACCTCGAACCGGCGCCACCTCGCCCCGTACCGATACTTCGTTTCATCTTCCGGATGCACCCTCTCGTAAAAATAATCAACGACGTCCGCCTGCGTGTTGGTCAGACCCCAGGCTATATCCTCGTTGCGCCCAACGAGAACGCCCGGTACTCCCGGGAACGTCCCGCCGGCTACGTTAAGGTCCCCGGCCACGAGATGCGCCAGGTACCACAGTGAAGGCAAGCTGAACGCCAGATGCGGGTCGTTGCACAGGATGGGTTTACCTGTTGCAGACTTGGTACCGTCCACCGCCCAGTTGTTGCTTCCTGCGCCGCCGTTCGCTGCTTGCCAGAAACCGGTCCGGCGCGCGCGCGCAAGAATATCGTGTGCAGCGTCGATGAGTCCGGGCACATCCTGCGGCACTTCCGAACGGAACAGCCGGGGTTTCGAGGGCTTCTTGTCCGGCACGATCGGTGTTTCGTACGGTCTGTCGTGCGGGAACAGTTCGTCTATGCCGTCGGCACCGAGCTTGTCCGCCACCGTCAGCAACCACAGGTCGTCGAAAGAACCGCATAGCATCCATGCGACGTACCTCAGGAAAGCCACCGTGTCTATGGGGTCCCACCGTTCCATACCGTAGCCGAGCATCTTGAAGTAGTCCGGCAGATCGTCCGGCAAAACCTTCTCCACCCGGGCGTTAACGCCCCGGCAGTAAGCCGTGAGACACCGAAATGGCAAGTCTTCGTCGTCCATAGAGGCAAGACATTTCTCGGCGGCACGCGCAAATCCGAGCGTTCGGCAGAAAATGTCCTGCTCCAACACGCTCTCGCCGAGTATCTCTGCGAGTCGCCCTTGAGACATCCTGCGGAACATGTCCATCTGCCACATACGATCCTGAGCGTGGACGTAGCCGAGAGCGCAGACCGCGTCCTCGACGGTCCGCGCGTAAATGTGCGGTATACCGTACCGGTCCCTGATCACCGTGACACTGTCTTGGAGCCCGTCCAGCCTCACGCTTTTTGCCACAGCATTCATCCCCAACCTGGTCGTCTTCTGTTGAAAACCGCCGTACGATTATATGTCATGGGCCGGGATAACGCAAGACGGTGGCGCACCGGTTTTTGTCGACGACACGCCCCGCTGTGGAAGAGACCTTGGGATCTAGTTGCGCTGTAGTCGTGTTTGCGTGCGTTCGCGCCGGCGTTGGTGGAGTTGGTCGAAAACGACCGCTACGATTATGACGGTGCCGAGCGGTATGAGCTGCCAGTTGGCGGACACCCCGCGCAGTATAAGCCCGTTTCGCAGCACGCCCATAAGCGCGGCACCGATCACCGTCCCGAGCACGGTGCCGCTGCCGCCCATGAGGCTGGTTCCGCCGACGATCACCGCCGCGATAACGTCGAGCTCGTTTGTGAGTCCGGATGTCGCTTGAGCGGAGCTCAGGTGAGACGCGGTCGTTACCCCCGCGAACCCCGCGAGCAGCCCGCACAAGGAGTAGACGACGATCTTCACCTTGTCCACGTTGATTCCGGAGAGCCGGGCGGCCTCCTCGTTCCCTCCTACGGCGTAGATGTTACGTCCGAGGCGCGTTCGGGCAAGGAACACCGCGCCAATGAATGCTATGACGAGCATGCATACCACCGGAAACGGCACTCTCCAGATGCGCCCTTGTCCGAGAAAAAAGAACTCGTCCGGCAGCTCAACCACGGGCCGGCCGCGCGTGATAACGTACACGAGACCGCGCGCGATGCTCATCATGCCGAGCGTTACGATAAAAGGTGGTATGCCGAGTTTCGCCACGATCAGACCGTTTACGAGCCCGCACAGGAGACCCGTGGCAAGACCCGCCAGGATGCCCGCGAACACCACGATGTGCGCGTCTGCGTGCGGCGCCAACCAGACGATGCATTTTGCCGCTACGCATCCCGACAGCGCCAGCACCGACCCGACCGAAAGGTCTATGCCGCCGGTGAGGATCACCATGGTCATACCCACGCCCATCGTGGCGAACATGGAGAACTGACGCGCGACGAGAAGCAGGTTTTCGACCTCAGCAAAACGAGGGGTAGTGAACGCCAGCGCTAGACACATGCAGACGAGCACGAGCAGTATGCCGGTCTCGCGCACGGCAAAAGCGCTGGTCTTCGGTTCGCGGGCTGCTTTGAGTGTGTTCATGGGACAGATATTTCGCGAGCCGCTTGTAGAGTTCAGGATCGCCGATCAGATCTTGTAGTCGCCCGTTTCAAGGAACTCATCAACGTTCTCCGCCGTTATCACCGTAACTCCTGTATCTATAATCTCGGTGGGCGGATTCACACCTTGAGTCGCCTGAACCAGGAGCTTGATGCACCGGTATCCCATCTCGCGGGGTCTTTGCGCGACGGTAGCCTGCACGACGCCTTCCTTTATGAATTGCAGACACAACGGAGTATCGTCGAATCCGACGATGGTCACCTTGCCAACCCTGCCGGCCTCCTTGACCGCACGAGCCGCGCCCGGTGCACCGGGCGCGTTGGCTCCGAAAAACGCGTTCAGATCGGGGAACCGCGACAATGTGCTTTCCGCGACGGCGGTGGCTTCTTCGTCGCTGTCGTTATTGGTCTGGAGCGTGACCTCCCGGATATCGGGGAAGTTGGCAATCGCCTCGCGGAACCCTGCGACCCGTTCGTTGAGGTTGTGCGCGCCGAGACCGCCCGTGCTGATAGCGACCGTGCCTTTACCGTTGAGAAATTTCGCCAACGTCTCCCCCGCGAGCTTGCCGGCTTCGGTATTCACCGTACCGACATAGGCGAGCCGGTCGCTCTCGGGCGCGTCCGAGTCGAACGTGACCACCGGTACGCCGACGCCGACGGCGCGGTTGATCACCGGTACGATCGCCGTCGGATCGTTCGGTGCGATGGCGATCCCCGCGACGCGTCTCGCTATGAGGCCCTCCATGATACTTATCTGACGAGCCACGTCAATGGTTTCCGGGCCGGTAAACTGGCAGTCCACACCTTCCTCGGCCGCCGCTTCGTGCATCCCCTTTTCCGCCGCAGCCCAGTACACGAGCCCGACCGATTTAGGCACGAGCGCAAAAACCGGTTTGGACTCGCCCTTGTTGGCACAACCCGACAGTGGCATCAGAATCAGCCCTACCAAGAGGACAATAACTAAGCCTCGCACTTTCATAATACGCTTACCCTGGCTGAACGATAGTAAAGCACCCGCTCTTTCCAGACTCGACGCACTAACCATGAACCGAGCCAAATATACGCAGAATTGGACGGACTGTCAAGGGAACCGAGCGTGCATCGGTGCGGACTTTGCTCTGGCAAGTCCAGGCAACCTGTCCGCCGGGGATCCGGGCCCTGAAGAGATTGACTTACGGTTTGCAGCGTTGGTATAATCGCATGACGCGGGCATCAGCTGTGCTTTTTGGGGCGCCCAGGCTTTACACCGCGTGCGGAAGGAATGCAATTGACTCTCGCCAACAAGCTGACGTGGACACGTATAGCAACCGTTCCGCTTATCGCGGCCGCCATTGCCGCCTATCGCCCGGGCGAGGCCGAGTGGTTGCGGTACACCGCTATCGTGTTGTTCTGTCTAGCTATTGTGACTGACGGGCTCGACGGAGCGATAGCGCGCGCCTGGAACCAGCGAACGAAATTCGGCACGTTTCTCGATCCGCTGGCGGACAAGATGCTCGTGAATATTGCGTTCATTTTTCTGGCGGTGCAGGATGAGTTCGCCGCCGCGGTTCCGCGCTGGGTACCCCCGGTAATACTTTCGCGCGACATCCTGATGGTCGTGGGCGCCCGGATTGCGGTTCAGCTCTCTGATCTGCGGGTGTTCAATCCGCGTTTGCTGGGCAAAGTGACCACGACGGTCCAGATGGCGACGATACTGGTGGCGCTATTACGACTACCGTTTGCTTACAAGCTGACTGTGGTGACAGTAGTCCTCACTCTGCTGTCCTGCGCGGACTACCTGTGGTCAGGAACCAAGCTGGCGTTGGCGCATAAGGCGGCCCGCTGAATTGGACGAAACCTCGGAGCAACAGTGTTGTCTTGGCAAGAAGAGTACCGATAGTCGCGATTGTTGGTCGGCCTAACGTGGGCAAATCCACCTTGTTCAACAGGTTGGTGCGGCGCCGGACGGCTATCGTCCATTCTGAGTCCGGGGTGACCCGTGACCGCTCTTACGGTCGGCGTGTCTGGAAGGGTGTAGAATTCAGTGTGGTGGATACGGGTGGGATCGTCGAGGATCCGGTCGACCCTCTGGTGCACAAGATGCAAGCCCAGGTTGAAGCTGCCCTTGACGAGTCTTCGGCGCTCCTTTTTCTTGTTGACCTGAGGGACGGTGTGACCCCGGCGGACAAGGTTATAGCGGAACACCTCCGGAAGCTCGGCAAACGGGTGCTGGTCGTGGGTACCAAAGCCGACAACGATCAGATCGCTCTCGCGAATTTGGAACTTTACGAGCTCGGGTTAGGGGAACCGATTGCGGTTTCGGCGCTCCACAACATAGGCACGGAGGAGCTTCTCGACGAGATCGTTAAAGAACTGCCGCCTGTGCCGGAGCGGTCGCCCGTGACCCCAGTCGCGAGGGTCGCCATCGTCGGCAGGCCGAACGTGGGCAAGTCGTCGCTCGTGAACGCGCTGCTGGGCGAGGAACGCATCATCGTAGACGAGCGGCCGGGCACCACCCGCGACGCCGTCGACGTTATGGTAACGCGCAACAAGAAGCGGTACCTTTTCGTTGACACCGCCGGCCTGAGACGAAAAGCCAGGGTGAAGCGTACGCTCGAACATTACAGCGTTGCGGGTGCGTTGGGGAGCATAAAGAGGTGCGACCTGTGCATCATGATGCTCGATGCCACCGCCGGTATCGTCGAGCAAGACTGCCGGATCGCACGGTTCATCAGCGAGCAGGGCAGGGGCGTCGTTATCGCCGTGAACAAGTGGGACCTTATCGAAGACAAGAGGGACTACTTGGGCCAGCTCAAAGAAGAGGTGATAAGAAAGCTCCGATTAGTGCCGGGCGCACCGCTGGTAACGGTGTCCGCAGTAACCAAGCAGAGAATATTCAGACTGTTCGACCTGGTAGACAAGGTGTTCGGCGAGGCGCAGAAACGCGTCAGTACATCCGAGTTCAACGATCGCCTGCAACGATGGCTTTCGAAGAACCCTCCGCCTGCCAGAGGCAGGCGCAGACCGAAAATATTCTTCGGCACGCAGGCCGAGGTGTGTCCGCCGACCTTCGTCCTGTTCACGAACGATCAGGACTTGTTTCATTACACTTATCTGAGGTATCTCGAGAATCAGGTGCGGTTGAATTTCGGTTTCAACGGCGTACCAATCCGCATCGAGCTGCGCAACAGGAGGTAAACGGCCGCGAGGTGACCGACTCGGTGGCGGCAAAGAGAGAGCGAGCAACATGATGTGGCGGTTCCCCATCGCGCTGGTTCTGTCGTACATTGTCGGGTCTGTGCCGACCGGGTACGTGATCGGCAAGCTGCGGGGGATAGATATCCGCGAACACGGCAGCGGCAACATAGGTGCGACCAACACTTTGCGCGTGCTGGGGAAACCGGCCGGCATCACTGCGCTCGTGCTCGATGTCGCGAAGGGATTCGTCGCGGTGACCGTTCTGGCCGCGATCGCCGCATCCGGTCGGTCCTCATTTTCCGAGCCGATGATGAAGGTATTATTGGGGATAGCGGCCATCGCGGGGCATAACTGGACGGTGTTCCTGAAATTCAAAGGCGGCAAGGGTGTCGCGACAAGCGCAGGCGTGTTTCTCGGGATCGCGTGTGTGCCGGTGCTCATTGCGGCGGCGGTGTTCGCTGTGATCGTATTGGGAACGCGTATCGTGTCCGTAGGCTCGATGTCGGCCGCGCTGGTTTTGCCGATAGCCATGGTCGCGCTTCACGCGGAACGTGAGTTCGTAGCTTTCGGTATCGTTGCCGCCGCGCTTGTCCTGGTGCGGCACCGGTCGAACATCAAACGGCTCCTCAAAGGCGAGGAGAACCGATTCTGATGAGGTGTGTTGTGGTGAGATCCGTTGTCGGTTTTGCGGTTGGTCGCTTTGCGAGCGTCTCATTTGCCGCGGCGGATTATTCGTCTAAGAAAAAGGGTACAGACACGTCTCCGCTCGTACCTCGCTGCGCTTGTGTCAGTCCCCATTTTCTTAGGAGCAGGAAGGAGGTGCTGAATTGACGGTCAATAGCGTCAAAGCGTTCATGCTTCTGCTATTCTCCGTGGTGTCCGCGGTCGTGATAGGAATGGGAGCTGCGGGACTGTTGAGGTTCATCTCTCACATCACGCAGCTGCCTATCACGAGGGACATCATTGTGGGTGTATCGTGCACTCTGGCCGGGATATTCCTGGGCGCTCTATATCAGAAGTATATCCCCGGCAAGAAGAAGTTTTAGCGCGTACCTGTCAGTGCGGATCTTCGCCGGTCGACGCGTCGACGTTCTGCCAGAACGAGTCGGGCTTGTCGGCGAAGAAGCGCATGATGTCAGTGAAACTTATGATCCCGACGAACTTGTCGCCGGCAACGACGGGGAGCCTCTTCACGTGTTTCTCGCACATTAACCTGCAAACGTCGCGGATCGCGGCGTCCGGATGAGTCGTTATCACGCGTCGCGTCATTATCTCTTCCACCCAGTTGAATCTTCGTCGGATAATCCTGTCATCCTCTATAAAACGGGAAGAGAACAGCTCCTCGATGTCCGAGTAGGCGCTCGCGTTGGCGAGCAGTTGCGTCTCCGCCACAATGAGGTCGCGCTGCGAAATCACGCCGACCAGCTTGCCGGAACTGTCGAGCACCGGGACCCCCGTCACGCGTTCCTTTTGCAGTATCGTGTACAGTTCGCGCAGGGTGGTGTCCGGCGAGACGGTCACAACCTTCGTCGTCATCAAGTCCTTCACCTTGATCATTGTTCACCTTGAACGGGGAGCCTCTATGCTGGAATGCGTTGTCTCTAAGCAGAGGCAACTTGGACTCCCGCCAGGCGCAGACCCATCAAGCGCCGAACCTGTAAGTTACCCCGATGAAATCCAGCAGTGTAAGCAGAAACTCGTTGGCGTTTATCCGCAGAAGTCCTCCACGCGCGCAGTCGCGTTCCCCGTAACGTTCCACACCGTCAACCAGCACGTCGTCCCCGCTGATAACCACCGGCACGGGGTCTGCGCTGTGTTCGCGTATAGCGCACGGCGTGGCGTGGTCCGCCGTAAGCCCCATATAAGTCTGTTCGGGCTCTTCCAGCGCCTCCACAACCTTTCCGACCATTGCATCGACTCTTTCCAGGAACTCGATTTTGCCGTGCGGATCGTTGTCGTGACTTGCTATATCGGCGCCCTTCACGTGGACAACAACGAAGTTACAGTCCCGCAGAGCTTCCGCGGTCAGCCGCGCCTTCTCATCGAGGTCGGTATCGACGTTCGCGGTCAGTGACGGTGAGCTGTACACTCTGAACCCTGACATCAGAGCGATACCTTTGACGGTACTCTCACCGACCACGCATCCACCGGTGATATGAAACCGGTCGGCAAGGCTGCGCATTCGGACGGCCATTCCTGCGCCACGTGTTATCAGTATGTTGGCGGGAGGGAGCCCGTGTTGAAGCCTTTCGCGGTTGACGGGATGTTTCTTTAGAACATCGTGGGACGTATGTATGAATCTGTTCACAACGGCGGCGGTTCGCTCCGCTAGGGCAACTCCCGGCCGCCTCGCCCGGACCGGTTGAACGGGTTCGCCCTCGCGACCTGCGCCCGGATCGGAATTGGTGATCTCTGCAGAGAGCTCTTTGCCTTTCAGCACGAGCACCGCCCGATGTTCGGTAGCCTCCCTGAAAACAATCTGCACGTCCTCTTCGAGTTGCAGATCGTTCAACGCCTCGGCCAGCAGCCGGGTACCGTGCCTGATCCGACCAGCGCGCCGGTCCACGATTATCCCTTCGTTGTCCACCGTGGCGAAATTGCACCGCAGCGCAACGTCTCGCGGTTCGAGCTCGATCCCGACGCCCGCCGCCTCGATAGGTCCGCGTCCCCAGTAGACTCGGAACGGGTTGTAGCCGAACAGTGCCAGGTGTCCCACATCAGTGCCCACTCTTATGCCGGGCGCGAGCGGGTCCATCAAACCGCATATCCCACGTTTCGCCAGCGAGTCAAACGAGGGCGTTCGTGCGCTTTCGAGCGGAGTGCGACCTCCCAGCTCCTTTATCGGGCGGTCACCGAGACCGTCCACAATGAACATGATTGCCTTGCGCGTTGTCTCCATTCTTTTTCCCAACACAAATGAACAGTCAGGCTGGCGGCGATAGTCTCGCACGCCTATTGTAAACATGTGCTCTCCCTCGGTCAAGGTCTGCCCCGTGAATGCACCGGCAAGGTCGCGTGCGGATGGTGGGAAAGCCGTTTGTCGGAGCACGAGGCTGGAGCTCGATCTGGCGCAAGCGCGCGTTTCAGCGCGCTTGACTTTATAGTCGCTCCGGGTAAAATAGGGGACGTGAACCTGTTGAAAGAATTACAGGAGACAGCGCGACGTCATTCCGAGCGAAACTAAGGATCTCTCGTCGGCCGCGGCGGAGGACTCAACAGACAAGATGTGGGGCGAAATAACCGACACCGTCAAAAGTGAGGGACAAACCTATACCGACTCCGCAACCGGAGTCACGGTTGTGTGGGCGGGGACAGTTAGAGGCCCGGAAGATGTTGGCACCTGTCTGCTCGACGCGTACCGGCGTTACGGCTCGCGTTTTGCCGAGCATATCGATGGGGATTTCGCCGTGGCGATCTGCGATATGCAAGACCGCCGGACACTCCTGGCGCGCGACCGAGCGGGTACTGTGCCACTGTATTATGCACGCGGAGAGAACGGGCAACTTCTGTTCGGCACGCACATCAGAGATCTGCTGCCGCGGCTGGGATCGGTTGAACTGGAACCTGCCGCGCTTCTAGATTACCTCACGTTTCTGTGGTCGCTCGAGGGGAAGACCTTCTTCAGCGGCGTCAAGCTCGTCCCGCCGGGCAGCGTTTACAACAACGGCCAGATTGAACAATACTTCACTTTTGAGCACTGCCAACCCGAGATGCGCAACGAGCGGCAATGGTGCGAGTCGATTGTCGCCGTGTTGACGGAGGCGGTAAGCGATGTTGTGCAGCCTCGTCTTGGAAGCCATCTCAGTGGGGGCGTGGACTCCAGCGCCATGGCCGTGCTAGTGGCTCGCGTGGCGGGATCCCCAGCGCGGGCGTTTGTGGCTACCTTCCCGGACTATCCCGAGTATGACGAAGCGCCGTACGCACAAATGGTCGCTGACGAGATCGGTGCGGAGTTGATTAGGGTGGCTGCCCGTCCCGAGCACCTTTCCGAGACGTTGAGTGATGTCATTCTGGCCGCCGAGGAACCCAAGTGCCATCCTCCTGTCTTTCCGCGCTATTTCCTCGAATCGGCAGCGGCACGCGCCGGCTGCCGTGTCATGGTGTCGGGACGAGGGGCCGACGAACTTTTCACCGGATATGACTGGCACAAGGAGGATTGTCTGGCGAATCAGCTGGCTCGTAGAACCGTGTTTGGCCGGCGCGAACGAGCTGCCCTGGTTCGACCGGAGTTCCTCGGGAAAACGGACTACGATCCTGAACGGGCATACGCCCGTGTTCTGGCCGCGTGCCCCGGGAGCGCCCCGCTCGAACGGGTGATGGCGCTGGATTTCTACACACTGATGGCGAACTGGCTCGTGCTTGACTACAAGCTCAGCGCCCGGTTCGGGATCGAACCGGCGGCGCCGTTCCTCGACAGGCGAGTCATCGACCTCGCGCTTAGCATCCCACCCGAGGTCAAACGTCGGGACAACAAGCCGAAAGCTCTTCTGAAAGAGGCGTTTACAGGACTCGTCCCGCAGGATGTCATAGACCGCAAGAAGGTCGGGTTCCGGACGCCGATGGGCGAGATGCTGCGGGACGGCCTTGAGGGTTTTATAAGAGATACACTCTGCGAGGACACGGGTTTTTTCTGGGAAGTGTTCACTCCGGCGGGTGTTGGCGGTCTTGTGGACCAACATTTTGCCGGCGAACGGAACCTCGGATGGCAGATCTGGGCTTTACTGTGCGTCAGAGAATGGTGTCGCCTTTTCATTGACACCGGGGGTTGGCGAGGATGATCGTTGCGGCTCTACAACCGGGCTATCTGCCCTGGGTAGGTTTCTTCGACCTCATGAGGCGGAGCGACCTTTTCGTCATTGCGGACAATCTCAAGTACACAAAGCAAGACTGGCGGAGCAGAAACAGGATTCGTACGGCTGAGGGGTTCTGCTACGTGAGCGTGCCGGTCAAACGCCACGCGAAGTACGGACCGATCAATGAAGCCGACATAGACAACACGCGACCGTGGCGCCAGCGCAATTTCAACCTTCTGAAAGAACACTATCGCAAGGCCCCTTTCTGGAGCACGTACGAGCCCTTTCTGCGCGAGACGTTCGATATGA